>LNAP01003653.1_pt1 | contig 14633 bp, 9 predicted proteins | sample 602601 | NCBI WGS metagenome assembly LNAP01 (sample SAMN02440304, study PRJNA202911) | soil metagenome | biome: Subtropical and temperate rainforests or woodlands; isolation source: soil samples (1 kg each in a 20% v/v slurry with milli Q water) were... ...
TGCTTGATCCGAGCAATCGTTTTCCAGTCTACTTCGCGCACCAGCTGACCTTTCTCTTCACGGGTACGGCCGTGCACCGTGAGAAGCGATGCACCAGCGTCGACGAGCGCCTCGCAGAGCTTGATGGTGCGGTCGTAATCTTTGTAAATGCGCACTTTGCAAGTGACTGGAATGGATAGACCTTTCGACATGGTACTCACGATGTCGACCAGCAGGTCCACTTCGTCCATAAGGAAGGCGCCGTATCTGCCTCGCTTGGCGATACCCTGGGGACATCCAAGATTAAGATCGACAGCATCACACATGTGTTCCACGTATTTGGCCGCCTTCAACAACTGGTCGGGATCGTGTCCCGCAAACTGAACAATCAACGGGCGGTCTTCAGGGCAGGTAGTAAGGCTTGCTCTTAGCTCCTTTGAATACACGAAGGAGTTGGCGTTGTACATCTGCGTGTAGACCAAGTCAGCGCCGTACTTCCGGGTCATCATACGGTAAGCAAGCTCACAGTGGTCCACCATAGGGGCAACAACCTTCTTCGGTCGACCAATCTTCTCCCAAAACTCGTAAGGCGTAAGTTTGTTCGTTTCCATTCTCGAGTACACTAAAGACTTTCTATCGGTGAGTTACAATAGAGGTGACAAGACTCAAGTTTGATTCGCAGGACTGCCAAGAAACGGGCTTCACTTTCAGTGGTGTAGGTGTTGTCTCAGTATATGTGCGCTATTTCGCAACAAAGCATTATATACCTGCGCCATTAATGGGACGCATCTGGAACTAATCAGAACAGAACAACCGGTAGAAACTGCGATAACTTTATGGACTGAATAATACAGTGCAACTAATGCCTGATACTTGGGTGTATCACATGTTTGTGTGACGACTGCTTTACAGTAAGCACTCCATCTATTCTCGTAGTTCATTACCTCTGACTTGACCGGTTAAGCATGCAAGACTAATGCTGGTTCAAACAAGACCTAGTAAATTCATCGTGTGTACTCAGCTTACAACCACAAGCATATAACGAAAAGGATTTGGTGGAAAAGTAGAAGGTTCAACGAGTTGTCAATACTTAAACAATATTACGCATCAGCCTCCAGTTCACCCTCAGCCTCCTCTTCCTCCTCCGCAAAGGGGTTAGCAATTTCTTCCATCTCATCAGAGGGGCAGATCAGACTAACCTGCGTACCTCTGCAAACAACTAAGCCTAACTTTCTGGTCTTGTCGGTGACTTGGGTTGGGTCGTTGGGATCTGTTTGTTGTGTATTAACGTAACCGAGAAAGCGATGAAGACAACTATTCACCACAATTGCTGGACAAATTAACAACAATAAACCACATAGCACGTATTTTAACACTATGATCTTACCACGCAAATATTCAATTGAGTCTTCTAACACCAGGTTATCTAACTTGTCGTAACCCTTCAATACGCCATCTACTTCACGACCACCCTGAAACCGCACCCGTACTCTTTGGTCGCAATACTTAGCAAAATCCAAAACCGCCTCTTTCTCTGCCCTGGTCGCCATAGTTTTGTGAATTGACTTGGAAATCAGCCAAAAGTTTGCTGTTCCGGCTTCGACGAATCAAATGATCGTTCGAATTAACCGAATTTTGTGCATCCGGCGTGTAACTTCAAAGTTGTGTCACCATATCTGGATATCCCGATCGTTGTTTGTCAAATCAAAGGCTACTGTGTCGTAACTGGGGATTTTTATTACTTCCTTAGTAACAATAAATTATGTCAGAGGAAGGCATTGAAAAAAGACAGTCTGAACGTCCGTTTGTGAAGTACCATGGACTGGGGAATGACTTCATTTTGATTGATAATACTGAAAGTTTTCAGCTTAAATATGCTGTAAAGCACGCAATACAAATATGCGATCGCCATTTTGGAATTGGTGCCGACGGGTTGGTGTTTGTGCTTCCAGGGCAGAAAGGATGCGATTACACCATGCGGTTATACAACTCTGATGGAACCGAACCTCAAATGTGTGGCAATGCTATCCGTTGTGCAGCCAAGTTCTTACACAGGATCAACCACAAAGACGCCAACGATCCTGGCGTGTATCGAATTTGGACCAATGCTGGAGAAATAGTACCAACCGTTCTCAGTGATGGTTCTGTGGAAGTTGATATGGGGGAGCCCATCCTCGACAGCAACTTGATACCCACGACTTTGCAACCAAATGCTGGCGTGCCTCCTCTTGTGACCGAAAAGTATCCTTCTGGGGCCGTGGTGGATCAAGAAATGAGGCTTGGGGTGAAACAAGCGGCAACATTAACACCTGGCATAGACGAGCAATCGATTGCGATCCGAGCAACTGCTGTGAGTATGGGCAACCCACATTCGGTGAGAATAAGTTCTATATAACAACGAGCAGTGGTGTATGCTATTCATATTATGGTTATAAATTGGAAGCACTACACATACTTATGTCCCACATATATACACTGTACACTGCTGCAGGTAAGTTTTGTCGATGATCTGGAACAGATGTATCCTTCTTTTGAAGCCATAGGACCCTTGGTAGAGAGCTGCACTGCATACTATCCAGAGCGTGTGAATGCGGAGTTCGTTCAGGTAGCAACTATGTAAATATTCATGCGAAACCGGTATTTACTTCTGGTTTACGCCTTTTCGAAACTGTGTGATCATGCATTGTAACCATTTATTCTCCAGGTCATTGATCGATCGCACGTGTGTATGAAAGTATGGGAGCGTGGTGCCGGCCCGACGTTGGCCTGTGGGACGGGCGCGTGTGCAGTAGTCGTCGCGGGCGTGCTCACGGGCCGCACCGAGCGCCAGTGTCGTGTAACACTGCCTGGCGGTGACCTCTTCATCCACTGGCGCGCGAGCGACAATAAAGTATACATGAAAGGTCCCGCGGTGGTGGTATGCAGTGGGGAAATAGAACTAGATTTATTGTAGATCTGCGAGTTTAAAACGACACCTGTTTTGTCAGTCTCCGATTTTGTTATGAGCCGAATTGTACGTACAAAAGTTTTGGCTCACATCTTTTTGATCTGTGTTTCTGTGGTGAGGTTTCAAAGTTTGGTCTCCGCTTTGAACAAGCAGCTTGTTTGAACCCCGCTTGGTTCCGTGCATCATCGGTCAATCTAATTTGATTTTCTCTTGCACGATCTCGACGGAATCAATATCACCGACAAACTGGCAATATGACAACTGTAACAGCCGACATCCAAAAGTACGAGATTTGCGATGGAAATATATACTATTTCATCAAAGTCGTGTACAATGGTAGAGAGTGGGCAGTGCGGAAAAGGTATAGCGACTTCTCTCGGCTGGATGAGTTTCTTCATAGGGACGGTTACAATCTTAGCTATGCACTGCCCTCGAAGCAATTTTGGAAGACATTTGACAAGAAGACCTTGATTGAGCGACAAAAAGGACTACAATCGTATTTAAATATCCTTCTCAAGAGTACTGTATCATCAGACAACAGTCTGGTCAAAGAGTTCTTGGAAGTGGACCACAATCGGTTGCAACACGCACGAAAACAAAGTTTTCACGCCCTGAAGCGAACGGAACGAATGGAATCGGTGATCAGCTACATGAGCCGCAGTGTCATTTACATTCCCGTGAAGAACACCAACGTAGTCGTGAACACCGCGGCAATAACACGACCCACCTCGTTGTCGCTGCAACGAACCAACACCTTAACGCGGGACCGTCAGGGCTCAAATGCCAGCGGCAGGGACCGCCAAGGTTCTGCCGCTGTGCCACCGCCTTCACCCAATTTCAATCGATACGGAACCGGTCCGCATATGGAAAAGTCGAAATCATTGTCCTTCTCGATGAAGTTTAGTTTCTCGTCGAACAGTCGTGGCACGAGCTTTGCTACGATGGAAAGGAAAGCCTCGGTGAATCCTGATTATTCCGTCACAACGTCCAACAAATCCAGTAGTGTCGACGTCGCCACGCTGAAGGATTTGCTCAAGAAAGAAGCATATGAATACGGAGTGAACGCCCTGTGGGACAAGTACAAATTTGAAACCGAGCAAATCTTACAAGAAAGCGATTATATCTACAACTCTCACGGCAGCAATAGCAAAGACGGTCGCCGCAGTGCCCTGCCGTTGAGCTATTTCCGCACAAAGACCACCGATAGTCCCAGTGTCAGTGCGCGCAAGGGACCCGCCGCGTTGATTGCCACGATGCATGTGCCCATCAAAACTACTGCGGAAGATGCCCTGGAACAGTTTCTGGACGCCAAATTTCGTCCCGCAAAAACGAAAAGCTTTACGGAAAAGTACGGAACGGGCCAAGATTCGGTGGAAGATATTAAAATGGCCACCGCGACGATGAATTTTGTCGCGCTGCAACGAAAATACGAAGCGCTAGTGTTTTTAAAAGACGACTATCCGCAGACGTAGTAAGAAGGGTATAGGGAAAGGGATGAAAGGCTTTCAATGTATGTGCAAGCAGATAATTCTATTTTATTTTCACGTTGCATATGCAATTGTATGCACCGTTTTCAAAATGTTTGCATTCTGTTGTATTGTTTTGTGGTCCTTAAACACTAGAACAGGGAAATTGGTTGCTATATTGCACAGATGCATGTATCTTGCTCTATCGTATCCTTTTTTACCTTTCTTTTCTTTTCTAAACAATCACTTCGCTTGCATTATATTTTAAATCTCATATTTAAACAAGGCTCCGAAGACAATCACGAATTTTATCTTCATTTACATCTTAAACGTTATACTTACTATAAACAATATTTTCACATCCTGTGGGGGTTACTACCACGTACCGTTGGTTCAGCTGATATATTACACCACCGCTGTCTCCACCATACTAGGGTCCTGAGCACACTCCCCTGCATCTGCAGCCAGTCGGTCTCCCATCACAGTGCTTTTGAAATCCACCGCGTGCACTACCTCCACCTCCTCACTAGCAATAATACAACTACTACTATCACCATTCGTACCACCATTCGTACCAGCCGGAGTGGCACTACTACCACCAGTTCCTCTCTGTCCAGCGGCCGGGCGGGTTCGCACAGTATCTTCGTGTAAATGGGGATTGCCCAGAGGACGGTCGATGTCTTCCTCTCGCAGCTCGCTGAGAGCACACTCAATCTATGGTTTTTAAAATGGGGAAATAGAAAGCGTAGTTGGTGAGAGTTGGTTGCAATGGTTCGGGTAAAGTTCGAAAGTTTCTTTGTGCGCACTGTTACCAAATAATAAGGAATGAAAATAATTGACACAGTATACAGTAAAACACTCACCACTTCGCGCACACTCGGATTGGCTTCGCCGTTGATGCCCTTGATTCGCTCCATGTAGGTGTCGTTCAGCGCCACGCGCCACCGCTGCTGCCCCTGCAGGCCGTACATTACATTGCGCATGGCGTTCAGCAACACCGAGGATGTCACCGTGATGACCTTGTTTCCCTTTACTGTGTAGCGGGGTCCTTCGTCCGACTGCGCCCATTCACAGTAGTCGCAATAGCGGTCCAACACCTCGCGTCGGGTCAAGCCGGGATCATTCGTGCCGAAAAACTCACTATCCGCGGTGGCAAACATCGCAGGATTTGCGTACGCTTGGCGGCCAATCATGACTCCGTGCACGGCCGGCAAGGTTTCGTACACAGGCACGGGGGTGTGGTCTAAAACCTCTTCGGAGGCGGTGGTGTTGAGAGAAAAGACCCCATACCGACTGGGATTTAGACCATTCTTAAGCAATTTCTTGTAGATCAGATCGTTTGTAGTACTCTGTGGCACCTGGTACGTGTAGTTGTGGTCGAGATGTTCTTGGGCCTGTTCGAGTGTGTTGATTCCGCCATTGATGACAAATTTCAGCTCAGGAAAGTCTTGCGTCAGGCGATGCACGACTTCGTGACGCAGTGGCGGTATGTCTCGGTTCTGTTTGGGGCTCAAGCCGTTTAGCAAGCATTTACGAGCATGTACAATGAACTTGTTTACACCGCCAGAACTCACGGTGCGAATGAAGTTCGTCAATTCTTCATAAGAATCCATTTCGTCAGCGCCGATGCGGCACTTCACACTTACAGGAACTGAAACCCGGCGCTGCATTGTGTACACGATTTCACGCACCAAATCAGGCTTCATCATCAGCTTGGCACCAAAACAGTGCAAAGACACCCTGGGGGACGGACATCCACAGTTTAAATTAATTTCACCATAACCCCCGCCATATTGCTCGACAATTGCGGAAGCTTTCGCAATATTCTCGGGATCACTGCCACCAATTTGCATAATACTCGGTTCTTCTTGAATGTTCTTGCCGAGCAGAAAGTTGAGGCCGGGGCTGTGAATGACAGTGTCGTCCACGACCATCTCGGTGTACAGGACCGTCTTCTTCGTGAAGAACCGCATCAACATGCGATAATGCGGGTCTGTCAGCTCCATCATAGGAGCAATTGATAATCTTTCGTCCATTTTAAGTTACAAGCTGGTGGTAAACGAATACATTGATGACTTTCTCCTGCCTGTCTTGAGGAATCTCGATTGATTGGTCTCGTCGATGCGTCGGAAAATAATCGGAAACGGAAAACCACTCGTCGGTGAAAGAATGGGCAATGACCCGAACTGTAGCTACATAACATAGAACATCATAATTCTGCAAGTAGTAGTGCATCTAGGGCAGCAAGAAATTGCTATATACCAAAGGTACTGTAATGTCTACGGCATGTATCTATACTCTCAAGATCTTGGGTTTGGGCATTACCATAATACCGCTCTTAGGCCGCACCGATAAATGATAGAGGTGTAGCCTTTTGTACATTAGAAATTCTTGTCTTTTGCATGCACATGTACTATCTTGCAGTGTGAGTTATTTATTGCTTTAGGACTCTTTCACTATGACTGAGTGTATGCATTGATACTGCCTTAAAAAGGTACAACAACCTACCCATAACGGTAGTTCTGCTATGCAAGTTGCTGAACAGAAAACTATTAATGCGAAAGGTGATTTATATGTATGAAAAGAAGAGGAAGAATTCCCAACACGGTACAAGCTTTTATTCTTTTACAAGCGTACTTAATGCATCAACTCGATTTGCCAAATCTTTAAAATCATCAACCAGATTCTTCCTCCTCTCCTTAATCGCCATGTCACCAGTTACAGCATCTAAAGTATCAAATATGTAGTCCAGGTCTACACTCAAACCGGTTATCATCCGCTTCACCTCAGGGTTCAATCCCTCCCCACTCTCTTTACAACTTTCTACAGCAATTTCTGCTTTTTGCACATCGGTAGCCAAGTCACGTAGAGCGATCCGAAATCGCTGGAGCTTCCGAAGCGCCGCTTCCTTGGTACTGTTGCTGAGCAAGCACTCCAACTCGTCTGATATATCATTTCTGAACAAGTATGCAGTGACAGCAATACTAGCTACTGTCAAGCTGAGAATTGCGATTTTGGTCGTTGAGCTCATGGTAACAGTTGTTTCGCGAGATGGACGATGTGAAGTCTTATAAGCATACAAACGGTCGAAGAACTATGAGGACCAGGTGTCCAGGTGTTTGCTTCTCATTCGCCACCTCAACCCAACAGCAGCAACACTTCGAGCAGAAAATGACGCTTTTTTGTCCAACTCAAACACCAAAGATTACGAGGCATTTTCAATTATTTCGTTACACAATAGGATAACTGAATAAAAAGGCCCTCACTACGACTTTACTTTGGCGCGTACCATAAACAATAACATCTGCATTAAACTTAACTAAGCAAACAACGACATACCAGTAAATTAGATTTTCACATTCAAGCCCACCATTGAGGGGCATCTCAACCTTCAATCCTCATCTTCGCTGTCAAAGAGGGACAGTGCGCGATGTGAGCGCGTTCCCGACACAAGTGGATCGGTATTATTATCGCCAAAGTCGACGGATTCCTCCGCCGGCATCAGTGGCTGCCGTGCCGAGGGTGGTCGCACAACAACCCGGGTTCCCACAGTAGGACTCGGTTTATTCGACTTGAACACATGTGGTGCTGCAAATGCCTCGCCGTCGGACGAATCACTGTCGAAATACGAAAGAACGCGTTTGGACCCTTCAGGTGCACCGGTCTTGACAGATGCCGTCGTGGCGGACACGGCCGACCAAGGCACCACATTCACTTCATTGCTTTGATCGTTTTTATCGCTGTGATCAGCACCATCACTGCCTGCGAAGGAGAACGAGTGCTTCATGGACACTTCTTGGGCGAATGCATCGAGCTCTGCCTGTGCCGGAAGCACCACTTCGTACGCTCCTTGCTCAACATCCTTGTTCTCTAACGCGTGTTGACGATTGTCAGACTCTTCACTGGTGTGAAAGTGCTTGGAGTCTTCTGCGAAATCGTCGCTGCCACCAGAGCGCAGTCGCCGACGCAGCGTACTCACCTGTGCTGTAGTGCGTACAGTGGCAGGCACTGGAGCGTTGTTTTCAACATCAACGGCTGCCAATACATCGCTCTGGGTGTCGCAGGTGACACCTTCTACATGCTCATTTTCGTCGGAGCTGGTATCGTTAAATATGGCGAGTTGCCTTTGTTTCTGTGAAACACTCGGAGTGGCTGCGTTCCTGAGATTGCTCTCACTGCTGGTCTTGTGCAACGACAAAAGATTATTCTCGCTTGGAAAACCTTTCTTGGGACTGTTGGGCACGGACTCAATGTCCTCCATCTCGGCATCCAGGTCGATGAACAGCGCGTTGTCGTCAAAGCCAGGCGCCGTGCTGTTATTCTGCGCGCGCTCTAGCTTGTGCACATAATGCTGGCGCCAGATGAAGGCTGCGACGATAAAACAGCAGCCCACAGTCACAATCACCAAACCCACCGTGCTGTGCGAGGCAAAGAACCACATCAGCGTCAGGCCCGACAAAAGAGTCGGTTGGATGAGGCGGATCATCACACGTTGCACGCGGAACGACATCGTGCCCAGCCCCTGCAATGTCAGCACGAGGAAAGTGCTGATCGCCAGGATAGCCACCGGCAACGCCGAGTACACGCGCTCCCACATAGACTTGCCCTCGTTGGCCAGGCCGTCCGCGTACCGCTGAGACTCCGTCGCAATCTGGATGCAGCGCGGCCAGGTCTTGCTGAGCTCTCCGGGCACATGGCTCTGGTAGTTCAGCACCACTATGCTTTCCAGCAGACTCGGGTGCGCCCTGGCCACTTTCGTGGACGAGAACAGGTACGGCGTGGCGTCCAGAAACAAGATACTTCTGCCGCTGCGGGCGTTCGCGGACTCGGTGATCTGCTCCACCACCTTGTTGATTACGATGGTCGCTTTCTTCACTTCCTTGCGGACCAGATCGGGAACAACGAAGTTCAGCCAGATACATTCGATTGTCTCATTCAAGAACAGCTCCACCACGAACTGCACGATGCAACCCTGCAAATACTTGTATTGCCACGTGGTGCCCTTCTGAAAAGCCTTCAGCAGAGAGTAGAAGATGAAGAATCCGTTCCCACCCAAGATGATGGCTACGGCAAGCGCCTTGTACCAGCGCGATACCGGCTTCGTTTTCTCAAAGTCTTCCTCGAACTTGTTGCGATAAATCTTCGCAGCGCTGGTGGTGCGGCCCAGCAGGTCCAGCACAAACAAGTTCAACACCGCCAAGCCACCGTGCTGCAGCGTGTAGCGGGGCATGCTCTCGTTCAGCTCGGCTGCCTGCTCGTCGGAGGTCACGATGGCATCGTAAATATCCGCACGCGCCTCGTCCGAGATCACGTACGTCATATGATACGAGCCCACGGCGCTGCCACTGCGGAAACCGGAAGCAGGGCGGGTGATAGTGCGGATGCCCCACTGAGTGTCGAACTCCGCCGTGTAGGAAGAGTCCTTGGGCATCAACTCGCGCTGGGCAATGATCTCCTCGCACAGCTCCAGCACCGCAGCACGCGCCTTGGGAGATTCCTTTGTCTTGCTCGATGTGGTCAAGTTAGCAGAACTAGCAGCGCGGACTTCCCCTTGATCCTTGTCATCACTGTTGGTCTGCAAGCTGTGGTCCGACTCAGATTCGACAATAACGGACCCTCGCTTACTGAACGCTCTGCTCTTCATGTGCAGCGCCGCCGCCTGCTTCTGTCTCAACAATGTGTCCGAGTTGACAGACACACTGGGGAGAATGGTCATGGCCTGAAGATGCAGGTGCTCCACATCTTCTGAGATCTCTCGGTTCGCGATCACGCGCTCGGACTGTTTCGCCGGAGCAAACCAGTCTTTCAAGCGCTTTACTTTCTTTTCAACCTGCACTTTGGCCGCGATGGTGGTGCGACGCGCAGCTTTGACCGCACCAACGGAAATAGCACTCAAACGACGCACGCCATTTGCAACACTGGATCGGCCATTCCCTTTTACGCTATTTGACACTTGTGATTGCACGGCATTCTCGAGCAAAGGCGCATGACACACTTTGAACAAGTAGTCCAGTGGCGTGGCAAACAACGACGAAAAGATGGACGTCAGGACCAGGATGTACATGGATATCTTGAAGGAGAACTGCTGCTGACGGTATATGCAATTGTCCTGGCCAGGCGATGGCTGGTTGTTCCATTCACAATACGACTGGGCACTGTCAAACAGCGACTTGCGGGTGTGACATGCTTCTTCATTCGCAAACTGGCCACAAGAATTGTCATTTTCAGGTCCCTGCAGATCGTACAACATAGCGAGCACGAACATCTGCATCGTCTCTACCGTCAGAATCTTGCCGATCACCAATAGCTTGCCCTGTAGACTGATCTGCCCGTCGCCCAACGTGAACACCGTCAGGTACCGGTGGTGCGCACGCAGCTCCCCGAGCATGCGACCGAACGAGGATTTCGTGTCGTCGTACACGCTGGGAAACACACCGTCGATGTAGTCCAGCAGTACGCGCTTGGCCCGTGCAACGTCAGAGGCGGAAGAGGAAGCACCTTGCAGCGTAGCCGTCGCCACCGCCACCTTGTTGCTCATTTGCTTCATCTTCTCCCGCTTGGAAATGTAGCCCTTCGTCAGACACACCGACAGAATCAAGAGACCCACGCCCCAGACCGTCGCGAACATGTAGATCACAATCACCACCATCGCAGGATCGTTGAACTTATCGGCGGCATTGAACGTGTCTGCGAACTCCATCAACACGTAGTGGGAGGTAGCCATCATGCTGGTCACGCCCGTCTCGTCCATCGCCTGATTCTCGACAGTGTCTGCTGCCAGTCGACGTCGGAATAGGATTTTCTGTTGCGCTGCCGGAGTTGTTGCATTGAAGAGGGAGCAGCGACAAGTGGTGTGCGTGGAGCTGTAGTCCGTCACGTTGCAAGTGTTGAGGATGTCAACTTCTGCGCTGTACAGACCCAGTTTTGCGCAGCTCGGCGTCAGCTTGGGACAGAACAGTGTGTATTCACCTAGTCCATTGGAACACGTATTGTTCAATATAACTCCCGACCCGGGGCATTCGAACGCGTAGCTCTCCGTCCAGCTTAGACCCAAGCAGGTGGAGGTGAAGTTCACGTCATAGCGAGTATCGAATTCAGCAACACTGTCACGGTGCTGGAAGGTAAAATCCAGCTCAGAGACCATGTCCAACGGAGACTGACCATTTTCTGCGGTCACTTGCAGGTACAAGGGATTGGACAGGAATGCACTGGGGTCAGTCGGGTAAGCCTGGGGCTGCACGTCTATCACCTTTACGGCCACGATGGACTCAGCTCCGGTCTGATTTGCGGCGGGAGTGAGAGTCGCAGTCGAAGCTAGCTTGCCCAGAATTCTGTCTACTCCCGACTGTGGGCTCTGCAGAGTCAGCGCCGCAGCGTCCGCAGACAATTCGTACAGACCAGCAGTCAAGCGGAAGTTGTCGTACAAAAACTCAGTAACGTTTTCGCCGAACGATTGCGCGTTCGTAACGACATCCGCAAAGGTACTGGCGATGCTCACCAGCGTGATGGCGGTGTTATTCGAGCTGGTGAGGTCAGCGTCTGTAGAGTTTGAAGAAGTTGCATTCATATGTACGATCCCCGTGGTGTTTAACAATTTCTGCGAGGAAACCGCAGCATCAGTGGCCTGCAACACTCCAATCAAACCATTGTAGTTGGTGGATCCCACGGCCAGCGCACTCTTGATGGTGTGGTTGGCGATGTGAATCATTCTGCTCATGTCTACTTCTGCCAGCGCTGGTGAGATCAAAGTGAGGGTCTGGAGGGTGCTGGACCAGTCTTGAACAGATTTCAAGTTCACATCTTCGCTTTCAGTCAAGCTGTCCAATGTCTCCAGTAGCGTCGAGCGGAAGCTCCGGTCAACGACGGAGGGAACGGTACAGTTCAATTCTGAAGAGGAGCAGTTGGACTGACGTAGCGCAGCACTCGCCACGGACAGCACGCGCTTTGTGTCGTCGACGCTGCCAGTGGTGGAGCGAAGCAGCGCCGACAAGGCCGCACTCCTGTCTTCGGCGGCAACGGCAGTGACCGTGATGTTCCGAACCTCCACTGCGGCGGCGCTGAAACTGTCGTACACAGCCATGGTGCAGTTCAGCGCACCCGCCGGGAGAGTCGACTCGGTGTAAGACTTCTCCGTTGCGCTACCAAGCGCGAGGCTAGAAGCACTGCCAAAGGAGGCATAACTGAACTGATACGTGAGCGGCAAGTCTGGATCAGACCACTGCACGGCGGTGAACGTAAACAGCGTGCTCAGCTCTACCCCTTCGGACGGAATCACAGTGAACACACCAGGCAACGGTGCACCGTTGGTGGTCACGGTCACGGTGGAACTGGAACCACCGCACTGAAGCGAAAACGCAAAGGTGGCTCTCTGGGCCAGTGTGCCTCCTTCCACGACAAGATTGAAGGGCACCATGGATCGTCCCGTGGATGGTACGATGTTCTTGGTGGTCGGTGTGCGAGCGACAGCCGCAAGGCTCACAAAAGGGTCGTCGACGGTCCACATGGCGGCGCAAGGAGCAGACACTTTGACCAACCCTCGCAGTGTCAGCGCACTGTTTGCATCAATGGATGTCATAGAAGACGCGGTGTTGGTGATCCGAAGGTCCGCCTGTGGTGCGGCTGTTATGGTCACATCGATGAAAGCCCGACTGCTTCGACTTGCATCAGTAGTGGAGACCGTGACCGTGAACAGCAGCACAGAGTTAAGGGTAGCATCAGACCTCACAGTAATGGTGTTGATGTCACCATGCGCACTCAGCACTGAAGTACCGGCGATGGAGCAGTCGGGGTTGAAGATAGGCTCCAGCTGTTCACAGGACCACTGAAAGGATAAACCTGCATCCCCGCCCGTCAACAATGCGACATCCTGATCGTAGCTGGCGGACGCGTCCAAGGAGACTGTGGAGCCTGCTTGTACTAACGCGGCGGTTCCCTGTGCGATCCTGGCGACCAGCTCTCCTGGCAGCACGGTGACCATGGCGCTGGTGGAGGAACTCAGACCAGATATCATCGAAGTCGCTGTCAATACAACCTCGTAGAGAGCTCCGACTGCCAAGGCGAATGGCGCAAGCTTGAACACGGCGCTGTCTTGCGAGCTGGATTGAATGGAGGTGGCAGTTGTGGAACCGTCCGTTGCCACAGCCAGAACGGTCCAGGCGTTGGTCAAGTTGCCGTACGACACAACACCTTCACAGCTCTCGGTGTAAGCGGCCGAGTTCAGCACGAGTGATGCATATCGCTGCGTATCTCTCTGCTTCGGCCCATTGATGGAGGCGATGGGCACTAGCACCGCTCCTTGGTGTACCGTCACTTTTCGCACCGCCGTGCCGCACGAGCCGAGGAAGTTACACAAGGTGGCTTGGATAGAATAGATGAATCCCGGAGCCATGATATCCGTCGGCACCACAGTGGGTGGACTGTACGTGTAATTGGCGTCTAGGTACTTCTGCAAGAGCAGTGCAGCGACGGTCTCGCCGTTGGAAGTCAGCACCTTGAAGGTCAAGCTAGCCCAGGGCCGGCCTGCGGTACCAGATGAAGCCGTGAGATCGATCACTAGAGGGTTGCAGGCGCTCACCGCGGACGGAAGAGGAAAGCTCACCACAGGTGTTGTGGGATTGACGGGGGAGCGCACAGCCACCTGGGTGAGCGGGACCGTGGCCCAAGCCGAACAAGCGCTGGTGTCGTTCACAACACAGCGAGCGCGTACCTGGTCTGTGAACAACGTCACATTGCTACCGACAGCCAGAGCGTTCGATTCGGGACCGCTATATTTTGGATACACATGAACCGTTGCGCTGCTCATCCACTGGCAAGCTGCGGTCTCTGCTCCATCAAAGCTGAGCAGCGACATGCACGAGAAGGCATTCGCAAATCCTGCTTTGTCTGTTGGGGAGTCAAATGTCAGAGCAACCGCGCTGCCGTCGTCACTGAAGCGGGCCACTGCAAGCATAGGAAGTGTGGGCTCGAGAACAAGCGACAGGACCTTTACAATCCGCCGGTCCTCGGCATACTCAATCAGATATTCATCTTTAGAAGCCCCACTCAATGTCACCACCAGCTGCACGGTGTCCTGTCCGCCAGCAACAACTCGGAGATACTGAACAATGCGGAAGTTGCTATTGGAGGTCATTACAACACTGTTGGGATAAGTGGTTGTGGCCATGCGACTAGGCGTGCCAGAGGTGGAGGCAAAGGCCACGTCCATCGACAGCGAAGAGGAAGGCGGCCCATTGAGGGCGATA
>LNAP01003655.1_pt1 | contig 14631 bp, 15 predicted proteins | sample 602601 | NCBI WGS metagenome assembly LNAP01 (sample SAMN02440304, study PRJNA202911) | soil metagenome | biome: Subtropical and temperate rainforests or woodlands; isolation source: soil samples (1 kg each in a 20% v/v slurry with milli Q water) were... ...
AGAGGCCAAATGGGGCGCGAAGAAATGGCCGCGTTGGTGCATCTATCCCCTACACGGTTTTCCCATTGGTTCGTGGAGCAGACAGGCTTGCCGCTGCGCAGCTATGCGAAATGGTTACGCCTCACACAAGCCCTACAGCATCTAGCCAAAGGGGGGCTACTCACCGAAGCGGCTCATGCAGCGGGCTTTTCTGACTCGGCGCATTTCTCCCGGACATTTAAGGCGCTACTGGGCATCGATCCGTCCTCCGCCCTGGCTGAAGTCGATCTTCAGCAATCGTAGCTCTTCCGTTCAAGTCGAAAGCGGGCCTTCCCACATACAGTCATGGCTCCCTATTCAGGAGCTGAGCGATGTCTATTTCCCTGCGATTCGCCATACGGTGGCTGAGCTATCCACTTGTGTTTGGCGGCTGTACCGCCTTCATGGTCTGGGCGCTGTATGCAGGAGTACCGTATTGGCCCACCACACCCATAGTCGCCGCAGCGGGGCTGCTATTCATTGCTGGCTTGGAGCGCATCCAGCCTTTTCGGCGGGCCTGGCTGGAAGATCATCAGGACACCCTGACGGATCTGCTGCACATGCTGGTGAACCTGTCTGTCATTCAATTCACTGCGGAATTCCTGGCCAAGTTAGGCGATGCGGTACCGGCTTCGGTTCGGCTCTTCCCGATCGAGAGCCCATTGTGGTTGCAATTGCTACTAGTCGCCGCCGTGCTCGATTTGAGCCTGTATGTGATGCACCGCATCAGCCACCGCGTGCATTGGTTGTGGCGCTTTCACATGATCCATCACAGCGCTGAACGGCTCTACTGGATGAATGGAGAACGCCGGCATCCTCTGCATGCGGCGCTGATGGCCGGGCCGGGGCTGGTGGTTTTGCTCATATCTGGAGCTCCGTCTGCCGTAGTCGCAACGTGGTTCGGCATCCTAACCGTCCATCTGGCCTTTCAGCATTCGAACCTGGACTACAGCGTGGGCTGGCTGCGGCATGTGCTCGGAGTTGCTGAGGTCCATCGTTGGCACCATAAGCGCGACTTCGAAGATGCCCAGGTCAACTTCGGTGAGTTTTCAACCGTGTGGGATCGGATGTTCGGAACCTTCTACGACAGCGCCGGGAAGCTGGGCGAAGCTGAGGTTGGGTTGCATGAAAAGGACTACCCCAGAAATTATTTCGGGCAATTTATTGATCCTCTTCGTCCAACATCTACTTACCCGGCCGGTCACAATTCTTCAGAGCAGGATGAAAGTCGCAACACGTAGCTAGAACGGGTGGAGTCTCAACGGGCGCTATGCCCTCAACCAGAGTCATGCTTAGCGCACGTAGCCAAAGTAACTCGTCACGAGAAGGTCAAGCTAGGTCGTGGGCACCTCCGGTAGGCTGCCGCGACGAGTACCCCGCCAGTCGCTACCGCCGCCGACGCTCAAATCCAGCGGCGGACTCGTGCACGGTAGCGAACGAATGATTCGCCGAATAACGCTTCCAGCGCCCGCTCTTCGGGTGCGATCTGAAAGCGATTCATGTACAGCACGAAGGCAACCACGCCCAGCAGGGTGAGAGGCGAGACCAGGGCCAGCGCCCAAGCCGCCAGAACGATGGCGAAGCCCAGGTACATGGGGTTACGGCTGTACCGGTAGATGCCAGCCTCCACCAATGCCGAAGCCTGCTGCGGCTGCAATGGATTGACCGTAGTGCATGCGCGGCGAAACGCCAGTACGCCCGAAAGGCACACGCCGAGCCCCAGGAGCAGTACCGGCAAAGCCAAAGTCAGGCGCGCGGTCCACGCCAATTCAATGCCTGGCAATCGCGAGGCCGCCAAACTCATCAGCAGAGCAATCAGGCCCGCCACCAGCGGCGGTGGCAAGCGGTTGTCCAGCGCGCTCATAGTTATTCCCGCACCTTGGCCACTTCGCTGCTCACCAACTGGCGCAGCGGCTCAGGGCCGAACTCGCTGAGCGCACGACCATTGACAAAAAAGGTCGGGGTGCCACGAATTCCAACGGCTTTGACGTCCTGCATGTCCGTTTCCAGCACGGCGTTGACGCCAGGTGCGTGCATATCCTGGCGGGCCTGCTCAAGGTTCAGACCGACGCGCTCGGCAGCTGCCCATGCCTGTGCCACCTTGGGATCATCGTGCCAACCGGGCTGGGCCTCAAGCACAGCCTCCAGCACTTGTTCATGGAGATTTTGCTTGCGCGCCGCCTCAAGCATCCGCGCCACTTCTTCCGACCCCTGATGGAACAGTACATAGCGCAGCACCAGACGTACATTTTCTGGGTTCTCAGCGAGAATCTGTTTCACATGGGGATGGAAGGCGCGGCATGCCTCGCAGGAAGGATCGAAGAACTCGACGATGGTGACTGGTGCCTGCGCCGGACCGAATACCGGCGAGTGGAAGCGGACCAGTTGGCCGCTGTTCTGTTTGGGCTGCGTCGCGGTCTCTTGGGCTGTCGAACCGGGAGCCTGAGCTTGTTGAGGCGACTGCGAGGGGGAATAGAAGAATGCGGCGGCAGCAAAGACGGCCAGGGTCACGGCACTGATGATCAGGACCACGGAACGGCGATTCATGGAGTTGTTCTCCGACGGATGAGAATGAGCAAGATGGCGATCAGCATAAAGGCGAACAGCGCGAGTGCCGGCAGGGGCACCACACCGAAGAGCGTCATCCCGGCTCCCGAGCAGGATGGACCGGTGGCCGTGCAGGGCTGGATCGGCTGTGGAATCAGCCCGGCATAGAGCAGCGTATGAGCAAATGCCAGTGCCGCACCGATAACGCTCAGCGGCAGGGCATAACGCCAGACTGTGAAATCCGTGCGGTAGCAGGCGATGGCTAGGATTACTGCCAGCGGAAACATGAAGGCCCGCTGGAACCAGCACAACACGCAGGGTGCCTGGCCCATCACCTCGCCAATGAACAGCGCGGACAGGGTCGATACCAGTGCAACCAGCCAAGTTAGCAGCAGCAGGCTCCAGGCCATGCTCGAAGGTTGGGCATTCATTTCGGTGAACTCTTGGGGATGGCAAACACTTGCGGCAGAACCGCCATCCTGTTGATTCGGAACATCATACTTCCTTTTATCGGCAAGACTTTGTCAGTGCGAGAATGTCGCCCTTGTGCAACGTGGGAAGATATCAGGATGTCGCGGGACTGGCTGGAAGAACATCGGATCTTGTAGTGCTTCCACTGGCCCTGGCGCTCCCGGAGTCCATTCGCGCGCGGCCGTGATCACTCAGCACTCATAGAACTGATTGGTGAGCTTATCTACTTACGGGCGACTCCAGCCATGGTCAGAAATAGTTGAGCCTGGACGAAATCGGCGAGAGCGCTCATGCCTCGTGCTGTGGAGCAAGATTGACCAAAGGTGCGATCCCAATCTGAGCGGAACGTACCCAGGATGCCAGCGCCTCAAGATCCATCTGTAGATATTCGGCTTCAGCCCATACGCAGGCATTCTCCGTGGGAGCCGCCGGAGCGGCCCCCTCAACAATTGTCAGAGCCATCGCATGCAACTTCAGCAGTTCATCACGCACGGCGATAATTCCCCCTAGCTCAGCCAGACAGGCGTCCAGACGATCGACCAGACGGAGCAGTTGGGACGTGTCGAAGCTGTCACGCAGCCGCTCCAACGCTGCAGCATCAACTTCGCCATATGGTGTGACGCAAAAAGATGCGGGTGGAATGCCGATCATGTGGCTTTCTCGGTATCGGCCTGGCGGGTCGTATTGACTCGCAGCGAGCCCGCAGCTTGTTGAAATACCGAATCCTTGATCCAGGGTTCTGGTGGCCGGTTGAGCTTGAGGTTGAACTCACCGAAGCGCTTGACGTTGCTGGTCAGGTAGGGGCTGAGGAACGACACATCTTCATCGGTGAACTGCCAGCCCTCGCGGGCCAGTTTCTGCAGGATGCGCATCATGTCCACAGTGTTCTGCAGGATCACCGACGAGGCCACCATGTCGTTGTAGCGCAGACGTTTCTGCTGCTCGTCCGGATCGTTCTCGGCGATCACGTCGCCGCCGAAGGACAGCCACTTGGAGAAGCCGTTGTAGGACTCGATCTTGTTGGTGTTCGCGGTGACCTCTTGGCGTAGCTCGCGACTGCCGATCCAGTTGAGCAGGAAGATCGTGCGGATCACGCTGCCCAGTGCCTGTGCCGCATGATAGAGCTTGTTGCGCCGGCTGTAGGACCCGAGTTTTCGCAGCAGCATAGGCGAGGAGATTTTGCCGGCCTGGATCGACAGCGCGACCTGCATCAGATCTTGCCAGTGGGTTTCGATCAGGAGCCAGTCAGCAGTGTCGGTGAACAGGCGGTTGATATGCTTGTACGAAGCGCCGCGGTCCAGCCGGCACATCACCAGGTCGCGCCAGTTGCGAATACGTGGCATCAGGTTGATGCCTAGCAGATGGGTGAAGGCAAAGACCGTCGCCGATTGCCCCTGAGTATCGGAATACACAGTGTCTGCCTCGACACTGAGATCAGCCTTTAGCAGCCCCTCAATTACGTAAATCGCCTCCCATATACCAGGTGGAATGAAGTGCTGGAACACCGCGATGTAGTTGTTGGCCACGTGCCGATAGGCCACGGCCCCCATCTTGCGGTAGCGGAAGTGATAGCCGGCCAGCAGGTTATCGTCGTAGAAGTCGAACTGCGTGCCGTCCGCAGCCACCGCCTTGCCATCGCCCCAGAGCTTGGGCAGATCAAGTTGAAGGTAGAGTTCCACCAACTCGCGGTTGGCCTTGTCCAGTTTTTCCAGCGAGAGGTGGCGGCGATTCGTATAGGACAACATGTGTGGTGTGACATTGCCGGCCAGATGCCGTGCAGCCTGGTTAGGACCGAGGTTGCAGCCCATGGCGAAGATGGTCATCAGATAGCGCTCGGCCGGTTCTTTGAGCTTCGGCTCGTTACCGGACATGGGTCCGAAATGCCGAGTGAACTGAATCCAATGCTCAATGTTGGCCATGATGTCGAGCACGTGCCTTGCCGGCATGCGCTGCACAAGCACTGTCTGTAGCGAGATGGCCGAAGGTGGAATGTCTCGCGCCGTCACTCGGCGCAGCACCGGTTCTCCGGCTTCGTTGATCGATACGTCTCCTCGGCAAGTAGGGAATTTGTCGTCCAATTGTTGCGCGGTTTCCTCCAGCTGAATCTTGAGGGACGCAACAAACTCCTTCGCTGTGCCAGGCAGCCCCATCTTTTCGCAGTAGGCCGGTAGTCGCTGAAGACATTCTTCCCATGGCAGCAGCTGCTTGCGATAGTCGGCGAAGGATTCCGATCCTTGTACGCACATGTCGCCGGATCGCAGCTCGTTGGCCAGGTAGGAGAAAACGCAAACCTCCAGATAGCGCCGGTTGGTCGGTGGCCCCTCACTGGCAGGACGACGAACGACCTTGACCCAGCGCTCCGACGCAAACGACAAATCGACGTGTTCATCGATCCATTCACGGTGTAGATTCTCGCTGTCCTGGATCAGTTGAAGTGCTTGAATCAGCGACCGATCCTGAGTCGTGGGCTCCAGTTGGAGTAGGTGACTGAGACGGAACAACAGCGAGCGATGGGACCTGAAGTGCTTCCAGATCAGCGGCAGGTAGTTATTACCGCCGGTAGCTTGGACTTCGGCGCAAGTCTCGCGCAACCGATCCAGATTGCCATCGGGTGAGAGGTATTCCCGAATCAGGCTGCCAGCCTCATGGTCATCCGGCTCTTGAACCAGAATCTGAACTACGCCGTCCAGGGTCGCCGCCAACTGCTCCAGCTTCTGGCGTTGTCGCGCCTGGATTTGCTCCAACTCCTCTTTGGCGCGTTTATGAATCGTCGAAATCCGCCGGATGAACATCTCGGCAAGGTGATCCCGAGTTCGCACCCGCATCCGATAGATCAAGGCCAGCATCAGCGTGTAGCGTTTTGGCAGCGAGCAATCCTTCAGTTCGGAGACGTCCGACGCCGCGGCTTGGGCGGCGAAGTGACGGATCTTGGTGTCGACTATCCCTTCAAAAATGGCCCCCAGATCCCCGAAGCTCTCTAGCCAAGCCAGATGATCGATTAGTACCTCCAAGTGCTTGCGGGATGGCTTCTTGGGTGCCTGTTTCAGCGCATTGAAGTCGCTCTGGCGTCGCCCGAAATCAGTGTCGAGCAGATCCTTTAGCTTGTGGATCACCTCGATTGGCGTTCTGGTTACCACCAGGTTGAATATTGCCTCTTGGGATTCGGCATGAATCCGCTCAGCGAGATCATTCAGGGTTGAGTACGCAGGGAGCTCATAATCCTGGCGGATCAGTTCTTCAATCACGGAGTTGATGATGTCGGCACGCTGATCAAGCACGAACGACATTGCTTTGGCATGCCTTTCGGCGAGCTCGATAGCATCTGATCCGTAAAATGCAGTCACACCGAGGCTAGCTCGGATCGCGTTCATGTGACGATATTGCTGAAACCACTTGTATTCCGCGAATTTCACCTTGCTGCGCTGACCCAACTCTCCGCGAATGAATGTCACCAGTTGATCAGGCACGTCGGTGATATCAGGGAAATATCGAAGTACCTGAAAGGTCTTGAAGAGAACGGCGAGATTGAGGTGAAAGGGGGCCTTGGACTTGCTTCGTACCCACTTAATCTCATCCTCTGAGAAGGAGAAATCACGCTGCAGCTCAGCTTTCGAATACGTCTTTGCCAGAGTGGGGTACGCCGTGCGCTCTAATGAAGCCATAGGACCTCCTTTTCTGAGGAATCAGAAAAGATAGTCCACAATCACGGGCGATGCGGGCGAATTAGAAAAGCCACATCTATCAATTACTTACGAGGGAAGTGAGTGAATTTTCCCTTTATCTCGGCATGACCCCGAATATGCGCGGATGACCCGCGAGGTCGAGGAAGCTCTCCGAGAGGCCGACGACCCCAACGCCAAGTCGTACACCCACGAAGAAGTCATGCAGGCGATGCAGGAACGCATCGACCGAGCGCGAGACAAAGCCATGTTGATCGGCTGACGGAAATTTCGGCGGTTCCGGCTGATCCAAGAATCTTGGCGTGACCTTACCTCCGCTCTACCGCTGGGTGCCAGCCTCGGCGCACGCCTAACCACCCAACTCAGAAAGGAAAATAAGTTGGTAAAACGCATTCCCGTATCCGAGCTTCGTCTCGGCATGTACATCCACAAGCTCGCCTGCTCTTGGGTTCGACACCCATTCTGGCGCGGCAGCTTCCTGCTGACCGAGCCTCAGGATCTCTCTGCCATTCGAGAATGTGGCGTCGGGGAGGTCTGGGTCGACTTGGCCAAAAGCCAAGTCGACCCAGAGAGCCCAGAGAGCCCAGAGAGCCCAGAGAGCCCAGAGAGCCCAGAGAGCCCAGAGAGCCCAGAGCCCAGAGCCCAGAGCCCAGAGCCCAGAGCCCAGAGCCCAGAGAATTGTCGGAGGAGCAATCTCTGCCGTCTAGTCCACTAAGCAAGAAAAGTGACGGCGCAACCTCAATGGAGAGCGAAATGTGTTATGCACGGAAACTCTGTCTTGCGGCCAAGTCCCAAGTCATGGACATGTTCCAGGAAGCCCGGCTTGGCAAGGCCGTCGACCCAAGCACGACGTTGCCGCTGGTCGGAGAAATCGCTGCCTCGGTGCTGCGCCAACCTCATGCCCTCATCAGCGTCGCACGCATCAAAACGCACGACGATTACACCTACCTGCACTCGGTTGCCGTCTGCGCCCTGATGCTATCGCTGGCCCGGCATCTCGATCTAGACGAGGAGCAAACGCGCCTGGCTGGCATCGGCGGACTGATGCACGACCTAGGCAAGGCCGCGATGCCGCTGGAAGTGCTTAACAAACCAGGCAAGCTCACCGATGCCGAGTTCGCCATCATGAAGCGCCACCCTGTGGAGGGCGCAAAGATGCTGCGCGCAGGCGGGGCCGAGCCCGGGGTGGTGGACATTGCCCTGCACCATCACGAGAAGATCGACGGAACCGGCTACCCGGATCGCTTGGCCGGTGACGCCATTTCACTCCTGGCCCGCATGGGCGCAATCTGCGACGTCTATGATGCCGTGACGTCGGAGCGAGCCTACAAAAAGCCGTGGGACCCGTCCGCGGCGATGCGGCAGATGGCCAAGTGGGAGGGCCATTTCGACAAACGCATCTTCCACGCCTTCGTCAAGGCCGTGGGCATCTACCCCGTCGGCTCCTTGGTTCGCCTGTCCTCTCAGCGTCTGGCCGTTGTCGTTGAGCCGGGAATGGAATCACTGCTGACTCCCAAGGTTCGCGTGTTCTTCTCGCTACGCTCGAGAGAGCCGATCCCGATGCAGACCATCGACCTGGCGGCCACGAGTTGCAAGGACAGTATCACTGGCCCCGAAGACCCGACGCTCTGGAACTTCAAGAACCTCGACGACTTGTGGATGGAATAGCCCCCACAAAACGACGGCCCCGTGAGGGAGCCGTTGAACATCGTCGAGCGATGCCCGTCCAGGGAGGGATGGCCGAGCTCGATTCTCCAGAAGGTAGCTGGTGACACGAGTGTTGAGCCCACCCAACTAGGGTGACGGAAATTTCTGGGGTTCCGGCTTACATCCCCAAGAGGGGCGAAAGGGAAAGAATAATTACTATTGATCTTGCCGCGCCTAGGATCTCGTCACTTTCTGTATAGTCGACCGCGATGATCGCGGCGCCCAGCATCAGTGGGTGAGGAATGCTAAGTGCGATCATTCAGTGCAGCCATTTCGCAATGGTACCCTGCGGCTCGTGCGTCAATATCACTCTCCTGATCAGATGCCCACAGCAGGAACGCAAGCGCTATACGAATAGCTCTGCAAGTGAAACTGAAAAATCGTTTTTGAGAAGGCAGACCTTCTGCTTAGGCTATTGGACATTCCCCGCAGAAGGCCGCCTTAGGGCAGCTAAAAAGCGATGCTCTTCGCTTGAGCGGAGGCCTTCTACTTAACAGCCCAAACCTCGTCCGCCAGCTGACCCTTCCGATAGGTCATGGTTTGAATAACCTGAAGCTCTTTTTGGCCTTTATACAGGACCCTGGCAGAGACAGTTGTTTCGTCCACAGATGCTTTCTCAACCAGCTCTTCTATGTTTGCGGATAGCGGACCTTGGCCTTCCACGAACTTTTGCCACACTTTTTCGATCGAGTCTGTACCGTCATACGATCCCTGCAATGGCCCACCTTTCCAGGAAAGATGGGCATAGGGTGCATACTGGCCTAGCAACGCTGGCAGGTCATTTTCCGCTATTGCCCGGATGTGTAGCCTGGCGTCATCTTCAGCCGTGCCGGCTTGTGCAAGACCTGCAGAGGCCAGGAGAAAGAGAGTCATGGGGAGTGCTTTGATATTCATAGGGGCGTCCTAAAAGGAAAGAACCAGCGTACTCCGTGTGAGCACACGCTAGTACTACGCCCCGCTAAGGTTTTTATTCCGAATTTTTTCTGGAGACTGGAATAATTTGCTCACCTGATCGTCTAGCGTCTGACAGCTAACCAAGCAGGCCTCTAATCAAATGACGCAAGGGATCACAGACGAACAGTTCCGAGAGCTTCTTCCTCGTCTTCGCCGTTTTGCTCTATGGCTCACGCGAAACAGCGCTACCGCTGACGACCTAGTGCAGTCTTCGGTCGAGAAGGCTTTAACTTGGCGCGGTACGCGTCAGGAAGACGGCGATCTACGCGCTTGGTTGTTCACCATTTTGTATCGGCAGTTCATCGACGGCCAGCGTCGCCAGCGTCGCTATGCTCGAATACTTTCAATTTTCACTTATGTTGACGAAGAGACCAGCGCTACTGAGGATGTAGCCGAAGCGCAATCCACGCTTGAAGCTTTCGGCAAGCTCACAGCTGAGCAACGAGCATTGCTCCTCATCGTAGGAGTTGAAGGGCTAAGTTACCGCGAAGCGGCAGAAAGCCTGGGTATTCCTATCGGGACCGTAATGTCCCGGCTGGCCCGCGCCCGCCAAGCGCTACGCGTTTTAAGCGAAGGGCAGATTAATCTTCCATATATGCGGTTACTGAAATGAAGCCGACCCTACCGACCTCAGATGAATTGAGCGCTTTCATAGATGGCGAACTCCCACCACGTCGAATGGCAGAAATCGAATCGTTAGCGGCCAAGGACTCAGAGCTAGCTCAAAAAGTCGCCTCGCTTGAATACGATGCTCAGCAGCTTCGGGCAGCGTTAGCTGGGCTTCCTACAAGTGCGCCTGCGATTGAGTTAGATCCGGCACGGCTTCGAGTTGAAATAAAGCAACGGCGGCAACGGCTCGTTGCGACTGCGGCTTCGCTAGTCCTAGCGCTAACGCTTGGCATCACTGGGGGGTGGCATGGTCGAGGAGCATTCACTCCATCAACTGGCCTGCCGATGGCTGACGCTGTTGAAGCCTATCGCTTATTTAACAGCGTTAGCTCTCCGGCCGTTGATCTCGCTACCCATGAAACCAGCACATTGCAGCGTTGGCTTGATTCGCACTTTGAGGCCGCAGCACCCATGCCGGACTTCGAACCGTACGGATTTCGGCCGGTCGGCGCGCGCTTGATGGCCACCGACCAAGGAGCCGCCGCCATGGTGCTGTATAGGGATGATCGAGGCGAGACCATACTGTTTTACGTTCGGCCTCCAGGGCACAAAACTATTGGCCGAGGCAGCCGACGAGCTCTGGGCTTAGTCGCCCAATACTGGGCGGACGGGACGTATCACTATGCTGTTGTGAGCCAAGGCACCAGTCCAAGATCCGCAGCCGTACAGCAAGCTATAGCTCCTTTGATATAGCGCGAATCGATAGAGCAGGTCCGGTGTAAGGTTCAGACGTGAGGAATGATAACGGCCTGTAAGCAAATATTAACAACTGGCCTATGAATGCGATATTCCAGGCAAAGGCGCGTGAGAAGCTCTGGGCGATATCTCGAAGACTGGAACCAGCCGGCCGCTTACAGATGACGGAATTAGGGATTCCTCTACCGCCCCTGCAGCGAGTCCATCCGGACGCTTAGAGTGGGTTGAGGCGTTCCGATGTGAGGCCGAACTGCGCTTCGGCAAGCTCCACCATCGTCCGAGTCGAGTTCGCCAGTGCAGTGGGCCGGGGTAGCTTCCGCATCCGTGCTCAGTGTCGATCAGGTATTTTGAAGAGTGGGCAAAGTAGGCCTAGCCGCTTGGCACCCCGAGAGCGCGGCCCTGTCATTGTTCGGCGCCCCCTTACTCTCAGTGATCCGCACTGGCATGTCGCGCTGAGGCGAGCCTGCCAGTTCGCGGCGGGGGTTGTCGGAGCTGCTTTAGACATCCCCTGGCCCGTGGTGTGCGCAACAGCATCAAAGCTGCGCCCAAGCTGAAGTAAAGTGTCCAAAGTGCGATATCCGATCGAACCACCCACAACATGTGCAGCAGCACTAAGCCGAGTATCAGGTAGACCAGCCGGTGCAGTGTTTTCCAGCGAGCACCAAGCATACGCATGCTAAAACGGTTAGATGTCGCCGCGAGCACGAGCAGACTCAGCCACGCCAGTGCTCCAACGATGATGTAGGGACGCTCGGTCAGCTCTGTACTGAGCTGCGACCATTCCTCCCCTAAGATAAACAGCAGATACGACACCAGGTGTAAGCATCCATAGGCGAAAGTCCATAGGCCGAGCTGTCTTCGGACTAGAGACCAGCCGGCCCAGCGCGTCACCCATTGCAAAGGCGACAGCGACAGCGTGAGGAGCAGGAGAATTAGGCCTCCAAGCCCTAGCCGCTCGACCAGTACTTTCCCCGGGTCAGGCCCGAGCGCAGAAGTCCACGCCTGATAGAGCCATAGCAGCGGCCAGACGGCCGCAGCGATGAACACTGCGCTGCGAAAGACCGGATGCTTCATCAGTAGAACTTGCTCAGATCCATCCCCTGATAAAGGCTCGCCACCTCGTCCTCGTATCCATTGAACATTAGCGTGTCGCGTACGTTCGGGCTGAAGAGATTGGTAGGCAGGCGCCGCTCGCGGGATTGCGTCCAGCGCGGGTGATCCACCTTGGGATTAACATTGGCGTAAAAGCCATACTCCTGAGGCGCAAGATTCTGCCAAGTCGTGTACGGTTGCTCTTCAACGAGGCTGATGCGCACTATCGACTTGATGCTTTTGAAGCCGTATTTCCAAGGTACGACCAGCCGCATCGGCGCACCGTTTTGCTCGGCTAGGACGCGACCATACATGCCGACCGCCATAATCGTAAGGGGATGCATGGCTTCATCCATTCGCAGCCCTTCGCGATACGGCCAGTCAATCAGACCAAAGCGTGACTTCACGGCTGGCATCACTTCGGGCAAAACCGCCGTCTGGAAGCTCACATACTTGGCGCCACCCGTGGGTTCGGCACGCTTGATCAGCTCAGCGAGGGGGAAGCCCAGCCAGGGAATAACCATCGACCAGGCTTCCACACAACGCAGCCGATAGATGCGCTCCTCAAGCCGGTGGGGCTGCACGAGGTCTTCAATACTATAGGTGCCAGGCTTGCCTACCGCGCCGTCTATTTCAACCGTCCAAGGCTGCGTATCCATTGCACCGGCACGTTTCGCCGGGTCATCCTTGTTTGCGCCAAATTCATAAAAATTGTTATAGCCAGTTGCGTCGTCGAAGGGCGTAATGGCTTCTCCACTGGCTATCATTGCCTTCCACCGAGCGGCCTGCAGTTTGTTGGAAAACCAAGCCGGTTGCTTGCCTGGCACCTGAACGTCATATGGCCCCGCTCCCTGCTCCGCGCGGCAAAGCCCCGGCAAGGCGATTGCAGCGACGCCAGCAGCACCTGCTATGAACCGCCGCCTAGATAGATATAAAGCTTCCGGAGTGATCTCCGATGGCTGGCAACGGGAATTGCTTGGTATCTCTACTAGCATGAAGGCCTCGCTATGATTCGTTGGCCTTGCAGCGATCCACTGCGGGCCTTGACCCGTCCGATGCCGCTCCGATTGCGCGTTGCAGGCGTACCTGCCCCAGCCGGGATAACTGCAGCATCAAGTCGGCTGGGATTATGAACGCACTCGGTTGCATACCGGCGTACTCGTATTACGAGCGCCACTACGATTTATTCCCAAAAGCGTTAGGCTTCATCGAAATCTCTTTTCATGGGCATCCAGTGCCTGGAACGAGGACTGCTTCGTAGTCCACTGACGTCAAATGCGAGCAAGGACACTCACCGATGCCAGCCCACCACCGGTCAGAAGGACAAACAGGCACAGCGCGAGAGCAAACGGTTTGATCCCCAATGCAGCCAGCTTTTCCAGCCGCGTCTCGTATCCCAGCGCCGCCATGGCCATGGTTAGCGCGACCTGACCGGCCAGCACCAACCCGTCATGTAGTGCTGTCGGCAGATGCACAATGCTGTTAAAGCCAACCATCACCAGGAACCCAAAGGCGAACCAAGGGATCACCAAGGTCCCCCGCCTGGTGCTATCCGCCGCGGTTCGCCGCTTGAGCCACCATTGGCCTACCAGCAACAGGAAGGGGACCAGCAGCATGACGCGTACGAGCTTGACGATCACAGCGTTGGCCAAGGCCGCTGGTCCCACTGCGTCGCCAGCGGCGATAACCTGCGCCACCTCGTGAATCGTTGCTCCGAGGTAAACGCCAAACTGAGCTTCGTCCATTCCGGTGAGCGGGTACAGCAGTGGATACACGAGCATCGCCAGCGAGCCGAACAACACTACGGTTGCCACGGCCATCGAAGTCGCCGCAGGACGTGCGCGAATGGTCGCTTCGGTCGCCAGTACCGCAGCCGCCCCACAAATCGCACTGCCTGCGCAGGTTAGCAGCGTGGTCTCGCAATCAAGCCCGAGCACCCGGGTGCCGAATTGATACCCGACCAACATCACGGTTCCGATGACGAGTACGTCGAGGAGCAGGATAGACGGACCCAGTGCGCCGATCTGCTGCAGCGTCATCGACAGGCCGAACAGCACGATGCCACCCCGCAGCAACCAGCGCGTAGCGAAATGCAGGCCGGGGCGCGCTGCCGACGCCAGCCGTTCGAGACGGGGCAGATTACCCATAATCAGGCCCAGCAAAAGCGCAAACACCAATGGACTGAATCCGCTCTCGCGCAGCCCAGGGATTAGCTTTAAGCCGTAGCCGCCGGCAGTCAGGATTCCACAGAGCATTAGCCCCTGCCACATAGTCGCTCTCCTCTGGCGCTTGTCGTTGCCCAAGGCTAGGTGCAAGGTAACGGCTATGTGAAAGTGGTTATAACGATATAACTAGTCGGAAAAAACACTATGCATTTAGGAGTTAGTTTTCGTCACCTACAGGTTTTCGTCGCCGTAACGCGCGCCGGCACCGTCAGCGCGGCCTCGCAAAACCTGAGTCTGTCGCAGTCGGCCACCAGCCAGTCGCTTGCCGATCTCGAGAAACACCTCGGCGTGCCCCTCTTCGAGCGACTCGGCAAGCGGTTGCAACTTAATGAGCTAGGCCGTCGACTGCTGCCCAAGGCCGAGCAACTGCTATATGACTTGGACACCTTCGTCGAGTCCGCTCGCGAGCCAGATGGTGAACTCCAAGGCATGCTGACCGTTGCGGCCAGTGCAACTATCGGAACCTACTTACTGCCTGGGCTGGCTGGGCGGTTCAGCGAGCGACACCCAGCGGTGGACCTTCAGATACGGCTTCGCAATACCGGCGAAGTGATCGCTGACCTGTTGCGGCT
>LNAP01003656.1_pt1 | contig 14630 bp, 14 predicted proteins | sample 602601 | NCBI WGS metagenome assembly LNAP01 (sample SAMN02440304, study PRJNA202911) | soil metagenome | biome: Subtropical and temperate rainforests or woodlands; isolation source: soil samples (1 kg each in a 20% v/v slurry with milli Q water) were... ...
CCTGCACGGCGATGCCATGCTGCTGGCCGATATGGGCGATGAAGCTGTCCAGGTCGCGCACCAGCGCCTCGAACCCCGGCGCGTCGCCGCGCTCGCCATCGCCCGCGGCAAGTCGGATGGCTCCGACGCCGTGTGGCGCGGCACCGTCCCGGAAGGAGCGGGCAGCTGGAAGGGGACCAATCCCATAGCGCCTCTCGCGGGCACGTGGCAGCCATGGGTGCTCGCCAGCGCCAGCGAGTTCCGGCCGACGGCGCCGCCGGCGTTCGATTCCGAACAGGTCAAGGCGGCCCTGGCCGAACTCAAGACCTTCGCGCGCACCCCCAGGACGAACCACCGCGCGACCTTCTGGGAGGTCAATGGCGGAGCGCGCGCCCACACGCTGTGGAACGACTTGGCGCGCGCCAAGCTCCTGGAGAACGGTACCGAGCCCGCTTCCTCGGCGCGGGTGCTGGCGGCGCTCAACATCGCGCTGCTCGATGCCGGCATTGCCTGCTGGGACGCCAAGTATGCCTACTGGTACATCCGGCCCTCGCAGCTCGATGCCGAGCTGAAGCCGCTTTTCCCGCCGCCCAACCATCCGAGCTATCCAGCGGCGCACGGCTGCTTCTCGACCGCCGCCGCCGTCGTGCTGGCCGCCGCCTTCCCGCTCGACCGTGACCGCCTGCTGGCACTGGGCAAGGAAGCGGCCGAAGCCCGCGTGTGGGCCGGCATCCACTACCGCTTCGACATCGATGCCGGGCAGGAGATCGGCCGCAAGGTCGCGGAAAAGACCCTGCAGCGCTCGTTCGCCTCACCGATGCGGTGAACGTGGAAAGGTCCCTCGGGATGACAGGAGGTGTGGACGACGCGCTCCCTGTCATCCCGAGCGAAGCGAGGCTGCGGCGCGCTTACCCGCACGCCACCGAGTAGATGTGCTGGACCTCGCCCGGCAGCGGCATCGCCTGCCAGGTCTTGCCGGCATCCTTGGTGCCGAACACCTCGCCGTCGTAGCGGGCGCCGATATAGACCTGGGCGGGATCGCTGTGGTGCAGGCCGATCGACATGATCGTGCCGTGCACCTGGACCTTGTCGAAGCGCTGCCAGCTCTCGCCGCCGTCGGCACTGCGATAGAGCCCGCCGTCGTGGCTGGCGGCGGCGACCGAGAGCGCCGCATAGAGCGTGTTGGGCTCGGTCGGCGAAGCCTTCACGTCGCGGCCGTAGGTGGTGGGGGAGAAGCGGCCGACCTCCATGTCCTGCCAGCTCTTGCCGCCGTCGCGGGTGCGGAACAGGCCCATGCGCAGCGCCACGATCGGCGAATCGGGCTCGGCGGCGTTGATGGTCACAGCATGGCCGTCGAGCATGCCCTCGGCCGTGGTGTCGCTCACGATCTTGCTCTTGAGATGCGGTCGTTCGGAAAGCTTGATCAGGCCCTCGCTGCAATCCTGCCAGGTCTCGCCGCCGTCGGTGCTGCGCATCACGCCGTTGATTTCCAGCGCGGCGTAGATTTCGTCGGGCTTCTTGGGGTTTTGCGCCAGGCGCATGACGCGGGAGGCGAACGGTCCCTTGCAGTGGGTGCCGATCACCGGCGTCGCGAGCTTCTTCCAGTTCGCCCCGCCGTCGTCGCTGCGATAGACGTCGATCGGCGAGGCGCCGGCGAAGATCCGCTTGGGATCGCGGCTGTCGACCATGAAGCACCAGACCTGCTTCTTGGCGTCGGGGAAGCCGGTGCGCCGGAAGGTGGCGCCGCGATCGGTGCTGCGCCACACCCCGTCATTGGTGCCGGCGAACACGGTCTCGGGATCCGCTGGATTGACGAAGACCGTGTAGGCCTCGACGGTGCCCAGCACGTGCTGCCAGTCGCCACCCGAGGCGGGACGGCGGAAGACGCCGACCTTGCCGGGGTGGTCCGGCTTGCCGAAGTAGCCCGCGACACCGACGTAGACGTGTGACTGGTCAGCCATGACTGGGTCTCCTCAGTTCTTCTTCACCAGCGGGCATTCGCCCTGGTCGAGCGGCCGGAAGGCCTCCTCGGCGGACATCGTCGTGATCAGCTTGTAGTAGTCGTAGGGGCCTTTGGACTCCGACGGCTTCTTGACCTCGAACAGGTACATGTTGTGCATCTTGCGTCCGTCCTGGCGGATGTAGCTCAGGCCGAACACCGGGTCGTCCCACTTGATCTCCTTGAGCTTGGCCATCACCTGGTCGCTGTTGTCGGTGTTGGCCGCCTTGACGGCGTTGAGGTACTGCAGCGCGGCCGAATAGAAGCCGGCCTGGATGCTGGTCGGCATCTTGCCGCCGTGCTTGGCGGCGAAGCGCTTGGCGAAGGCGCGCGTCTTGTCGTTGAGGTCCCAGTAGAAGGCCTCGGTCAGGTTCAGGCCCTGGGCGCGCTCCAGGCCGAGCGAGTGCACGTCGGTGATGAAGACCAGCAGGCCGGCGAGCTTCTGGCCGCTCTTGACGATGCCGAATTCCGACGCCTGCTTGATCGAGTTGATGGTGTCGCCGCCGGCATTGGCGAGGCCGATGATCTGCGCCTTGGAGGCCTGGGCCTGCAGCAGGAACGAGGAGAAATCGTTGGTATTGATCGGATGGCGGACCTCGCCCAGCACCTTGCCGCCGTTCTTGGTGACGACGTTGGCGACGTCGCGCTGCAGTGCATAGCCGAAGGCGTAGTCGGCGGTGAGGAAGAACCAGCTCTTGCCGCCGGCCTTGACCACCGCCGAGCCGGTGCCGTTGGCGAGCGCAAAGGTGTCGTAGGTCCAGTGCACCGTGTAGGCGTTGCAGAGCTTGCCCGTGAGATCGGAGGAGGCAGGGTCGGTCGCGAGGTAGATCTTCTTCTTGTCGTTGGCCACCCGCGAGGTGGCGATCGACGATGACGAGGCGCCGGTGCCCAGGATGACGTCGACCTGCTCGGTGTCGAACCAGCGACCGGCGATGGTGGCGGCGACGTCGGCCTTGTTCTGCACGTCGGCCTGCACGATCTCGATCTTCTTGCCGCCGACTGTGCCGCCGAAGTCTTCGATCGCCATCTGCACGGCGATCACCGCACCGGGGCCGTTGATGTCGGAGTAGAGGCTCGACATGTCGGTGAGCACGCCCAGCTTCACCGTGTTGTCGGTCAGCTGCTGTGCCGACACAGGGGCGGCCAGGGCCGCGGCGGCAAGAGCTGCCACGCAAAACACACGCTTCATAAAAAGTCCCCTCCCAGGGCTTTGTTGTTGAGCGGAGCCTAGCAAGGTGCTGGCATGGCCAACAAGGCGCGTAGGAGGAAACGCAGGAAATGATCGAGAAGATTCTGGACATCCCGACCAAGGACGGCGCAATCGAAACCTTCGTTTGCCATCCGGAACGGGGCGGACTCTATCCGCCGGTGCTGTTCCTGATGGATGCGCCCGGCATCCGCGAGGAGCTCTATGACATGGCGCGACGGCTGGCGACGGTAGGCTACTACGTGCTGCTGCCCAACCTCTACTACCGCGCCGGCAAGGACACGAAGTATGGGCCCGACGTCCTGGACAAGGGCAGCGCCGAGCAGGCCCGCATGCGGGCGGTGCGCACCAAGATGACGATCCCGCCGGTGATGGACGATGTCGCCGCCCTGATCGCCTTCGCCGATTCGCAGAAGGAATCGAAGAAGGGACCGGTCGGCACCCACGGCTACTGCATGAGCGGGCCGTACTCGCTGGCCGCAGCGGCGCGCTATCCCGACCGCATCGCCGCCGCCGCGTCGTTCTACGGCACCTGGCTGGTGAGCGACGCGGTCGAGAGCCCGCATCTCAACCTGGGCAAGGCCAAGGGCGAACTCTACGTCTCCTGCGCCGAGCACGATGAGCTGGCACCGCCCGACATGGTGAAGGAACTGAAGAAGCTGTTCGATGCGTCGGGTGCGGCGGGTGAGCTCGAGATCCACCCGGGCGTCCACCACGGCTTCGCCTTCCCGCAGCGCTGGTGTTACGACAAGCCCGCCGCCGAGCGCCACTGGGAACGCCTGATCGCGCTCTATCGGCGACGACTGGGGTAGCGTACGCCGTTGATGCAGCGTTGCTGTCATCCCGAGCGTAGCGAGGGACCTTTGTGTAACGGAATAGCTCTGTCAGCCGTCTACCTCATAGAGACGGAGGACAGACAAAACGGATGCACGCCTACTACGTTTACATTCTCACGAACATCAAACGGGACGTGATGTATATCGGCGTGACAAACGACCTTGAGCGACGAGTCGCCGATCACTGCGATGGAAGCGGCGGTTCATTCACTCGGAAGTATCGACTCAACGCGCTGGTCCACGTCGAGGAGTTCCAATAGATCGACGAGGCGATCGCCCGGGAGAAAGAGATCAAAGGCTGGCGGCGATCGAAGAAGGACGCGCTAGTTCACGCATCTAACCCAACATGGACTGACCTCGCCGATCCCGGCGCAGCGAAAGGTCCCTCGCTGCGCTCGGGATGACAGTGTTGTCGTCCTCGGCGCCGTGCGCCGTTAGGCCGCTTTCGCCTTGCCTTTGCTCGCCTGCCAGTGGTTCAGGATGTCGCGCGCGTGGTTCTGCTTGGGATCCATGTCGCGTTCCATGCCCGGGACCTTGGCCGTCAGCTCGATGACGTAGCCGTTGGGATCGCGGAAGTAGATCGAGCGGATGAACTTGTGGTCGCTGACGCCGCGCACCTCGCGGCCGTCGGCCTTGCCCTTGGCGAACATCCTGTCGAGCGCGTCGGGCTCGACCTCGAGCGCGATGTGCAGGTCGAAGTCGTGCTGCTCCTTGAACTCGAACGGCATGTCGGGCGCCTCGAAGAAGGCGAGGCACGAGCCGTCGTCGAGCTGGAAGAAGGAGTGCAGCACGCCCGCGCCGGTCTTGCGGCCGGTCTGGGTGGTGTCGATCCTGAAGGCGTTGACCAGCGGCAGGCCGAGGAAGTCCTCGTAGAACTTCCTTGTCTCCTCCGAATCGCGGCAGCGATAGGCGTTGTGGTGCAGACCCTTGATCATCGCGTTCTCCTCAATCAGGTGATGGCCTGCCAGGGCTGCCCCTTGGTCGAGGCGCAGAAGCCGGTGAAGGTTTCGTAGACCTTGGCGTAGTTCGGCCCGGCCTTGAAGGTGTCGAGCCAGCGCTTGATGTTGGGATAGGCCGAGAAATCGCAATGGACAAGCTCGCCCGCCGTGGTGATGGCGGCGCCGAAATAGTCCGCGACCGTGAGCTGGTTACCGCACAGGTACTTGTTGTTCGGCCCGATGAAGTGGTCGTTCAGGATCTGCAGCCAGATCTTCGACTTCTCCTTGCCGTAGGCGACCACCGCCTCCTGCACCTTGGCGTCCTCGCGCTTGAGGTGCGGGAAGAGCTGCGGATAGATCAGGCCATAGCCCCAGTCGCGATAGAAGTTGGAGTTGAACCAATCCATGACCTCGTTCACGCGGGCGCGCTGCTTGAGGTCCTTCGGGTAGGTCGGCGAATCGATCTTCTCGGCGAGATAGCGCAGGATCGCGGCACTTTCGGTCAGCCGGAAGTCGCCGTCCTCGAGCATCGGGATCAGATGGTTGGGATTGATCTTGCTGTAGGCCGGCTCGTAGTGCTGACCCTTCAGGATATCGACCACCTCCATTTCGCATTTGATGTTGTTGTCGGCGATGAATTGCATCACCGGCCGGCTCGTCGTCGATACGGGGTGCATGTAGAGCTTCATCGTTTCCTCCCAGCCAAAGTGTCGCCTGCGGCGGATTATAGATCGCGTGGCGGTCGCGGTTCAGTCTTTTGACTCGCACAAGCCGGTTACCGTTCTGTAACTTCCGATGTAAGCCAGGGAGGAAGGGATGAAGAGACGCGGCTTGCTGATGGGGACCGCTGCGGCGTGGGCGCTGCCGGCAGGGGCGCAGGATTATCCCGCCAAGCCGATTCGCGTCATCGCCCCGTTCGGCCCGGGTACCGCGACCGACACCGTGGCGCGCGTGATCGCCAACGAGCTCGGCAAGCTCACCGGCCAGTCGGTGGTGGTCGAGAACAAGCCCGGCGCCGAAGGCCAGATCGGCGCGCAAGCGGCCGCCCAGGCCGCGCCCGACGGCTACACGCTGTTCATCACCACCCAGACCACGCAGGCGATGAACCAGCACATCTACAAGTCGCTGATGTACGACCCGCTGAAAAGCTTCACCCCGGTGTGCGGCCTGACCCTGGGCGCGCAGGTCGTCATGGTGAAGAACGAGCTGCCGGTGAAGACCGTGGCCGAGTTCATCGCGCTCGCCAAGAAGGAGCCGGGCAAGCTCTCGTTCGGCAGCGGCAACGGCTCCAGCCGCGGCGGCGCCGAGCTGTTCCGCGTCATGGCCAAGATCGACCTTTTGGGCGTGCCCTACAAAACCCAGCCGCAGGCCGTCACCGACCTGATGGGCGGGCGCATCGACATCATCTTCTCGGACTTCACGGCCGGGTTGCCGGCGGTGCTCGACGGCCGGGCACGGGGCATCGCGGTGACCAGCAAGAAGCCGATCCCCGGGCTCGAGCAATTCCCGACCGTCGATTCGACGATCCCGGGCTTCGAGATGTGGGCCTGGACCGCGGCCTATGTCCCGGCCGGCACGCCGCGGCCGATCGTCGAGAAGCTCAACGCGCTGATCCGCGAGGCGATGAAGTCGGAGGGCTATCTCAACCTGACGCGCACGACCTACGGCATCCCGTTCCCCGGCACGCCGGAAGATCTCGCGGCCTTCCAGGCCAGCGAGACCAAGAAGTGGGGCGAGATCGTCACCGTCGCGGGGATGAAGGAGCCTTAAGCTCTGGCGCGAGTACACGCACCCTGTCATCCCGAGTGCAGCGAGGGACCTTTGCTGGCCAGTAAAGGTCCCTCACTTCGTTCGGGATGACAGCATTGCTGCACCGCGAACCGGTGTCGCAATCTGCCAGACAGCAGATACAAGCACACAAGCAGCTACCGCCCAGAACGCCGCGCGATAGCTCACGGTCGAGGAGATCAGCGCGAACAGAGGCGGGCCGAACACCGCGCCTGAGAAGGCGAGCGCGGTCTGCACCGCTGCCACGGCCGCCGTCTCGCCGGGTGGCGAGAGATGGGCGAACTCGGCCTGCGACGTGCCGTTCCAGCTGATGACGACCGAGCCGTAAGCAACGACGACCAGGGCGATCAGCCAGAAGGGCGTGCCGGCCTCCAAAAGGCCGATGGCGACACAGCCCAATGTCATCGCGATGCCCGTCCAGCCCAGCACCACCATGCGCGGGATGCGATCGCCGATTGCGCCGCTCACCAGCCGCATGCCCGTGCCGGCGAGCTGCGAGATCGACAGGAGGAGGCCGGCGCGGGCGATGCTGAGCTCGCAATGCTCGTAGAGATAGGTGACCAGGTAGAAGGTGAAGGTGTGCTGGGCGATGACATAGACGAAGGCCGACCAGCCGAGCACGCGCAACTGAGTATGGCCCAGCACGAAGCGGATCGAGCGCCAGATGCCGATCGACGGCGCGCCGGCTGCGACCACGACATCGATGCGCGAGCGCAGCAACTCGACCACCAGGATTGCCGCGAGGGCCATCGCGGCGGCAACCAGGCTGGCGCCGCGCCAACCGAAATGGGCCAGCAGGAAAGGGAAGACGACGCCGGCCAGGGCAAAGCCGATGGGCACGCCGGTCTGCTTGATCGAGAAGACGATGCCGAACCATTGGCGCGGCACGCGCTGGGCCAGCACATGCGCCGAGGCGGGATTGATCGGCCCTTGCGCGGCGCCGATGAACATCACGGCGATCACGGTCGCCGCGACCAGCGCCAGGGCATTGAAGGCAAGCCCGATGGCGGCCATCAACAGCGCGACCTGGCAGATGCGCACGGCACCCAGCCGCACGATCGGTCCGGCCGCGAACAGCGCCAGGACGGCTGCGACGGCGTAGATGATGGCGGTGAAGATGCCGACCAGCTTGGGGTCGATCGCGAGATCCTTCGCGACCGCCGGCATCATGACGCCAAGTGCCAGCACGCAGAGCGAGACCATCGCCTGGATGGCCAGCATGGTGGCCACCGGGACGACTGCGCGGTGCATCAGGCGCGGCGGCAAAGCGCGCGCGCCTCACCCTGAGGAGGCCCGAAGGGCCGTCTCGAAAGGCGGGCAGCAGGCGCGGTGCTCGTGCCCACCCTTCGAGACGGGCGCTGCGCGCCCTCCTCAGGGTGAGGTGTGCGGTACATCCAACTACATCCCGTACAGGTCGGCCTTGTTCAGCACCGTGTTGCGCAGGATGCGGATCGAGGCGACGTCGACCATGATGCCGTCGACGTTGATGGCGCCCAGGCCCTTGGCCTCGGCTTCGGCATAGGCCTTCTCGAGCTTGCGGGCGCGGGCGATGTCCTCGGGCCTGGGTGAGTAGATCTCCAGCGCATGCTCGATCTGCGAGGGATGGATCGCCCACTTGCCGACGCAGCCCAGGATCATCGAGCGCCGGCACTCCTCGCGGTAGGCCTCGGGGTTCTTGAAGTCGGCGAACGGGCCATCCACGGGGTCGATGCCGGCGGCACGGCAGGCCATCACCAGCCGGAAGCGGGCATAGTGCCAGATGTCGCCGGGGTAGCCGTCGGACTCGCCGACGTTCTTGTTGGTGACTCCCATCGAGGCCGAGAAGTCGCCCATGCCGAACACCAGGCATTCGAGGCGCGGCGTCGACTTGGCGATGGCGTCGACGTTCTGCATGCCCTCGACCTCCTCGATCAGGGCTTCCAGCCCGATGCGGTTCTTGAGCTTCAGCTTCTTCTCGAGCTGATGCAGCAGCTTGTCGGCGAACAGGATGTCGGCCGGCGTCATCACCTTCGTCATCATGATGGTGTCGAGATGCTCGCCCGCGCCTTCGACGACCTCGATGATGTCCTCGAAGGCATACTCGGTGGTTAGGTCGTTGATGCGCACGCAGCGCGTCTTGCCCTTCCAGTTGAGCGTCTTCAGCGCCTGGACGATCTTCTTGCGTGCGTCGCGCTTCTGGCTCGGGGCGACGGCGTCCTCGAGGTCGAGGAAGACATGGTCGGCCTTCGACTCCGACGCCTTCTGCATCATCTTCTCGCTCGAGCCGGGCGTGGAAAGCTGCACGCGGCGGGCGCGGCGCGGACGGTCGGTCATGTCATGTCTCCTCAGGCAACGATCTTTTCGGCTCTGAGACGCGCAATATCCGCGCCAGCGAGGCCGAGACGGGTCAGATACTCATCGGTGTGCTCGCCCAGCAAGGGGGCGCGATGGCGCACGCGGCCGGGCGTCTCGCTCATCTTGATGGCGACCCCCGCCACCTTCATGTCGCCGTCGAGGCCCGGATGGGGCACGGACACAACCATGTCACGGGCGGCAAAGTGCGGGTTGGCGAAGACGTCGCGCACGTCGTTGACCGGCGCGAACGGCACCTGGCCGCCGAGATGGGCCAGAAGTTCCTGCTTGGTGCGCCGGCTGGTGAAAGCCGACACCGCGGCGATGATCTCGTCCTGGTGGGCGCGGCGGTCCTGGACGGTGGAGAGCCGCGGGTCGGTGCCCATCTCCGGCCGGCCGATCAGGCGGCACAGGATGGGGAAGTGCGTGTCGGCGTGGGCGGCGATGGTGACGTGGCCGTCCTTGGCCGGGAACATGCCGAACGGGCAGAGCAGGGGATGATGGTTGCCCTCGGGCACCGGCACGCCGCCGGTGAAGGAATGCTGGTGCACGATGCGCTCGCACATCGACAGGATGGCGTCGACCATGCCGACATCGACGAACTGGCCGCGGCCGGTCTTGTGGGCGCGCAGGATAGCGCTGACGATGCCGACGGCGCACATGGTGGCGGGCATCAGGTCGCCGATGCCGGGGCCGACCTTCATCGGCGTGTCCTTGTCCGGCCCGGTGATCGCCATGACGCCGCCGAAGGCCTGGGCCACGACGTCGTAGGCCGGCCAGTCGGTATAGGGGCTGCGGCCGGTGCGCCAGTCGCCGAAGCCGCGGATAGTGGCGTAGACCAGCTTGGGGAAGCGCTCGTGCAAGGCCTCGTATCCCAGGCCCAGTCGATCCATGACGCCGCCGCGATAGTTCTCGACCACGGCGTCGGCGCCGTCGCAGAGCCGCATCACCAGCTCGCGGCCCTCGGGCTGCTTGAGGTCGATGGCGATCGACTTCTTGTTGCGATTGACCGAAGCGAAGTAGCCGCCGAACGCCTTCAGCTTGTCGTCGGCGTGATAGGGCCCGACGATGCGCGTGTGGTCGCCGTCGAGCGGCTCGACCTTGATGATCTCGGCCCCCTGGTCGGCCAGCAGCATGGTGCAGAACGGGCCGGCCAGCATCTGCGTGAGATCGACGATGCGGACTCCGTCGAGGGCTCCGGTGCTCATAGCTGGGGGCGCGCGACTCCAGTCGCGCGTCTTTGCTGGCTGCGAGAGAAGATCGCGCCACTGGAGTGGCGCGCCCCCAGCATCACTTCTCTCCCCAATGGCTGCGCCGCTTGATCAGCACGGTGCGCTCGCCTTCGAAGATGTGCTTGTCGTCCTGGTTCACGCCGTAGTGCCTGAAGCGCACGATGCCGGCGTCGGGCTGCTTGGCATCGCTGGTCTCCAGCACTTCGCTGTAACAATAGAGCGTGTCGCCGTGATAGAGGGGGCCCTTCAGCCGGATCTTGTCCATGCCGAGCTCCATCAGCGCGTTCTCGGCCGTGTCCTCGGCGGCAAGCCCGATGCACATGGAGATGGTGACGCCGCCGAAGCCCAGCCGCTGGCCGTAGTTGGTCGACTTGGTCAGGTGCTCGTTGAAGTGCGCCTCGGCGGTGTTCATGGTCACGTTGGTGATCCAGACCTGCTCCATCGGCTCGACGGTCTTGCCGCGCGCATGTTTCAGCACGTCGCCGACCTTGAAATCCTCGAAGTAGTTGGTCCTGCCGGTGAGGGAGGAGACCTTCATCAGTTCCTCCCGCGGCCCAGCAGCCGATCGGAGATGATGCGCTTCTGGATCTCCGACGTGCCCTCGAAGATCTTGGTGAGCCTGGCATCGCGCCAGTGGCGCTCGACGGCGTGCAGGGTGGTATAGCCCGCGCCGCCATGGATCTGGATGCCCTCGCTGCACACGCGCTCGGCCATCTCCGAGGCGAACAGCTTCACCATCGAGGCTTCCTTGTCGCAACGCTGGCCGGTGTCGATCTGCTCGCAGACGAAGTAGTTGAGCTGGCGCGCCGCCTCGATCTGGGTCGCCATCTCGGCGATCTTGAAGCGGATTGCCTGGAAGTCGGAGATCGGCCGGTCGAACTGCCGGCGATCGTTGGCGTACTTGATCGAATCGTCGAGCGCGCCCTGGGCCAGGCCGATCGCACGGGCCGCGGTGTGGGCGCGCGCCGTCTCCAGGCCCGAGGTGGCGTAGTAGAAGGCGTGGCCTTCCTCGCCGATCATGTCGGCGGCCTCGACGCGGAAGTTGTCGAAGGCCAGTTCATAGGTCTTCCAGCCGAAATAGCCGATCTTGGGGATCGGCGCGCCGCTGCAGCCCTTGGGCAGCGTGCCGCGCTTCTTCTCGACCATGAACATGGAGAGGCCCATGTGGCGCTTGCCCGGCGGCGCGTCCGAGGTCCGGGCGATGATGATCAGGAAGTCGGCGCCGTCGGCGAAGGTGCACCAGTACTTGTTGCCGCTGATCAGGTAGCCGGTGCCGTCCTTCCTGGCGCGGCAGGAGATGTTGGAGATGTCGGAGCCGGCGTTGGGCTCGGACATGGAGAAGGCGCCCAGGAACTCGCCCTTGGCCATGCGCGGCAGGTAGCGGGCGCGCTGCTCCTCGCTCATCATCTGCGCGCCGATCAGGAGGTTGCCGCGGGCGATCAGCGAGGCGACGCTCATCCAGCCGCGCGACAGCTCCTCGGTGACCAGGCAGTACTCGAAGCAGCCCAAACCCAGGCCGCCGTACTGCTCGGGAATCAGAATGCCGAAGTAGCCGAGCTCGGCCATCTTGTCCCGGAGGTCCATCGGGATGTCGCCCTTCTCGGGATCGAGCTTGTTGGCTATGGGCAGGACCTCGTTGAGGGTGAACTCGCGCGCCTGTTCCTGGATCATGCGGCGCTCTTCGGTGATGTACGGCATGGCTTAGGCGTTCCTGAGACGGACGAGGTTGGTGCGCTTGAAGTCGATGGCGAGCTCTTCGCGCTGGTTGAAGCCCTGGGTGTGCCAGGTGACGATGCCGAACCCCTTGTGGGAGTCCGAGACGCGCCGGTCGAGCACGACGGATTCGGCCCTGAGCGAATCGCCGGGGTAGACGTGCCGGTGATAGGTGAGTTCGTTGACGCCGAGGAACGGCCCGCCGCCTTCGCTCAGGTCTTCGACGGTGAGGCCGAACACCGTGGTGAAGACCAGCAGCGGGTTGACGACGATGCCGGGATGGCCGTGTGCCTTGGCATACTCGGCGTTGAAGTAGTGCGGGTTGAAATGCAGCGTCAGGGTCGAGAAGAGGGTGTTCTCCGACTCGGTGACGGTACGGCCCCAATGGTGCTTGAACACGCGCCCGGGCTCGAAGTCCTCATAGCGGTTCCCTTTCGGGACCAGCCGGGCCCGCGTCCTGAAATCCTCTGCCATTCCCTCTCCTCATGGGAGCGCGGGCCTCCGGCCCGCTCATGATGCGGGCCAGAGGCCCGCGCTCCCAAAACTAGCTCTTCGTCGACGCCCTCGCGAGTTCACCCACGTCGCTCAGGCCCTCGAGGCGCTCGATGGCGTCGTACAGGCGACTCGTGCCGAACGCACCCAGCACCGGCGTCACCAGGCTCTCGAACTTGGTCTCGATCGCCTTGCGCTGCTTCTTGACGTCAGCCCACGGGATGCCCGAATCGTGGCTCGCTTCGATCGTCGTGCCGTCGTCGAGCTGGATCGCCATCTCGGCCAGAGAATGTTCCCAGTTGGGCTTGAACTCGATCGACACCTTGTCGCGCAGCGCCTTCATGCGCGGCTCCTGGGTGATCGCGTCGCTGTAGGAATCGAGCGCGGCGGTGTCGACGCCGTTCAGCGCCATCGCCACGGTCTGGCGCAGCGAGAACTTGGCTTCCAGGCCGGTCGTCGGGTTAGGGATGTTGCAGACCTTGTCGGCGCCGGCGTCGATCCTGAGCAGGATCTTCTTCACGCGCTCGGGCGGAAAGTTGCTCTTCAGCCGGATCTCCTTGGCGCACTCGATAGGCGCATGCGTGAGGTAGCAGGCGGCGTGGTACTTGAAGAGGTTGTTGCGCAGGTGCCAGCCCTGCGGCGGCTCGCCGAGCGCGGCATCGGTGTTCAGGTGGTCGCTCTGCGATGAGGCGAAGCCCTGGTCGCACTCCAGGGAATCGCCGCGTGCCGTAAAGCCCTTGGCGGCGAGACGCGCGGCGCGCAGGCCGTGCTCGGACGCGGTGCCAGCATGCAGCGGCTTGCACATCGTGCCGAAGTTGGATTTCAGGCCGGCCGCCTGGGTGGCGGCGATACCGAAGGCGACGGCGAGCTGCTTGTCGCTCAGCCCGAGCATGCGGCCGGCCGCGGCGGTGGCCGAGAATGAGCCGACCGTGCCGGTGACATGAAATCCTTTCTGGTAGTGGCTGGGCGACACCAGCCGGCCGACGCGCCCCGAGGTCTCGTAGCCCGCGACGAAGCTCTCGATGAACAGCCGGCCCGACGCCTTGGTCTGTTCGCCCAGCGCCAGCAGGGCAGGGACGACGGTGACGGTCGGATGACCGCCCATGGAGAAGTTCACGTCGTCGTAGTCGAGCGCGTGGCTCGCGGCACCGTTGATCAGGGTCGCCGTCGAGGGCAGCACCTTCTCGGTGCGACCGACCAGCGACGCCTGGCCCTTGGCGCCGTCCTCCAGCGCCTCGCGCACCAGGATGTCGGTCAGCTCTTCCTGTGCGCCGGGCACGGTGACGGCGAACCAGTCGAGCAGGCATTGCTTGGTGCGCTCGACCAGGTCTTCCGGCAGGTCGTTCCATGCCAGGACGGCGGCGCGACGGGCGATTTCGGCGGTGACGGGAACGGCGGCCATGGTGCCTCCTGAAAATGCGTAAGTCCGAAGTGTCGGCCACCGGGTGATGCGTTGTCTACTGCAGCAGCGTGCGCGTTTCACATTCCTCCCCACGCGAAGCGTGGGGAGGTGTCAGCGTCTTACGCTGACGGAGGGGTCATGAGCATCAATGCTGCGGCCAATGACCCCTCCGTCCGCTTCGCGGACACCTCCCCATCGTATGACGATGGGGAGGCTCTACTTCTTCCGCGCAACGATATGAAAGATGTGCCAGTGCTTGGCGTTGCCGCGCGGCGTTACACCGTCGTCCTCTTCCTCCTCGAACATCTCCAGCTCGAGGCCATCCAGCATCGCAAGCGCCTCGTCGCGGCCGACGAAGGTCATGCCGGGACGGCCGACCCACGAATCGCGCGGTCCGTACCATTGTCCGCTGAAGCGTCCGCCGGACGGCAAGGCTTCGCGGACGCGTTCCCACAGGCGATGGAACGCCTCGGGTTCGCAAAGCGGCATGGCGAAGCTGGAATTCACCAGGCTGAGGCCGATCGGCAACGGCACTTCCTCGAACCGCGCCTGGATGAGCGTGAGATCGTGACCGGCCGGCAGCTGACGCGCCTGAAGCTGCCGCAGCGCCGCAGGCTCGGAGTCGACCGCCACCACATGCCAGCCGCGACGCAACATCTCGATCACATCGCGGCCGTCGCCGCAGCCGAGGTCGACGGCGAGGGAGCCCGCCG
>LNAP01003658.1_pt1 | contig 14627 bp, 11 predicted proteins | sample 602601 | NCBI WGS metagenome assembly LNAP01 (sample SAMN02440304, study PRJNA202911) | soil metagenome | biome: Subtropical and temperate rainforests or woodlands; isolation source: soil samples (1 kg each in a 20% v/v slurry with milli Q water) were... ...
GGGCTGGGCGCTGCGCTCCTACTGGCAGGCGGTCCGGGCGTGCCGGCGCCTCGGCGTGCCGGTGCTGGCGCGCGGCGATTCGCAACTCGGCAGCCAGCGCAACAGTGTGGTCCGAATCGCCAAGGCCGTGGCTTTTCCATATTTGCTGCGACGCTTCGACGGCTTCCTCTATGTCGGGCAGAGGAACCGTGAATATCTCCTGCACTACGGCGTGCCGGCGGATCGCCTGTTCTTTTCGCCGCACTGCGTCGACAACGATGCCTTTGCCGCCGCCGCTGCCGCGTCGCGCGCTCCCGGTCGTCGGCGCATTCTGTTTGTCGGCAAGCTGATTGCCCGGAAGCGGCCTTCCGACCTGTTGCGTGCTGTCGCCAGATTAGGCGAACCCGCGGCGGAAGTTGCCTTCGCTGGCTCCGGCGAGCTCGAAGCCGAGCTCCGACAAATTGCAGCAGATGCGTCTCTGCACGCCGAATTCCTGGGCTTCGTCAACCAGAGCGAACTTCCCGCAGTCTATGCCGCTGCCGACCTCCTGGTCCTGCCATCGGACGGACGGGAAACGTGGGGACTAGTGGTCAACGAGGCGATGGCGTGCGGCCTCCCTGCCGTGGTGTCGGATGCGGTGGGTTGCGGCCCCGACCTCGTCGAGCCAGGAGCGACGGGCGCGGTCTTCCCGTTGGGTGACGTTGCAGCGCTCGCCGCTGCCATCGAGAGCGTTCTGTCCTTGGACGCCGACCATGTTCGACGCCGTGTCGCAGCCAGGATCGCGTTGTACTCTCCGGCGCAGGCTGCCAGTGCCATCGTGGAGGCGGCGACGACTCTTGCTCGGCACGCTGGCCAGACGTGATGCTCTCGCATCGCAGGCCAGACCGATTGCCGGCTGGCGGGCGGGTGTGGACTCGCGCTCCCAATGCAATGTGGAGCAATCACTCTATTGTCAAGAAAGCCGACGATCACCAGTAGCCTTCGCCGCAAGCGTCCAGACATGGCAGGCAGCCAGGGCAGCGAAGACCAGCATGGGAGGGACCAGCGGAATGCTGTAACGCAGGTTGGCCGCGCCCACAATCTGCATGCCGGCAAAAACGAATGGCACCAGAGCGATGAAATACGTTCGTCGCCACTCCTTGCGGGCCAAATACAAGCCCCAAAGGGACAGTGTGACGAAGATCACGCTCGCCGCCAAGAACACGCTCTTCACAACGATCTTCGGCAGCGGAATTATCGGCATGAACGAGACGCCGTGATCGAGGAAGTTTCGCGGATATTCCGTCACTCGATTCCAAAGGTAGCCTATGGGATCCTTTGCTATTCGTTCCAATGCGGCGCGACGAAGGCGGCGCTCCGCAGATTCGAGTGTAAGCGCGCCGGCATAAATGGCCTCCGCCTCCTTGTCGGCAAGCCAGACTGTAAAGGGATTTCCACTGTAGTAGGGCACGTCAACTGTGGAATAGAACAGCACGGAGCCCCACCCATACGTCGCGATGGGGGTGAACTCATGCTGGGTCGCATGGTTGCGGGCAACCCAAGGTGCGATGACCAACACAGCCGCCAACGCAATTCTGAGATGGACAGTTCGGTTGAAACTCCAGACCAGTCCCATAAGGCCGATAAGCGGCACGAGCACAATGGCATTTGACCTGACCAGTGCTGCGGCGCCCAGCAGTAGTCCCGCCTGAAACCCTCGCTGCTTGCCCCAGAGCCACACGAAGCCAATCAGCAGGAAGGTGTACAGCGTTTCGGTCAGCGCAATGGTCACATAACTCGCGCTCTCAGGTGCCAGCGCCATCCCCAATCCCGCGACAATTGCCACGGGAAGACCCAGTGCGCGCAGCGCCACCAGATAGACAAGCAACGCGACGAGCGACCCGAGCACGATCTGAGCCAGAGCGAGCGACAGGTACGGCGGGGCGTCGCCCCACCACAAGATGGCGATGAGCAGCGGATAGAGTGGAGGCCGCGCTGCCGTTGGAACGAAGGGTCCAGGAGCGTTCAACTCGGCATGCTGCCCCCATAAATGAGGAGCGCCGAAGGAGAAGACCTGGTGAAATCGAAGGTTTTGGCCAAGCGCGAAATACTCGCTTTCGTCCACGTATTCCATGTTGGGCAGCGGAAACCACAACAGCATCAGGAGACGAAAAATCAATGCGAGTACAAATATCGCGGCACCGATCTTCGCAGACCCAGCAAAACGGACCACGGCGTGTGACATTTCCACCCTGAATTAATACTCAAGGCACAGACTTTATCAGTATTGATGCGAATTGTCGCTCTTTCGAAGGGGCTTGGCATCGTCAAGCCGCCCGCACTTGGAGCGTCAGCGTTTCCTTGCCGAGTGCCGACGCTGCTACCGCCAGATGGCCTTCTGAACAATCAGTGCCAGCCGCTTGCCGCCTGCAATCGGCGCGCCGCGCGCCAGCCGATCAGGCGGGAGAGGATCATGAAGGTCGGCCCACCTTGAGGCGCAATGGTCTCTTGATGCAGGGCGCGAGCGCGCTGCAGGGCGCGCTCGGCCAGCAACGAATCATACGGATAGCAAGCGTGGGCCAGATGCTGCCAGCTCAGTGAAAAGCCGCGTCGAGCGCGCTCCCCAGCGTCCTTGGCCAGCACGTACTGCTGGCACAGCTCTATCACTTTTTCCTGGGAGGCCCAATGCGACGGCGTCTTGCGGCCGGACAGGCTGCCCGAAATCCCGGAGCGGTACCGACAACGGGCGCCCTCACAGAACAGGACTCGGTCGGCGGCCAGGAGCACGCGCGTGAAGTATTCCGCGTCGTTGTTCAGCGTGAGATCCTCGCGCCAGGGGCCGACGGCTCGCACAATCGACATGGGAACGAGCCACAAGGCTGGAAACATCATTCCGAGACCGTTGGCCCGCGACTCCACCAGCCAGTCCAGGCCGCGGAGGTCACGCGACACGGTCTCAACCTCGAAGCGCGTATCCTCGGGCCGGCCGTGAAATCTGCCCCAGCGGGCCGAAGCGACGTCGCCGGGCGCGTCCGCCAATCTCGCCATTTGGATCGCGATCTTGTCTGGGTCGATCAGATCGTCGGCGTCCAGATATTGGACAAAATCACCCGTGGCGTGCGCCAGGCCGGCGTTGAGGGCCGCCGTCTGGCCGCGGTTCGGTTGCCGGATAAGGGTAAGGTCGAGCTCTGCAAAGGTTTCGATGATCCGAACGCTGTCATCGGTCGAACCATCATCGACAACAATGACCTCAAGGTTGGGCCACGTCTGCCGATGCACGCTATCAAGCGTCTCGCCGACATAGCGCGCAGCATTGTAGCAGGGGATGATCACTGAAACCTTAGCCGTCATGGCCGTCGCGTCGCCTCACGTCCGCCAACCATGCCTGCCAAGCCTCAAGGCGTGTTCCTCGTTAGGCCATAGACCCTACGTGTCACTTCTGCAATGCGACTCGGTCCGCCATGGACGATTTCGTGCGATCTGCAGGCCCGCTTTTCCGACATTCCAGTTCCTTCGCAAGCGAGCCTGTGATCGCTCCCGACGCGCCGATCGTCTTTTGCAACGTGCTTGTTCTCAACCTGGACGATCCGCGGTCACGCCATGGCGACGCATCAGGCGACCGTACGGCGACCAGGGGTGATAGCGGGCGTCCTTGTCTTTGCCGGCCGCCTTCCAGATTTCGTTGTGCCAATGAACGGCGCGCGTTCCCGCGCGAATATAGCCGGCACGGAAGTCTGGCCGGGTACGCTGCTTGTAGAGCTGCAAGACATGCCTCACGCAGTCCTTCGCCCAGTCCGCATTGGTCTGATAAGCCATGCGATTCTGCATACGCCAGGGGAAGGGGCAGAACTCCCACCATGGCGCGACATTCTGCTCCAGGCTTCGCTCGGCGACGAGGCTCTGCACAAGGAACGGGCCGGTCGCGCCGAAGTCGAAGGCCTCCTGCCGCGCAAAAATTTCGTCGGCACGGCGCGCAAGCTCGGCCACACGCGCGTCACCGGGCTTGGACCACATGGCCGCGCCCATCGCACATTGGCCGTGCTCGAACTCCCAGGTCGACGCGAACCGGAGGTCGGTCGGTTCGGGAAGCAGGCGGACGGCGGCGAAATCCATGTCGAACCACCAGCCGCCCTTGGCATACAGCAAATGATATCTGAACCGGTCGGAGAACTCGGCGTAACCGCCGGCACCGAAACCCGACCGCCGCTGGAAGATCTGGTCGTGCGGAAGGATCTCTGCCGCATCGCAGGATCGGACGCCGTCGGGCACACCCTCGACGTCGCCGTAGCGGTAGAGCTCGACGTCGTAGCCGACGTCCACGAACGACTTCAGGCACAACCGCTCCATGGCCGACAGGCGGGGACCAATCCACAGGAATCGAGCGGTTTGCGTCATTGCGGTTGGCCCTTCATGGAGTCGGCGAGCGCCCTGCGCCAGCCGTGTTGGAAATATGAACGCTTCGAATTCGAAACGTAGTGGTGGAGGGCTGCCGCCGGACGCCGCCCCTCGGCAAGGCTGGGCATGACGACGTAGTCGGGCGGACCGAATCGATGGCACTCCTGGCCGGTCAGGAGCATCGCGGTGAGTGCCTGCTCCTGAAAGTAGTGAGTGCCTTCGCGTTCCAGCATCTCGCGGCACCAGTACTCGAGCCGATCCCAATCGATCGTGTCCGACCGCAGGCCGCAAACTCCGACATTGACGCACGCCGGTGGTTCATCTCCTGCGAGTTCACGCATCAAGCGGGGCGAATAGCCGTAGGCGCTGGTTTCTTCAACCAGGCAACAGGGACGGTCCGGCGCAGCAAGCCAGCCCAGCAGCGCCTTCGGCGGACGAAAGAACAGCATGTCGGAGTCCAGAACCGCCAGCCAGCCGCTGCGGCCGACGTGGATATCGGTGAGCTTGCGCAGATGGGGATAGCTCAGCCGACGGCTGCGCAGGGCAGGGAAGCGGCTGTACGGAAGATGCGCGTCCAGCCTGGCCTCGATCTGAGCGCCGTCAACCAATCGCGCCCAGGGGACCACCCGGCTGAAGGCGGACCAGGTGACTTCATTGAAGGTCCCGTCGTCGTACACCACCGGCATGATCCGCGCCGGACAATGCGTCTGCAGCGAGACGACACAGAACAGGGTCTGCCACCAGAAGTGCTGGCCGCTAAGGAACGCGATTTCAACCGTGTCCTGTCCGTGACGAGCGGTCAGCGGGGGCAACACCTTGGCCGCGGCAATCATCTCGCGCCGGGCCTGTTCGGTGCGGCGCTGCTCCAGAGGGCCGCCTTCGGCAATCGACTGGCGGAGCCGGCCGAGCGGCGTGTGATAGTAGCGCAGCACGACCGGTCCAAGGCCGAGGCCTTTCGAAACGCTGCGCAGTATTTTGGGCATCGCCATGAGAGCCTCAGTCGACGCCGTGTTGTGCACGCCAAACGTCAGCTCGGCCGTCGAACTGGCCACAAGCCCCGCGCCATCGGACGTAGGCCGCCGGACCGGACCAGGCGCGAAGAGTGAGATAGGCTCGCGCCTTTCGCAGCTTGACACTGCGTGGATCGATTGCCGGCCAGGGCCTGATTCCGTGAACGTCGAGAACGCGGACCCAGGTTCGGGTGGTGCTGTAGGCGTAGGCGGCGAGGTAGTCCCGGGTCAGGCGTCCCGCCGGAATGACGTGCTCGAGCCGCAGCCCGGGCAAGTAGGCGATCCGCCAGCCTTGCTCCAGCACAACCATGACGATGTCGTTATCCTCCCCGCTGGCGAGATCCGCTCCCCGCCGTCCCAGACCGAGGCGCCCCTGGCTTTCGGCGGCCGCACACGCATAGGCGGAGAACACGTCGCGCCGAATGACGAGGCCGGCGCCGATCGGCGCGCACCGGGGGTAGGAGCGTTGTGCTCGCTCAACGCCTTCCCAAGAGGCGTACTGCGCAGTGTCGCCGAGATCTCGACAGGCGAGGTCGATGTTGACCTCGTGGAACCATGGCGGCGTCGGCGCCTCGTAACGCCCGATCGACTTGCCGCCCGCGGCGCCCAGTGTCCTGTCGGCCGACATCGCCTCCGCGGCGCGGCGCAAATAGGGCTCGTCGAGCAGGTTGTCGTCATCGACGAACACCAGGATCTCGCCCGACGACTCGGCATGGCCGCGCAGGCGAGCATGAGTGAGGCCCAGGCGCTTCTCTCGTACGACGCGTACCCCCTCGCACCCGCGCAGATCGATCGATCCGCTCAGCGAAGGGGTGCTGGCGTTGTCCACAATGATCAGCTCCCAGGTGCCTTCGGTGAGCGGCTGCTGGCGCCGCAGCGCGGCGAGAGTTTCCTCGAGCACGGTCCGCCGCGGATTGTGCGTGCAGAGGACAACCGAAAGGTAGGGCGTCACCGAGCCGCCTCCGGAACGCGCCGAGGGCGGCCTCGCTCGATCGCGCGGCAATAGCTGGCTTCCTGCAGAGGGCCGATGACCTTGGAGGCGTAGGCGACGCCAACGTGGGCGCGGGCCTTTTCGCCCATTGCGATGCGACCCGCAGGATCGGCGAGCATTTCGAGCATCGCGTCCGCCAAGCCGCGAGGATTGCGCGGCTGGACAAGTCTCCCGGTCCGGCCGTCGTCGATGATCTCGGCCATGCCGCCGCCGCTGCTGGCAATCACGCCGCGCCCCGCGGCCATGGCTTCAAGGCAGACGTACGGCAGATTCTCCCAGACGCTCGGAAACACGCAGATATCGGTGTCACCCAGCGCGCGCGCCACCTCGGAATACGGCAGTCCACCGATGAACTCGACGGCGCCGGCAAAAGGCCCCAATACCCGCCGCATGTAGACGGCGAGGTCTTCGTTCGTCGACGGATGCGGAAGGGAGCGGCCGACGAGGCGGAATTTGGTGGCGGGCGCGCGGGTCAGGACGAGCCTCATCGCCTTGGCGAGCTCTATCACACCTTTCCGCGCCTCGAGCCTTCCCAGGTAGGTGATTCGTCCCGTCTTTGTCGCGAGAGGAAGGGCCAGGAGGTCTTCCGGTGAGTCGAAGACGTTCGGTATGTGCACGAGCCGCCCAGAGTCGAGAGTCCAGCGGCAGCGAACCAGTTCCAGAATCGCCCGGGAGGGAGCGGTGATCTCGCTGGCGGCCAGGGCATGCTCGCGTTCGGGGTCGCCGGCCGGGTCGTACCGCCAGTAGGGGCTCGGCAGGCGTCCTCGACGCAAACCACCCAGAACGAAGCGGGCTTTTCGCGCGCGTGACAGGTAGGTGTGGCCGATCTCGTCGATCAGAAAGGTCGGCGTGTGGAGCTTCACCACGAGCGGGAGATCCGGAAACGAGCGGGCCACCTCCATTGCCTGAGCACCGAAGTCCGGTCCCTCGATCACGTCGAACGGCCGGGCGATGTGCCTCCGGGCGAACAGCGAGGCAACGGCGCGGGGAAAGTGGTGCCATTCGACTGAAGCTGCGTGCACGGCGACACCGGCCGGCAGGGCGAGCGAGTCGGCGGGTGCGGACGTGAATACCTCTACCTCGTGCCCTCGAGCGGCCATCATGGCCGCTGTCCCGCGCGCATAGGTTCCGATCCCTCCGCCGGCCGGCGTCCCGGCAAACTCGTAGCTGATGAGTGCGATCCTCACGCGTCAAACCAACCGGGCAGCTGGTTATCCCAGGGCAGTGAGGCAGTGCGGCTGCCACCAAGGGCTGTCACGGCGTGGCCCGCGTCGTGTACTGCATGGATCATCACCCCGACCCGAGCGCGGGCTGTGGGTCGTCGGGCGTGCCGGGCGATCCGACCGGCACGAAGTCAAGAGGTGCGGTTAGCCTCATTGCCAGGGGACCAACGCCATAGTCCTGGCGAAAATTGAAGGCGATGCCGCCGGGACTGCAGGTATCAACGGAAAAGCGAATGGCGCTGTCGACCCGATGATCGACGACGACGTTGGTGAAATAGGTCTGCAGATCGATGCCATATTCGCCAGCTGCGAGTTGAAGAGCATCGAGTGACAGCGTGCATTCGTAGCGGCCCGGCTGTGCCGGAAGCGGCACTTGGTTGAAAACGGCCGACGAATAGAAGGCAAGCGGCAGGTTGTTCTGGTCACGCAGGATGACCTCGAGCGACAAGCCCCGCATGCCTGTCGTTTCGAACACCACCCGCAAGCGCAAGTCAGTTCCGGGAATGAAGCGCGTAGTCGGCAAGCCCTCTCCATCGACGAGTTCCGCGGAAACCAGAGCCGAGCTCTTGCCGCGGCCCCACTGCCGATCCCGGCGGTCCTTGACCAGCGTCGATGTATAGCGAGTCAATCCGGCATCGACCGGGCCGTCAAAAATGAGCCGCCCGCCCTGAAGGACGATGCTGCGGCGGGTCAACGCCATCACCGCTGAAAAATTGTGGCTGACGAACAAGACGGTTCGCCCGCTGCCCGCGACCTCGGACATGCGGTTCAAGCAACGTGCCTGGAATTCCGCATCGCCCACGGCGAGCACTTCGTCGATGACCAGGACTTCCGCCTCCAGGTGGGCGGCCACGGCGAAGGCAAGACGGACATACATTCCCACCGAGTACCGCTTCACCGGCGTATCGATGAACTTGCCGACGCCCGAGAACTCGACGATCTCGTCGAAGCGCCGGCGCATCTCCTGGCGACTCATGCCGAGAATGGCGCCATTGAGGAAGATGTTCTCCCGCCCGCTCAGCTCAGGATGGAAGCCGGTGCCGACCTCGAGCAGACTGTTCACGCGGCCGCGAATTTCGACGCGCCCCGTTGTCGGGTCCGTGATGCGCGACAGGATCTTCAGCAGGGTCGTCTTGCCCGCACCATTGCTTCCTATGATGCTGACCAGTTCGCCAGGCTTGATCTCGAAATTGAGCCCCTGCAGCGCCCAGAATTCCTCCAGATGGTCGCCCGCGTACAGCGGCCTTCCCTTCAAAAGGTCGGCCGCGTTGCGCAACATCGAGCGGGCGCCTCTCGCCACGGCATCGCGCAGCAAGCCGTCGCGTTCGACCTTGTGGCCGATCACGAACTTCTTGCCGAGATTCTCGACGCGGATCACCGGTTCGGACATCTTCAGATCAGGTCCGCAAAGCCGCGCTCTATGCGGCGGAAGGTGGTGATGCCAAGCCAGAGGAAACCGGCCGTGACCACGAGGCTGATCACGAAGCCTGGCAGATAGATGGGGCTTGCGCCTCCGACGATGCACCAGCGGAAGCCATCTATGATGCCGACCATGGGGTTCAGGTTGTACAGCAACCGCCATTGTTCAGGCACGATTGCACTCTCGAAGCCGACCGGCGACAGGTAAAGACCGAACTGGAGCACGAACGGGATGACGAAGCGAAAGTCGCGATATTTGACAATGATTGCAGCCGCCCAGATTGCCGGACCGAGACTGGCCAATAGGGCAAGCAACACGAAAAAAGGCAGCAGCAGGAGCTGCCAGCCGGGAAGTATTTGATACCAGACCATCAGTCCGGCAAGGATCGAGAGACTCACCGCGAAGTCGATCATCACGACGAGCACCGTCGCCAGCGGAACGATCATCCGCGGGAAGTAGACTTTGCTTATGAGGTTGCCGTTGGAAATCACGCTCGACGAAGCTTCCCCGAGGACTGAGGAAAACAGTGTCCAAGGAAGCAGTCCGCCGATGACCACGATCGCGTAGGGAATGCCGTTGGTGCTTGGTAGCTTGGCAAGATGGCCGAACACGACCGTGAACACGACCATTGTCAGGAAGGGGCGAATGAATGCCCAGACGATGCCGATCGCCGTCTGCTTGTACCTGACCGCGACATCGCGCCAGGCCAGGATGAACAGCAGCCCGCGGTAGCGCCAGATGTCTGGCCAGTACTGACGGTCAGCGCGGCCGGCTTCGAGTACCAGATGCGTGCGGGACAGACGGTCGGCAGAGCTCATGCGATCCATTCCACGATACACACCCCATGTTGGCCGATCGAGCGCTTGTTAGCCGATGCGGAGCCATTGCGGCGCCGGGCGGACACCTCGCGGCGGCGGCTTCAGGGCCCTTTGAAGGGACGGGTGACTTATATCGTCTGGAAGATGAGGGAGATACGACCGTTTGCAGCGACCAGCATTTTCATTCCGAGCTCGCGATTTGAGGCAAGGCCGCAACCGTTGCCTCGACCACGGCGCCGTCGCGGGTGCACTTTTGATCGGATTGTCTGACCTGTCGCGCGACATTCCGGACTGTCGCCGGGTATGCCATATTGTCATCCCTGCCGACCGGATCCTTAGCCAGAAGCGCCTCCGACTTGCACCATGGACGATGCCGTCGTCCTGATCGATGCGGCGGCCCCGACTCCCGAGCCGCGGTGCCCCTACAGGATAAGAGTATTGAGATGAAGGCTGTCGTAAAGGCGTTACTGGCGCGGACCCCCTATCGCGTGATCCGGAGAACTGACACCAACCGGTTCCAGGGTATTGAAGAGTGCATGAGGGGGCTCGAAGCAAAGACCTATAGGCCCCGGGTGATCATCGATGGTGGCGCGCATCTTGGCGAGTTCACTCTGCTGGCGAAGAAGATCTTCCCCGGCTCTCAATGGTTTCATCTGATCGAACCCCAGCATGCTTGCATCGAGCCGTTGCGCAAACTGTGCGCAGGGGAGGATTTTGTCCTGCACGAATGCGCGTTGAGCAACCGAAGTGGAACTCTGCGGTTCCTCCGAACGGACGAGCCGAACACCGGGGCGCATGTCGTCGAAGATGAAGCCGCTGGGATCGACGTTGACTGCCGCACCCTCGACGAGGTGCTCGAAACGAAACTCGATGCTGATCACCGCGCGCTCCTGAAGCTCGACTTGCAGGGGCACGAACTCGATGCCCTGAAGGGCGGCACAAAGTCGCTGAGATCGATCGAAGTCGTGCTGACTGAGGTGCCATTTTACGCGCAGTCCGGTATTCCATTGGCCGCCGAGACCATCGCCTTCATGAGCAGCGTCGGCTTCGCGCTGTACGATGTCGCCTCCCTGTCTGGTCGGCCCCGTGACAATCGCCTGAGAGAGGGGGATCTCATCTTCGTGCGGCAGGACAGTCAGTTGCTGGAAGATCGCCGTTGGGAGTGACACCGAGGGTTCACGCTGAGGCTGTGCCGGCTCGTCGGGAAATTTGTCAGCGGATTCAAAGTCGAGTAAAGCACCTGTTCGGAGGCCCGTCCTGGCCGTGCTTCGAAGAGCCGACACCTTGTCCCCGCTGATCTGCGCGACACCGACGGGCAATATTCCAATGCCGTCCCTTTCCGTATCGTGGCTGCCGGTCCAGGCGAGGCCGAACATTGAGGCCGGTCGGTGTACCCGTAGCCCAAGCCCGGTCGGGCCGTTTTGAGCGACCAGAAATGACGATCACGGCAGCGACGCCAACCGCCCGGACGACCAGGCTCGACTTTGAGCTGCTGCGTCGCGGCTGTCTTTACTTTGCAATCGCCAATTTGCTCGTTGCGCCGTTTGCCCGCGATCCCTTGGCCTACGGCACAGGGGCGTTCGTCCCGTTCGTATTGATGTCGATCATCGGTCAACCGACCATGCCGAAAGGCCTTGTGTTCCTTCTGCTTTGGCAGTGGGGCCAGGTCTTCGCGCGCGCCCTTCAATCCGTGCTGGACGGCCAGTCCATGGCTGCGGGCATCGATGGTGCCGATGTGCTCAATGCCTATTGGTATTCGCTGGCGTCGCTGATGACGTTTGCGATCGCGTTTCGGCTCGCGCTTGGAAATCTTCCGTCGCCGACATTCTCCGACTATCACGCCCACCAGCGTTGGCGCCCGCCCGACCTGATCACCGTCTATGTCGCGGCGATGGTGTCATCGATGGCGTTCGTCTTCCTCAGCACCATGGTGCCGGGTCTCGAGCAACCCCTGCAGGCTGCGGGTCAAGTAAAGGTCGTGGCGCTGTTCCTGCTGTGCACTTACGTCTTCACGACCGGCCGCGGTCGCGGGACCTTGCTCGCCGCAGTCACGCTCGAAATTCTGGTGGGCTTTACCGGCTTTCTTTCGGATTTCCGCGCTGTGTTCATCTACGTCGCCATTGCCGCCCTGGCGGCACGCGTCAGATGGAGCGGTGCGACGACGGTCGCAGCTCTGGCTTGGCTGGCGGTGCTGCTCGTTCTTGCGCTGTACTGGACCTCCGTTAAGGCCGAATATCGCGAGTATGTGACAGGCGCTGCGGAGACTCAGCAGATCAGGGTGCCGCTCGGCGAGCGCATGGCCTATCTTGGCGACAAGGCGCTGGATATCGGCAATATGCCGTGGGGCGAGACGTCCTATCTGCTTCTGACGCGCTTTGCCTACATCGACATATTCGGTCAAGTCATCGCGGTTGACAGAGGCAATCGCGAGCCGATCGCAACGAGGCAATGGAAGGAAGCGTTTGCCCACGTCCTGCAACCACGCTTTCTCTTCCCGGGCAAGGCTGCGCTTTCCGATACCGAAGTATTCATGCGGCTTGCACGCGCCGATCCGATGGAGCAGATCCGCCTCGGCACGTCGATCAGCGTCGGCTACATGGCCGAGAACTACGTTGATCTCGGTTTTCCCGGCATGCTGGCAGGCATCTTCGGCTACGCGCTCATGTTGGCACTGATTGTCCGATATTTCATGACGCGGCCGCTTCCTTGGATGCTCAGGGAAGGCATCATCATGGGTCTTGCTTACAATGTCGCCGCTACCGGGATGGAAGTGTCGCTGCCGAAACTCCTGGGGTCGACGGTGATGTTTTTCCTCGTCTGGTCCCTCATGGCCAGGTTTGCCTTGCCGATTGCCATGCGTTGGCTCGACCGCCGCGCCGGCCTGCTCTAGTAATCGTTCCGGGTGCTGGCGAAGCATGAGCCGGGCCAACTCAGGCAGCCGATTGGACTCAGCCCATTTCTGATCACTCCGAGACCGTCGTGGCGACCGACCGTTGTCGACATGCCCGATGGGGCGCCATCGGCATCTTATGGGTTTTCGCCCTGTGGCACAGTTGGGAGGTTCGCGCGCTCTTCAATGATGGCGCGGTCTTCTTCATTGCGGCCGTGCACCAACAGTCACCGGTGCATTTCTATCCGGCGCGCGACTACGCCATGCTCGCAATGCAGCTCCCTTTGACGCTCGCGCTGCGGCTCGGCGTGACCGACCTGAATTGGCTGGCCAGATTGCTGTCGTTCGGCATGTTTGCCCTGCCGACCGCCATCTATCATCTGGCGCTTGTTCGCGCGCGCGAGGATGCCGCGCTGCTCGCTGCCGTGATCATGGCTATTGCTGCCATCTTCATGACAACGTCGTTCAGCATCGTCGGCGAGTACAACACGGCCTGCGCTCTCGCTGTCCTCGCCGCTGTCCTGCTGACCGGCAAAACCCGGCCCTCCGTGATCGATGCTCTCCTGCTGGTGGCTGTCGCCGTTTTTGCGCTTCGCGTCTATGAGACGTTTGTCTTTCTTGGCCCTGCGTTGGCGGCGATGGCGCTCTGGACGGTGCGCCGCGGGCACTGCCCGGGCGATGGGTTTGCCGTTTCCGGCGTCCTGCGTGCGGCCTTGCTGTTGGGCTTCATGGCAGTGGTCTGCCTGGTCTCGCTGATCGGACGCTACGCCGTCTTCCTTCCCGTGGGCCTGATCCTTGTCGTTGCGGCGACCTGGGCCGTCGTCAGGGTTTCGGCCCGGCCTCTTGTGGCGAGAGGCCTCGTTGTTCTGGCGGCAGCCTTGTTCGCCGCGAGCGCGGCGGTCGCGGTGCAGTCTCTCGTTTCTTTTGTCGAGCCGGGCAGGCTCGAACATGCGGCGCTGTGGACCCTCAGCCTAAACATTCAATTCTATCTGGCGGTGGGGTCGGTCCTTGTTGTCGCCGTCTGGGCGCTGGCGCGCGCCGATGATCTTGCGACGAACAAACCCTATCGCTGGGCAGGTGTGGGATTGGTCTTGCTCGCGCTTTCTCCGTTGATGACGCTGGCCGGCCAGACCCTTGGCGCCATGGCTTACGGTCAAGACAGCGTTCGTGGCGTGGCCGCATTGGTCGTGCTGGCCATGGTCTTGGTCATGTGGGCGTATCGATCGGAATGGAACGGCCGGCCGAAGGCCCTGGTGCGCCTTCGCAGCGCGCCGGCTGCCCTCCGCCTCCTCACATGGGCCTTCCTGATGCTCGTGGCATCGTTGCCCGCCGATGTGGTGCTGACGCGGGCCAGTTCGTCCTTTCTGCAGGTGATGCGAAGCACCATCCGCGATCGAAGCGGGCTTATCCCTTTTGAGGAGACGCGTTTGGCCGAGCCATCCTTTGCCGATCTGTTCGATGGCTGGTCCGCGGTGAGCCAAAGCCTCGCCATGCGCTCCAAACCTGGTGACGGCATCGTCTTGCCGCCGAAGGACTACACCGGTCCCGTTGCGCACAATCCCTTCAGCCCGCCCGACCTCGGTCGCTACTTTTGGCGCGACTAGACTGGCTTGGCTTGCGAGCGCACCACGGGCTCCGCCAAACAGCTTGATGGCCTGCGCCTGTTTGACACTCGAGAATCAACAACCGATTGTAACCGCAACGATTCACCGGGTTGCGGCCTCGCCTTGCGCGTTCTTCACGTCGTTCCGACTTACCTTCCCGCAGTCCGGTATGGCGGCCCGATTCGTTCTGTTCATGCGCTATGTCGGGCGCTGGCGGCTAACGGCCACGACGTTCATGTCTTTACGACGAGCGTCGACGGTCCGGCTGACAGCAAGGTGCCGTTTCAGCGGCCCGTCGATCTCGAGGGCGTCAAGGTC
>LNAP01003660.1_pt1 | contig 14623 bp, 12 predicted proteins | sample 602601 | NCBI WGS metagenome assembly LNAP01 (sample SAMN02440304, study PRJNA202911) | soil metagenome | biome: Subtropical and temperate rainforests or woodlands; isolation source: soil samples (1 kg each in a 20% v/v slurry with milli Q water) were... ...
GCCCTTGGTAATAGGGTCGAAGGTACCTGGGTACAACACTCGGTTCATCGCGTCGTCCTGGCGGGAGTCCGTTGGGGAGTCGGATGGTATCGCAGCCTTTCCGGTCGGCCAAGTCGCCTGTAACGGAAGAAAGCACTATAGACGACGAAAATAAGCGGCGTTTTCACCTGCTTTTCAGCCGTTCGGCCAGGGCCGTGGCCAGTTGCGCGGTCAGGCCGTAGACCGACAATTGCGGGTTGGCACCGATGCTGGTGGGGAACAGCGAACCGTCGTGGATCGACAGATTGGCCAGTTGGTGATGGCGGCCCAGGCTGTCGGCGACGGCGTTTTTCGGGTCTTCGCCCATGGCGCAACCGCCCATCACATGGGCGCTGCCCAGGCGGGTGCGGTACAGCGCAAGGTTCAGGCCGTCGATCAGGGTCTTGGCCTCGGCCAGGGTCTTCACGTAGCGGGCATCGCTGTGCATCGGCATGACCGCCTTGGCGCCGCCGGCGAACTGGATCTGCGCCATGCTGTGAAAGGCCCGGCGCACGCCGTCCCAGGCGTAGTCCGAGACCTGATAGTCGAGCACCGGCGAACCGTCGCCGCGCAGTTCCACGCTGCCGCCGCTGCTGTCCGGGTGAAAACCGTCGCGCAGCAGCGCGAGCATGGCGTGGGTGTGGGGCAACTGCTGCATGTTCAGCGCGCTTTGCGGGCCGAAACCGCCGAGCAGGGTGGCGGCCAGCGCCGGTTGCAGCGGTGGCACCTCGAGCTTGTAGGACATCTTGCCAGTGGCGCCGTCCTGCCACTGGAAATGATCGGAGTAGATCGACTGCGGCGCACCGTAGAACGGGTTGATCACCTGGTCGAACTGCCCGGCGGAGAAGTTCACCAGGTGCAGGAAGGTGCGTTTGCCCAGGCGTTTGTGCGGATCGGCCGCGTCGGAGCGCAGCAGCAGGGCCGGGCTGTTGATGCCGCCACCGGCCAGCACGTAGTGCCGGGCCTTGACCTTGATGGTGCGCCCGGTGGGCGCCACGCAGCGCTCGTCCATGGCCAGGCAGAGCAGGCTTTCGACCTGGTCGCCCTTGATCTGCAAGCGCTCGGCGCGGGCCAGGTACAGCAGCTCGCCGCCTTTCTCCAGGGTCGCGGGAATGGTGGTGACCATCATCGACTGCTTGGCGTTGGTCGGGCAGCCCATGCCGCAATAGCCAAGGTTCCAGCAGCCGCGCACGTTGCGCGGGATCACGTGCCAGCTGTAGCCGAGCTTCTCGCAGCCGATCCTGATCACGTCGTTGTTGGCGTTGGGCGGCATGATCCACGGAGCGACCCCCAGGCGCTGCTCCATTTTTTCGAACCAGGGCGCCATCTCGGCCGGGCTGTGGCCCTTGACGCCGTGCTCCTTGGCCCAGTGCTCCAGGGTCGGCTCGGGGGTACGGAAGCTGGAGGTCCAGTTGATCAGGGTGGTGCCACCGACCGCGCGGCCTTGCAGGATGGTGATGGCGCCATCCTTGCTCATGCGGCCGATGCCTTCCTGATAGAGGCTGGCGTAGGCCTGGTCCTCGAGCATCTTGAAGTCGTCGCTGGTCTTGAGCGGCCCTTCTTCGATCAGCAGCACCTTGTAGCCGGCGGCGCTGAGGATCTCGGCGCTGGTGCCGCCGCCCGCGCCGCTGCCGATGATGGCGACATCCGCTTCGAGGGTCAGGTCCTCCTGCAATTGCGAGCCGTTGTAGGTTTTCCAGCCTCGGGCCAGGCCTTCGCGAAACAGATCGGGTACGGGCATATCAGGCGCTCTCTAGTTGTTCTGTATTTCTGTAGCTGCTGCCGCAGACTGCGATCGGCTGCAAAGCAAGCCCCTGCGGGGCTTATTGCAGCCTGCGGCAGCGGCTACGGGTGTCAGATCCTGGGCGGCCCGGGATAACCGCAATGGGCCCAGGACTCGGGGCGGCTGTACCAGGCCATCATCACCAGTTGCAGCAGTGACGCGTGGCCCATGCGCAGCAGGCTGAGGGAGCTGTTTTCCCAGCGTTCGAGGAAGTGCCGGATGTCTTCGGCGCTGGCGTTTTCCCAACTGCCCCAGATGCCGGTCAGTGGGCCGCGGGTGATGCCCATGCCCAGCACGTCGAACAGCTGGCGGGTGAGCTTGAGCATCTCCGGCGACAAGTGGTCGAGGCTGTGATCCAGGCTGTTCAGGGTGGCGTCGAGCGCCGCCGGCAGCTTCTCGGCAGCCACGGCGCCGTCGAGCATGACCGGGATCAGCGCCCGCAGCACCGGCAGGTCACTGCTGCGCAATGCGGCAAAGCCGCTGGCCGCGGTGCCGGACGAGCAGCCGCTGAGGCTGGCGCCGAGGCCGGCGGTGGTCAGGAACGCGCTGGCGCACAGGCCAATTTTCAACAGGCCACGGCGCGACAGTACGGGTGCTGCAGGCAGGCTGGGAGTCATTATTGTTATTACCCGGCAATGGTCTGGTTAGCGGATGAACAGCTTCTGGATCAGCTTCTGGATCGGTTTGCCATAAGGCGGGTAGATCAGTCGCGCGGCATTCAGGCGCTGCTTGCTCAGTACACCCTTGGCTTTGCTGAAGGTCAGGAAACCTTCGTGACCGTGGTAATGGCCCATGCCCGAGTGGCCGATGCCGCCGAACGGCATGTCGTCCTGGGCGACGTGCAGCAGGGTGTCGTTGAGGCAGACCCCGCCCGAGTGGGTTTCGTTGAGTACCCGCTCCTGCTCGGCCTTGTCGTAGCCGAAGTAGTAGAGCGCCAGGGGGCGAGGGCGCTGGTTGATGTAGGCGAAGGCCTGGTCCAGGCCGGTGTAGGGCACGATCGGCAGGATCGGGCCGAAGATCTCGTCCTGCATCACCGTCATGTCGTCGCTGACATTGAGCATCAGGCTGTGGCCCATGCGCCGCTCCTGGTTTTCCTCGAACAGCGGGATCAGCAGCGCACCCTTGCTGGTGGCGTCGCTGATGTAGCTGTTCAGGCGCGCCAGTTGCCGCGGGTTGATGATCGCCGTGTAGTCGGGGTTGTCGACCAGGGTCGGGAAGAAACCCCGGACCACCTGGCGATAGGCGTCGACGAAGGCGCCGACGCGGTGTTCCGGGACTAGCACGTAGTCCGGGGCGACGCAGGTCTGGCCGGCGTTCATGGTCTTGCCGAAGGCGATGCGTTCGGCGGCGTCCTTGAGCGGCACGTCATCGGAAACGATGGCCGGGGACTTGCCGCCCAGCTCCAGGGTCACCGGGGTCAGGTTTTCCGCCGCGGCGCGCATCACGTGCTTGCCGATGCTGGTGGCGCCGGTGAACAGCAGGTGATCGAAAGGCAGCCGGGAGAAGGCCACGCCGACGTCGGCTTCGCCCAGCACCACGGCGACCAGGTCCTCGGGGAACGCCTTGGCCAGCAGGCGCTTGAGCAGCAGGCCGGTGGCGGGGGTCGATTCGCTGAGCTTGAGCAATACCCGGTTGCCGGCGGCGAGCGCGCCCACCAGCGGGCCGATGGCCAGGAACAGCGGGTAGTTCCACGGCACGATCACCCCGACCACGCCCAGCGGCTGGTAGACGACCTTGGCCGAGGCCGGCTGGAAGGCCACGCCGACCTTGCGCCTGGAAGGTTTCATCCAGCCCTTGAGGTGTTTGCTGGCGTAGTGGATGCCCTGCAGGCTGGGCATGATTTCGGCGAGCAGGGTTTCGTCGGCGCTGCGATGGCTGAAATCTTCGCTGATGGCCTCGATCAGGGCCTGGCGTTCGCTGTCGAGCAGGTCGCGCAGGCTCTTGAGCCATTGCTGGCGCTGGCCGGCCGGCGGCATGGGGTTGGCCGCGAAGGCCTGGCGCTGGACAGCGAACAGGCGGTGGAGCTCATCCAGCTGCTGGTGGGCTTCCGGCAAGTAGGCGATTTCGGCAGACATGGGCGGCTCCGGTTTTTGTGGGTGGGAGATTTTTAGAGTTTATACTCTAAAATGTCAAATGAGATCCCGGGCCAGCTTTGATTTATCCCATCGGGGATAGGTCGTAAGATGCCGGGCAATGCCTTCTCGATTAAAGCCCACGCTCATGGCCCCACGCATAAAAACCCGCGAACGTATCGTCCAGAACAGCCTGGAACTGTTCAACCAGCAAGGCGAACGCAGTGTCAGCACCAACCACATTGCCGCCCACATGGAGATTTCGCCGGGCAACCTGTATTACCACTTCCCCAACAAGCAGGCGATCATCGCCGTACTGTTCTGCGAGTACGAAGCCCTGGTCGACAGCTTCCTGCGCCTGCCCCAGGGCCGCAGCGTGACCGTGGAAGACAAGCGCTATTACCTGCAGGAGTTGCTGGCCGCCATGTGGCGCTATCGCTTCCTGCACCGCGACCTGGAACACCTGCTCGACAGCGACGCCGAACTGGCCGCCCGTTACCGGCGTTTCTCCCAGCGCTGCCTGATCCACGGCACGGCGATCTACGAAGGTTTCGTCGAGGCCGGCATCCTGCGGATGGACAAGGTGCAGATCGAGTCCCTGACCCTCAATGCCTGGATCATCCTTACCTCCTGGGTGCGTTTTTTGTGCACCACCCGGGAAAACTCCGCGCACCTGAGCGAAGAAGCGATCAAGCGCGGTGTGTATCAGGTGCTGGTGCTGGAGGCCGGATTTGTCACCGACCACGCCCGGGAGGCGGTCGACGCGCTATACGACGAGTTTTACGTGCCTCTGGCGCAAGCCCTGGAAGAAGTGCAGTAGGATCTGGATCAAGTCATCGTTCAATTACTGGAGCCCGTCATGCCCATCGCGCAACTGATCAGTCCACAGCAATTGGCCGCTCGCCTGGAGCAGCCCGGGCTGGTGATTCTCGATTGTCGTTTTGCCCTGGAAGACCCGGATTACGGCCAGCGCAGTTATGCCAGCGGGCATCTGGCCGGCGCGCATTTTGCCGACCTGGAGCGTGATCTCAGTGGACGGGTGGTCAAGGGCGTGACCGGGCGCCATCCGCTGCCCGAACCGGCGACGCTGATCGCGCGCCTGCAGGCCTGGGGCATCGACGCCGACAGCGACATCGTGCTCTACGACGACGGCCCCGGTGCCTATGCCGCCCGCGCCTGGTGGCTGCTGGCCTGGCTGGGCAAGCGCGACGGTGTGTTCATCCTCGATGGCGGCCTGAAAGCCTGGCACGCCGCGGGCCTGCCGTTGAGCCTGGATCCGCCGACCAATGTGCTCGGCCATTTCACGGGCCAACCCGACAAAACCCTGCTGCTGAGTGCCGAGCAGCTGCAAAAACGCCTCGGCCAGCCGACCCTGACCCTGCTCGACGCCCGCGCCCAGCCACGCTTTCGCGGCGAGGTGGAGCCGATCGACCCGGTGGCCGGGCATATCCCCGGCGCGCAATGCGCGGCTTTCACCGACAACCTGGACAGCGACGGCCGTTTCCTGCCGGCCGATCAGCTCAAGAAGCGTTTTGCCGCGAAGCTGGGCGAGCGTTCGCCGACCGAACTGGTGGCGTACTGCGGTTCGGGCGTGACCGCCTGTCACAACCTGTTCGCCCTGTGCCTGGCCGGTTATCCCCTGGGCAAGTTGTATGCCGGCTCCTGGAGCGAATGGATCACCGATCCGCAGCGCGCGGTCGCCACGGGCGACTGAATCCCCTTACCGTAGGAGCGAAGCTGGCTCGCGATCCAGGCGCTGCGTTGTTTCTGCTGGACCGCGTCGCCTGAGACATTTTTCGCGAGCAAGCTTCGCTCCTACAGGGGACAGGTGCTGTTTCAGAGAAACTGGCGGGCGCTGCGATAGGCCGCCGGCCCCACGCCATAGACCTGCTTGAACTGCCGGCTCAGATGGCTCTGGTCGGCGAACCCCAATTGCGTCGCCACCTCCAGCGGCAGGCAACCGTCGCGCAGCAATGCCCGGGCCTGGGCGATGCGCTGTTGCATCAGCCAGGTGTGCGGCGGCATGCCGGTGGCGCGACGGAATACCCGGGCGAAATGAAACGGCGAGAGATTGACCGCCGCGGCCAGTTCTTCCAGGGACGGCGGGGCGGCCAGTTGCGCTTGCAGCAACTCCTTGGCCTGGACGATCGCCCGGTGTTCCCGCCCGGGTTTGCCCGGCGCCCTGACCCCGGCGTGACGCCGCAGCAGCAAGAGCATCATTTCCCGCCACAGGGTCTGTTGTTGCAGGGCGGTGGCCGGGCTTTCCAGTAATTGATGCAACTGGCAGAAGCCGCTGACCAGATCGGGGTCGCGATACAGCGTGGCGCCGAAGGCCGGCAGGCTGTCGGTGGGCAATTCCAGCTCGCCCAGCATGGCGAGGATTTGCGCGTTGTCCGGATAAAACGCCCGGTACAGCCAGCCGTCCTCGGTGCCTTTGTGGCCGGTGTGCAACTCGTCCGGGTTGATCAGCACCAGGGTGCCGCGCCCCGCCAGGTGCTCGGCGCCGCGATAACGGTAGCGCTGGGCGCCGTCCATGATCATGCCGATCACATAGCCGTCATGCACATGGGGCACGAAGCGATGCTCGATATAACGCGCGGCCAGCAACTCCACGCCGGCCAGGGGCGCGGTTTGCCAGAAACGGATCGATTCGCCCTGGCCGCTGTTCATCGCGGTTCACGCCCCAGGCCGGACAGCCACTGGGGAATGCGCCGTTCCAGGTAATAACCCGGCGTCTTCACCGAACCCTCGACAAAGCCGACGTGCCCACCCTTGGCCTGCAGCTCGAAGTGGGTGCTGCCGGACAGCTCGCGGGCTTCCGGCAGGCTGTGGGGGAATACGAAAGGATCGTCCGCGGCCTGGATGATCAGGGTGCTGGTGCGGATTTCGCCGAGGAAATAGCGGCTGGAGGCGCGCCGGTAATAGTCCTGGGCATCGGCAAAGCCATTCAGCGGCGCGGTGACCCGGCCGTCGAAGTCCCAGAAGGTGCGCAGCTTTTCCAGCGGCCCGAGCCGCTCCAGCACGGCCAGGCCTTCATGGCGCCCGTCGTGCTGGAACTGGCGCTGCTTGTCCTTGATGTAGGCCAGCATCTCGCGCATGAAATGCGCCTGGTAGACCTTGGAAAAGCCCTGGCCGATGCGGTCGGCGCACTGGTCCAGGCGAAACGGCACCGATACCGCGACGGCGCCTTGCAGCTGGCTGGCGCTGCCGCTTTCCCCCAGGTGCTTGAGCAATACATTGCCGCCCAGCGAGTAGCCCACCGCGAACAGCGGGGCCAGCGGGCGCTTGCTGCGCAGGTGGTCGATGGCGGCGGCCAGGTCTTCGCTGGCGCCCGAGTGGTAGCTGCGCGGCAGCAGGTTCGGCTCGCCCGAGCAGCCGCGCCAGTTCAGCGCCGCGCTGGCCCAGCCCTGGTTCGCCAGGGCCTTTTGCAGGCCGGCCACGTAAGGCGAATTGGAAGAACCGGTCAGGCCGTGCAGCACCAGCACCAGGGGCGCGGTGGCGGTGTGCGGGCCGTGCCAGTCGAGATCGAGAAAGTCGCCGTCGTCGAGCCACAGGCGTTCGCGCTGGCGCTCGAGGTGAGTGGTCTTGCGCCACAGCGGACCCCACAGGGTTTGCAGGTGCGGGTTGCCGAGGCCGAAGGCGGGAATGAAGCGATCTGACGGAGTAGGCACGGTGATTCTCGTAGCAGCGGTGCGCGTCCCCGGCGGGGCTGCGCACCTTTTCAGGCCAGTGGTTTAACCGGCGATCTCTGCCATACGTTGCCACAAGGCGTAGTACACCTGCCCGGATTTTTGCTCGCGGTGCAGGCGCCAGTTCGCCGGGAGGCCGAGGGTCGACGGCGCGGTTTCACTTTCGGTATAGACCCAGGCGTCATCGGCCAGCCAGTCGCGTTCTTCCAGCAGGGCGCAGGCGGCCGGCAGCAGGTTCTGATGGAACGGCGGGTCGAGGAACACCAGGTCGAAACGGCTGGCCGGCTGGGTTTCCAGATAACGCAGGGCGTCGGCGGTCTGCACCTGGCCGACGGTGCAGCGCAGGGTGCCCAGGTGCTCGCGCAGGCGCGACACGGCCAGGTTGCTGGCATCCAGCGCCTGGCCCATGGCGGCGCCACGGGACAGGGCTTCGAGAAACAGCGCGCCGCTGCCGGCGAACAGGTCGAGCACCTTGGCCCCGGCGACATAAGGCGCCAGCCAGTTGAACAGGGTTTCGCGCACCCGGTCCGGGGTCGGGCGCAGGCCCGGCACATCGGGGAAGCTCAGGCGACGGCTGCGCCACTCGCCGCCGATGATGCGCAGTTGGCCCACACCGTTGTGCTGGTTGTGGACGGGTTTCTTGCTGGGACGCGATGGGCTGGCCATTAGTGCTCCGGAACCCCGAGCGGCTGCTCGGCGGGTTTTTCAGTAGGGGCCGGCAACGGCTTTTGCGGCACGGTCGGACCGGCGGTGACGACGACCATCTTGTCCGCGCTCAGGTGCTTGTTCAGTACATCCCGGACCTGCTCCACCGTCAGGCTCTGGGACTGCTGCATGAAGTCTTCAAGATAGCTCAGCGGCAGGTTGTAGAAGCCGATGGCGCCCAACTGGCCGACGATGTCGGCGTTGCTGGCGGTGGACAGCGGGAAGCTGCCGGCCAGCTCGCGCTTGGCGTCGTCGAGTTCCTTCTGGGTCGGGCCGGTCTTGAGGTAGTCGGCGAGCACGTCCTGCACCAGCTTGAGGGTGCCCTCGCTCATTTCGGCGCGGGTCTGCAGGTTGATCATGAACGGGCCACGGGCCTGCATCGGGCTGAAGCCGGAATAAACGCCGTAGGTCAGGCCGCGCTTCTCGCGCACTTCGCTCATCAGCCGGGTGCCAAAACCGCCGCCGCCAAGGATCTGGTTGCCCAGGGACAGCGCGGCGTAATCCGGGTCGTCACGATCGATGCCCAGTTGCGCCAGCAGCAGGCTGGTCTGGCTGGACGGGTATTCGATATGGCCGACGCTGGCCTGCGGCTCGGTCGGTTGCGGGATTTTCGCCAGCGCCGGGCCTTTGGGCAGGGCAGAGGAGATCTGTGCGGCAATCGCCTCGGCGTCGCTGCGCGACAGGTCGCCCACCAGGGCGATCACCACGTTGCCGGCGGCATAGGCCTTGGCGTGGAACGCCCGCAGCTGGGCCAGGCTGATCGGCGGCACGCTCTGCGCGGTGCCGTCGCTGGAATGGGCATACGGATGGCTGCCGTACAGGCGGTTCATCAGTTCCAGGCTCGCCAGCTTGCCGGGGTTCTGCTTCTGGTATTCGAAACCGGCGAGCATCTGGTTCTTGATGCGCGCCAGGGAGTCGGCCGGGAAGGTCGGCTTGCCGACGACATCGGCGAACAGTTGCAGGGCCGGCGTGCGCTTGTCCGGTGCGCTCAGGCTGCGCAGGGAGGCGATGGCCATGTCCTTGTAGGCACCGTTGCCGAAGTCGGCACCCAGGCCTTCGAAACCTTCGGCGATCGCGCCGACATCCTTGCCGGCCACGCCTTCGTTGAGCATGGCGTTGGTCAGCATCGCCAGGCCTGGCGCGTCGCCGTCCTGGCTGCTGCCGGCGGCAAAGGTCAGGCGCATGTCGAACATCGGCAGCTCATGGGCTTCGACGAACAGCACCTTGGCGCCTTCGGCAGTGCTCCAGGTCTTGATGTCGAGGCTGCGGCGGCTTGGGGCCTTGCCGTCGAGCTCGGCCAGGGATTGCAGCTTCTGGCTGCTCTTGGCCTTGTCCAGCGCCTGGCTGGCGTTGGATTCGTTCGCCCGCAGCAGATAAAGGCCGGCAGCGATGATCAGGGCCACGAGTGCCAGGCCGAGCAGGACCGGGCTGGCGCTTTTGCGCTTACTCATGAGCGGACTCCTCAGGCAATACGTGGGCAACGCTCAGGCGTTCGCGAGTGAAATAGGTACGAGCGGCCTTCTGGATGTCTTCAGGGGTCACGCTTTGCAGTTCGGCGAGTTCGGTGTCCATGAGTTTCCACGACAGGCCGACGGTTTCCAGCTGGCCGATGGCGGTGGCCTGGCTGGTGATGGAGTCACGCTCGTAGACCAGGCCGGCGATCACCTGGGCGCGCACGCGCTCCAGCTCTTCGGCGGTCGGCGGGGTGGTTTTCAGCTCTTCGAGCAAACGCCACAACCCGGCTTCGGCCTGGGCGATGGTTTTTTTCTTCTGGCTGTTGGGCATGGCCGAAAGCAGGAACAGGCTGTCGCCGCGGGTGTAGGCGTCGAAGCTCGACGAGCCGCCGGACACCAGCTCTTCACCGCGCTCCAGGCGGGTCGGGATGCGGGCGCTGTAGCCGCCGTCGAGCAGCGCAGCGATCAGGCGCAGGGCATGCACCGAATGCTTGTCTTCGGCGGTGGCAATGCTCGGCACGTTGAAGGCCAGCATCACGCTCGGCAGCTGGGTCTTCACCCGCAGGGTGATCTGCCGCTCGCCGGGCTCGGCCAGTTCCAGGGGAATCTTCGCCGCGGGCACGGCGCGCTTGGGAATCGCGCCGAAATAACGTTGGGCCAGGGTTTTGACTTCGTCCGGGGTGACGTCGCCGACCACCACCAGGGTGGCGTTGTTCGGCACATACCAGGACTCGTACCAGTGGCGCAGCTCCTCGACCTTCATCCGGTTGAGGTCGGCCATCCAGCCGATGGTCGGCGTGTGGTAGCCGCTGGCCGGGTAGGCCATCGCCTTGAAGCGTTCGAAGGCCTTGGACATCGGCTTGTCGTCGGTGCGCAGGCGGCGCTCTTCCTTGATCACTTCGATTTCGCGGCTGAACTCGTCCGGCGGCAGGCGCAGGCTGGCCATGCGATCGGCTTCCAGCTCGAAGGCCACGCCCAGGCGGTCACGGGCCAGCACCTGGTAATAGGCGGTGAAGTCGTCGCTGGTGAAGGCGTTCTCTTCGGCGCCCAGGTCGCGCAGGATCAGCGAGGCTTCGCCGGGGCCGACCTTTTCGCTGCCCTTGAACATCATGTGTTCCAGGGCGTGGGACAAACCGGTCTGGCCCGGGGTTTCGTAGCTGGAGCCGACTTTGTACCAGACCTGGGAGACCACGACCGGAGCCCGATGGTCTTCCCGGACCACGACCTTGAGGCCGTTGTCGAGGCTGAATTCGTGGGTGGGTTGTGGATCGGCAGCCAAGGCTGAAAGGGGCAGACAAACCGTACTGAGCAGCAGGCCTGCGGCGCGGCGGGCTAGAGCATTCATTCGTTTTTTAAACCTGTTGGACTGCCCGCTTGGTCTTAGCCTACGGGCGAGAGGTTGGGGCGTGTCATCAATCATTACCAGTACCGCGCCGGAGCCTGCCAGTGCGCAGGGCAAGGCGCGAGGAGTGTGGTTTGGTCATTCCAAATAAACTCCGAGCAACGCAGCCCTGCGCACTGGCAGGCCCGGCCCTCCGGGTGGCGCCTGAAAGCGGGCCATGCTGCGTTGCAGTCCTTGGAAAGGAAAAACACATTTCCGGCGGACTGCGCCTTGCCTGGCCCGTTTTCAGGCGGCCACGCGGTACTGGTAATGATTGATGACACGCCCTAGGATACTGATCCGTTTTACTGGCGGCCACGCCTATCAGGCTCGCATGGATCAACGTGTGCTTGAGCAGGTTGTATGGGTTCCCGGCAAGAAGCGCTGTTTTATCGACTAGACTTCGACTTTTCGCCGATTTTGCCGTTTCAGTCCTTTAGTAAAATCGATCCTTGAGATGCCATTGGGCACCTCGACAAAATGTTGCGCGTGAACAAGCCGGCGGAAACGCAGTCTGTTCTGCATCGAATATTTATTTGCCGGTGCGCCTTGATGGCGCGTCGCTACCTTGAGATAGCCGTCCTCCATGTTTGGTTCCAACGACGACAAGAAGACCCCAGCCGCGGCTGGCGAAAAGAAAGGCCTGTTCGGATGGCTGCGCAAAAAGCCGCAGGAAACCGTCGTCGAACAGCCACAAGTCCCTGTCGAGCCTGCCCCGGCTCCCGCTCCCGTTATAGATCAAGCCCCGGTTGTCGAAGTCGCCGCTCCTGTGGTGTCGCCGATTGCCGAGCCGATCCTGCAGCCTGAACAACCTGCGCCAGCGGTCGAACATGCTCCCGCGCCGGAACTGCCGCTGACCCCCGATCCCGAGCACAAGCCCTGGCTGACCCTGCCGGTGGCGGAAGAGCCGGTGGCGCTGGTGGAAGACGAGCAGGCGCCGCACATCACCCCGCCGATTCCGGCCGCGACCGATGTGCAGCAAGCCGCCGAGCTGTTGGTGGCCGAGTTGGCACACAGCGAGCCAGCTGCGGCCCAGGCACCGATCGAAGAGGAGGACGTGCCACAACCAGTGATCGCGGCCTTCGTGCAGCCCGAGCCTGTCCGAGCACCGGAGCCTGCCCCGGTTGTCGTTGCTCCAGTTGCTCCAGTTGCTCCGGTCGCGGCGGTCGAAGTGCCTGCTGCCGTCGAGCCGCCCCGTGCCGAAGACAACAAGGTCGGCTTCTTCGCCCGCCTCAAGCAGGGCCTGTCCAAGACCAGCGCCAGCATTGGCGAAGGCATGGCCAGCCTGTTCCTGGGCAAGAAGACCATCGACGACGAGTTGCTGGAAGATATCGAGACCCGCCTGCTGACCGCCGACGTGGGCGTGGAAGCCACCGCGGTGATCATCCGGAACCTGACCCAGAAGGTCGCGCGCAAGCAGCTGACCGACGTCGATGCGCTGTACAAGTCGCTGCAGGCCGAGCTGGCGAGCATGCTCAAGCCGGTGGAGCAGCCGCTGCAGATCGCTTCGCAAACCAAGCCCTTCGTGATTCTGGTGGTGGGCGTCAACGGCGCCGGCAAGACCACCACCATCGGCAAGCTGGCCAAGAAGCTGCAGCTCGAAGGCAAGAAGGTCATGCTCGCCGCGGGCGACACCTTCCGCGCCGCGGCCGTGGAACAGCTGCAGGTCTGGGGTGAGCGCAACAAGATCCCGGTCATCGCCCAGCACACCGGCGCCGACTCGGCTTCGGTGATCTTCGACGCCGTGCAGGCCGCCAAGGCCCGTGGCATCGATGTGCTGATCGCCGACACCGCCGGCCGCCTGCACACCAAAGACAACCTGATGGAAGAGCTGAAGAAGGTCCGCCGGGTGATCGGCAAGCTCGACGCCGACGCGCCGCACGAAGTGTTGCTGGTGCTCGACGCCGGTACCGGCCAGAACGCCATCAACCAGGCCAAGCAGTTCAACCAGACGGTCGAGCTGACCGGCCTGGCCCTGACCAAGCTTGACGGCACCGCCAAGGGCGGGGTGATCTTCGCCCTGGCCAAGCAGTTCGGCCTGCCGATCCGCTATATCGGCGTCGGTGAGGGCATCGACGACCTGCGTACCTTTGAAGCCGAACCCTTTGTCCAGGCACTGTTTGCCGAGCGGGAGCGTTCATGATTCGTTTCGAACAGGTCGGTAAGCGTTATCCGAACGGCCATGTCGGCTTGCACGAGCTGAGTTTCCGAGTTCGTCGGGGCGAGTTTCTGTTCGTCACCGGTCATTCTGGCGCCGGCAAGTCCACGCTGCTGCGGTTGCTGCTGGCCATGGAGCGTCCAACCAGCGGCAAGCTGCTGTTGGCCGGTCAGGACCTGAGCACCATCAGCAATGCGCAGATTCCGTTCCTGCGGCGGCAGATCGGCGTGGTGTTCCAGAACCACCAGTTGCTGTTCGATCGCACCGTTTTCAACAATGTCGCCTTGCCGCTGCAGATCCTCGGCCTGTCCAAGGCCGAAATCGCCAAGCGCGTGGACTCGGCCCTAGAGCGCGTGGCGCTCTCGGACAAGACCGATCTCTACCCGGGCGACCTGTCCACCGGTCAGCAGCAGCGCGTCGGCATTGCCCGCGCCATCGTGCACCGCCCGGCCTTGCTGCTGGCGGACGAACCCACAGGTAACCTCGACCCGCGTCTGGCGGCGGAAATCATGGGCGTATTCGAAGATATCAACCGTCTGGGCACCAGCGTGCTGATTGCCAGTCACGACCTGGCGCTGATCGCGCGCATGCGCCATCGCATGCTGACCCTGCAACGCGGCCGATTGATCGGCGACGGGGAGGCTAGCGTATGAGTGCGACCCGCAGCCCTAAAGTGGCCGAACGCGTGGCTCCGAAAGCCCCGGATCAACCGCCGCAGAAGAAAAAGCGCGACGAAGACGACGGTCCGGATTTCAGCACCCTGCTGCACGCCTGGATCGAAAGCCATCGCGCCAGCCTGCTCGACAGCCTGCGTCGCCTGGGCAAGCAGCCGATCGGCAGTTTCTTCACCTGCCTGGTGATGGCCGTGGCCCTGAGCCTGCCGATGGGCTTGTCGTTGTTGCTCAACAACGTCGAGCGCCTGGGTGGCTCCTGGCAGCGCGCGGCGCAGATTTCCCTGTACCTGGAGCTCGACGCCAGCGCCACCGAGGGCGAAAGCCTGAGTGAGCAGATCAAGGCCATGCCGGGCGTGGCGGATGCCGAGTTCATCAGCAAGGACAAGGCCCTGGACGAGTTCCAGCAGCAGTCCGGGCTGGGCGAGGCGCTCAAGGAGTTGCCGCAGAACCCGCTGCCGGGCGTGGTCCTGGTCACGCCGAATGAAGTGGACAAGGCGACCCTGGAAGCCTTGCGCCAGCGCCTGGCGGAAATGCCCAAGGTGCAGCAGGCGCAGCTGGACCTGGTGTGGGTCGAGCGGCTGGCGGCGATCCTCAAGCTGGGCGACCGGTTTGTCTTCGGCCTGACGGTGTTGCTGGTTTCTGCATTACTTTTGGTGATAGGCAATACCATTCGTCTTCATATTGAAAAC
>LNAP01003663.1_pt1 | contig 14618 bp, 20 predicted proteins | sample 602601 | NCBI WGS metagenome assembly LNAP01 (sample SAMN02440304, study PRJNA202911) | soil metagenome | biome: Subtropical and temperate rainforests or woodlands; isolation source: soil samples (1 kg each in a 20% v/v slurry with milli Q water) were... ...
GGACTCATCATGGATCCCCGCCTTCGCGGGGATGAGCGGTGGGGAGGTTGCTGGCTTCGCAAGGCGCCGTGGGGCGGGGGGGGGGGGGGGGGGGGGGGGGTTGGTTTCGCCGCGGGCCCGGCCCTCCCTTTCCCCTCCTCCCCCTGCACCGCCCTGGGGGCACCCGTTACCTCCTTGTGCCGTGTCACCGTCCGTACCGGCACTTCCGGTGGCCAGGTCGCGCCCTCCTACACCCGGATAGTAGCCCATATTATTGACATAATAACCACCAGTTGCCACCACGACGGTAGTGTTGGGGCACAGAGAAGTACCGGAGAAACCGACTGGGGCCGTACCTCCCCCGCCACTGACAGCACAGGGCAGGCGGGGGTCAGCGCCGCCTCCACCTCCGACTCCAAGTTTCAGTGCTCCAGTGGGACCACCGGTTCTCACGTAGGTACCACCACCGCCTGCGCCACATGTAGAGCAAGTCGCATTGCCACCACCGCCATACCCGCCAGTTTCACCAAAGCCACCTTTGCCTCCTACGATAATATACAGCACCATGCCGGGAGAAAAGTTGGTGCTGGTGGTCAATACCATTTTGCCTCCTTTGCCGGGTAAGAAGGGACTGTTTGGATCCCCGCCGCCGCCAGCACCGACAGCGGTGATTATCAGCGTACCAGCGTCTGGCGGAATGACGTACGTTTGTACGCTCCCGGTGTAGTCGAAATACTGTGGAAGGGCGGTGGCGGTAACGGTCGGGCTCCAGGTCGGCTCCCTGGTGGGCTTGGCGGTTGGTATTGCACTTGGAGCTCTTGTCGGGCTGACTGTCGGTGCCGTTGGGCTCGCAGAGGGAGTAGTGGATGGAGTTTTGGTTGGGTTTAGGGTAGGGGGTGTTGTCGGGCCAGCCGAAAGCGTGAGGGTGGGAACTGTTGGGTATGCCGAGGGATTAATTGTTGGGTTTCTTGTCGGGTTCACGGTAGGCGCTGCGATAAAATCAACGATTGCGTATCCGTTGCCGTCGTTGGCATCATTTGCAAACAAACCACCAGCCGCGGAGCAATAGCTAGACCCACCCCCTCCGCCACCACCGCAGGTACCTCCGCCGCCAAAGTATCCACCTCCACCACCGGAGCCACCTCCTGGACAGCCTTTCCCACCTTTACCGAGCAGTCCTGGTTCACCTGTTCCGGAAACAGAACGACTACCCCCAGACCCGCCAGTGGTCTGCGAGCCTGGATTACCACCACTGGTCAAACTGCAAGTGGTAGTACTTCCAACAGAACCAGAAGGATATCCTCCATATCCGCCGGTGCCATCACAGTAACCATCGCCACCACCTCCCCCTCCAGCCACAGCTAACCGAGTAGAATACATAGTGTCACTCGAGCTCGTTCTCACGTCCGTGGCTCCACCTCCTGAACACGTATCTGAATAAGTGGAATCGCCACCGCCATTAAAGCCACCAGAAGTAATGCCGTTATTACCTTTTCCTCCAACAAAAAAGTACAACAACGGCGTATTTGCATGTACGGCGAATGTGCACTCAACCCTTGCGCCTTTCCCACCCGTGCCGATACCAGATTGCACTGTTCCACCGCTAGCACCAACAAGTGTTACTTTTATAAACGCCGCATTTGCAGGGACATTGTATGTGTGAAAGGATCCAGTAAAAGCGTACTGCATCGCCGTTGGCGACAAAGTTGGGGTGGGTGTCGGTGACGTGGCATCGGTTAAGATTGTTATTACTCCTAAGAAATAAATAGCCAAAAGACAAGTTGCCTTCATTATGTGATGAACGCTTATGTGTGCTGATTTGCTATGATCATTTTGACCCAACGATCTTGTCTTCGTCAAAAAACCCATTTACCGGCAGCTGGAAATCATGGTCAATAAGTGTTGTATGCAACTACAAAAATGGGATTTTAAAAAAGCTTTCACAAACCCGCCTTTTTGGGCCTGGCATTGCCTGGGTGAACCTGCTGCTGGGCTGGCCCCTCAGGCTGTACAACTTCACCAGGTTCACGAGTGCTGTTTGACAGTCACATTTCTACTTAAGCGCACTGAACAGATGGAAAACCTATTGCGCAATGGAGTGGACCTCCAGGGTATGTACAATGCGAAAACGATTAATGGCGATGCACATTTTTTCGAGGATGTGACGACACCTGCCAAAGTTCGTCAATATCTGGACTCCTTTCAGGTAGACTCTATTTCGGCTTTCCTCCTTTCCTTTCTGATCCTTTCACACGTATTTATTTTGTTATGAATAGGAGGCAGACAAGCTGAAGGGCATGAAGCTTCTGCTGGCAATGTTGTCCAAGGGTAAGGACATTCCCGAGTTCTTTCCCGATGTGGTGAAGAACGTGGTGGTCCGTAGTATCGAAGTGAAGAAGATGGTGTACATCTACTTGGTGCACTATGCGGATTTCAACGATTCCTGTAGAGAGATCGCATTGCTGTCGATCAATTCCTTTCAGAAGGATATGTCAGGTGCGTGTCGCTCTTTTTCCTGTTCTATTTTTGACCAAATATAGTAGGCGTGTTTGATGAATAGAATAAAGCCTGTTGAATTATACATTTGTCTCTCTTGTATTCATTTTCTGTTCACATCTTCTCTTAACCTTCTGTGTTTATCCCGTTCAGGCACGAACCCTCTGATCCGCGGTCTGGCGCTGCGTGTGATGACTTCTATCCGAGTCAGCGACATCATTCAGATACAACTGCTCGCAGTGAGAAAGTGTGCCACCGACACCTCGCCGTATGTGCGCAAGTGCGCGGCCAATGCTGTGCCCAAGATCTTCTCCATGGTACATAATTTGCTTCAATATACATAGTTATTCTTTCCGAATGCACCCATAATCCACCTTATTCGTTTATTGTTTCTTTATTTTTCACATTCCACCAATCTTTCTTTTTTCCCACTGTATACTTCAGGACTCTGAGCAGCTGGACTCGCTCAAGCTGATTCTTGAAACTCTGTTGAAGGACAGTTCGACCATGGTGCTGGGCTCTACGGTGGCTGCGTTGAATGAAGTGTGTCCGGAGGATTATAGTCTGTTGCATCGCAACCACCGCAAGCTGTGCCATCTACTGGCGGACATGGACGAGTGGACGCAGGTGAGTGGGCACAATGCGTTTGTATTTTATTTGAACTGTCGCATTATTGCTTAAATTATGTTGTCGCATTATTGTTTAAATTATGTTGTCGCATTATTGTCACTATGTCACGATTGGCACCATTGTGATTTGTGCGTATGGCTTGTGATAAGTTGTTCTGACCCCTTCTTTGCTCCTATTTCTATAATTCTATATATTTTGTGTAGATATCGGTTCTTGAGGTATTGACCCGGTACGTGAGAAACCAGTTCACCGATCCGGCGCCCACAGTCACCACTGCTGTGAGACTCCAGGCCAAACAGCGAGGCTCCACCAATGCAAAAAATACCTCTATTCATAGTAGTATGAGTGGTAGTGCTAAGGGTAAAACTACTCTGAATAGTGCTTATCCTAGTAGTGTGCCTAGTAATACTGCTAGTGCTGCTAGTGCTGCTGGTACGGTGATTAGTCGTCGTGTGATGAAAAAAGCTTTTTACTCCGACGAAGAGGATCACTCCGAAGAAGAGACAATCGTGGTACCGGACAAGGATAGCAAGCTTGAATACAATGTGTTCAGCAGCACCACCGAGAATGATGACCACCTCGATCCAGACCACCAGTTAGTGCTAAAGTCTTCCCTGCCGTTACTTAAGAGTCGTAATAGTGGTGTAGTCCTGGCAGTGTGTACACTACATTATTACTGTGGTACCTATAGTAGTACTACTTTAGCTTTGGTCGCCAAGGCGCTGGTCAGGGTCCTGCGCAACAGACGAGAGGTATTGTGGTTTGATTGTGTTGATTGTAATGTTTATATTTTTGATAGTGTTGATGTTGGGTTGTGGTGATATACCCCTACGTCGTTATTTTTGGCATTAATCTTGGCTTGTTCATTTACTCATCATTTTATTTCTTACTATTCATTCAGGTGCAATACATGGTGTTGAATAGTATTAACACCATGTGTAAGGAGATGCCTCATGTGTTCAGACCCTTTCTGAGTGACTTTTTCATCAAGGCCACCGACCCCACATTCAACAGGTGCGCATTTCATTGTTATATTGTTATTACTGTTTGGTTTAATTGGAGTGTCTAAAATTTGCGTATTGTTGTCTCCAACGATTGAATATTGAATTTGATTTTGATATGCTTTGTTAATTTTGTTTATTCAGACTGTTGAAGCTGGAGATCCTTACATCCCTGTCCCACAAAGACAACCTACCGATTATCCTGAAAGAGCTGCAGGCCTACATCAAGGAGAAAAACGAAACTTTTGTATGCAGCGCCATCCGTACTGTGGGTGAGTAATTTCGCATGCTTTTGTAGTTGTATTTGCGCAAACTGATTCTTTCTGCAGCGGTTTCATTTTGTGTTAGAAATGATTAAAGATACACAGCACAAATAAAACAGTTGATTATTTAACTTTGTATCTTTTTATTTATTTTTACTTTACTTTTGAACTATTGCAGGTCAGATTGCGGACCGTGATATCGCTAGCATTGACCATTGCACACAGGGAATCCTACATGTGCTCCTCTGCACCAAAACTGCTTCCATCATCACCGAGTGTGTAAACGTGCTAACCATCCTGCTCCTACACAATCCTACCAGCGCTATTACTCATGCCACCATCAAGCAACTCGCAAAGTTACTTATTATCGAGAACGGCATCGAAACACCTGCTGCACGTAGCAGTGTCGTGTATCTCATTGCGCACTTTTATAAAGTGCTTAGCAAAGTTGCTCCGGATATTCTTCGCATCCTGAGTATTGGATTTGCACATGAAGATACCGCTACCAAGTGTCAGATTATGAACTTTGCGATCAAATTATCCCTGCTCTTGCCTGAACACGAGAAAGTACAAAGCATTTGTATGTACATTCTGGAGATGTCTCGTTACGATGTAGATACCGATTTACGCGATCGGAGTCGCTTTATGACCGCGCTGCTTGGACTAGTGCCTAGTAATGATATTAACAATAATGAGGAGAACAATAATGGTCAGAATAGTCATGGTGGTATGAGTACCGAAGATGCACTAGCAGAGCTGAACGAACATGCTCACGGTAAGTTCTTTTTAGTCTTTTTTGGTATGTCTGGTTCTGTAGTTTACTGATAATCTCGTATGGGGGACGGTTGTTGTACCTGAATATCAATTATGTGTCTAATTGTTTGATATTCCTTCTTGTTGTATTTTTACTGACGTGCATATTTTATGATTATATTTTATGATTGTGATATTACCACTACAGGTATTATGCTGGGTCAGCGGCTGCCACCTGTGACGGGCGGAGGCACTGCACATGTGGAAGGAGTGCCGCAGTTTACACTAGGTAAGTATAGATTTACTTTTTGCTTTACATTATGTCTTTACTCCATTGGTTACACTCTCCTGTAACAATACCAATAGAAGGGATTTAATTAATTGTGTTATGTGTTTTAAAACTATTTTTGAATTGCAGGTTCCTTGTCCAGCATCGTAGGCCACAATGTGCACGGCTACACTCCATTGCCTGACTACCCTGTCCACCAGCCTGATCCTTCTATCAGAGACAGCACCCGCTACAATAGTACTACTAGTGGAGAGAACAACTACGGTGGTAGTAGCGGTAACACGACGAGTGATATGTATGGTAATCATACTACGGGTGATAGTGTGTATAAAGATACGACGAGTGGTGATTTGAATGCATTCTATGGTGGAAAGAGTCGAGGAAGGGTTAGCGACACCAGCAGCAGTGACGATAGTAGCAGTGAAAGTAGTGGTTCTTCTAGTGATTCTAGTGGTAGCAGCAGTGGGAGCGAGTCAAGTGATTCGGATAGCGATAACACTAGTAGTAGTGGTAGCAGTAGTAGCGACTCTGATAGCAGTGCGAGCACACGCAATAGAAGACAGTCGAGTGGACAGAAAGCTAACAGAAACTCCCCTCTACCCGTACCAGCTGTTCGCAGTACCAATAACAACAGCAATAACAGTCTCAACAGTACTAGTTCTACGTTGCGTAATAATAGTGTTGCCCCTGCACAGACTTCACCTGTCCCTAACAAACCCCAGCCTATGCAGGGTATGCGCAAAGCTACTACCACTAGAGGGCGCGATACTAATACACTACTCGTGCCTAGTAATATTAGTACAGCGTCTACTACTGCGAACTACTCAAACGTAAGCAGTGTTAGTAGCGGTATTGATCTGATGGGCCTGGGGGAGCACACTCATACTACACAGACTAGTGGCGCAGTAGTCAACAATAGTCATCTAGACTTTGACACGGTGGAGCCGCTGCTGGTACCTACAACCACTGCGCAAACAGTGGTAGCTCCTACTGTTGCACCTAACAATACTTTGCTACCATTACAGCCTACGCCCCAACTGGTAAATACACCGCTATCTATTCCTGCTAATGCTGGCCAAAACAACATTAGCGCAGCTTATAATCCTATCGATGCTATGTACTCTCATCCTTCTAACCCTAACCCTATTGTCTCTAGCAATGCGCTAGTCCTAGGCACAGGCATTACGGGTATAGTGGCACACCAGCAAGGTAATAATAACAACAGTGCCATGATGGGTGGACGCGGGGCTGCTACGATGAACATAGTGCCCGGTACAGGGTTAGCTATGAACCCTACCAACACTAGTGGTATGATGGGCGATAGTAACAGTATGGGTGGGATGAGTAATAGTGGCAGGATGATGATGCAGCCTGCCTTAGCGATTACCAATTCAGGTGCTATCGGTATGGGTGGTGTACCTGTTCAACAGCAGCAGATGCAGCAGCAACAACAGAGCATTCAAGGTATGATATATGTGTATATTGAAATGATATGTGCCATGAACTTATAGTGGTTCTCATATTGTTCTTTTTATCATCTCATTTCTAACTTTTATTATTATTTGATGTTCAGCATACAGCAGCCGCCCGCCGCTGAACGAGCACGAACACCACTCGTTGCCTAAGATGTTATTAAAGCCCGAGATGGGTGGCGGATTGTCTGTGTCTCTGATTTATCGACACAATGTGCCCAGTGTAGCGTTAAACGGCGCCTATAGTGTGTACCTGGTGCTGAGAAACCAAGGCGAACAGATTTTCAGGTGCGTGGTTTTCTTTTCTTCTTTTTTCTCATCTTTATCTCCTATATTTTTGGTGCGCTCATACAAGTCCTCTTCGGCGTTCCGAATCTTTGCTTTCATGTTTATTCGTTTTTCTATTTTTTTTCTCTGTCTTGATTCTCTCCTGTATCGTTTTTTTCATTTTAGACGTCTGCGGATCACCTTTCCGGTGGATTTGAAACGGACCGATATTCCCGAGATCCCGGTATTTAACCCTGCACAGGAGCTGTGGATCCCAGTAGAGATAATGCTAGCTGGCTACAATGGTGTGTGTTTTTGACTGATTTTTGAGTAGCAATATTACTTCGTTTTCGCTATTTCTGTCTTGAGTGTGTTCCATATTTGCGCTCACACTCAAACTTTTTATTTATTTTGATCATCTCACCATATTGACGCAAATTCAATTCAGGCAAGCAAGTGAAGGTTGACATCCGCTCAGATAAAGGAGCCAGCGCAGGGCTATTGAGCATCCAAGACTGTGACCTTCTGATGCCCCTGTTTATCCAATCAGCAGATTTTATCGCCATCCGTAGCCGTCTAGGCGGCTTCAGTGAGAGTGTGAAAACGTTCACATTGAGTAGTATCGGTATCAGCAATGATACTAGCACGACTAACAGTATAGAGCATACACTGTTGCATCGTACATTATGTGCGTTGAATATGTTCACTGTGCAAGGGGTGGGAAAAGGGGAATTGATGCTGGCTGGTTCTGTCCGGAAAGGGTTAAGCGAGCACCGGTTGCTGATTACGTTGCTAACATCTACCAAGTAAGTTTTCGTATCTGATTGTATATGAACTATATATCTGTACATCAAATGTTTTCGATATGATGTATTGTAATGTTCTATTCTGTTGGTAACTTCTTTTTTCCTTTGCAATATTATCCCTATTATTTCAGTGCTGATGAGGCTACGGTGCGGATCAATTGTGAAGATCCTGTCCTCTGCAGTGGACTGAGCGATGCCTTGTTAAAAATGATTACCACCATTGGCAGTAGTGGCTAAGAGCTGAAGTTTAGGGCTGCTTTTTATATCACTGTGTGGTACTGTATGGTAATTGTTAAGAAAGTACTGGGATGATTGATTTGTCTAATTTTGTTCGATTTCTAAACATCATGTGACCAAATACTTGAAAAAAGATCGAAGTGTTCGTACTGAAACTTTGTTTCACAAATTAGAACAATGCACAAAACCATTCACCACACAACTTGCAAGAACACAGAGTTTGCCAACACTACATGGGTAGCCAAAAATATATCAAAGATGGCAAACAAAGGTTCTTCTCGTAAAGTGCAAGTTGCGAAAGTAATAGAAGATAGCACTGAGCTACAATATATAGCAATGCGATGGAGATAAATGAATAAAACCAACGCGTTGCTAGCAATAGGGTGTTTAGCGGTATCTGCGCATAGACTTGGTGTTGCGTCTCTTCCAGGCAGCTCTGTGGGAACCACCGATGGTGTTGTTGGCTCTGTGGCCCTTGACACGCAGACCTCTGTGCTTCTTGCCGGCGGAGGTAAGACCGCGTCTTTCTCTGTGCTTGTGAACCGGCGAAACAATCCAATTGATACAGGGGTCGTTTCTAATGGCAACGTGGTTCGGATCAACCAAAATAACTTCGTAGTACTTGTAGGTGGCATCCTGGTTAACCCAGTAAGAGTTGAGCACTCTCATGTTCATGGCGTGGCGACCAGCGCGCTCCTCAGCGACGGAACGAAGGTTGCGAGCATACTTGAGTTGGTTGATACCCTGGTTCTTGGGCTTACCGAACACAATACCCTTGGAGTTGGGTCTCTTGCGGCCACCGCGGCGAACAGCGACACGAAGGATGGTGTAGCCCTGCTTGGCCTTGTAGCCGAGCTTGTGGGCCTTGTCGGTTCTGGTAGGACGAGCCACCTTCTGAACCTTCTTGCCCTGGCGGTACTCCCAGGCTCTTTTTTATTGCAAAATAATGGATACCGAATTAAAGCAAATACAAAAATAAATTTCTCGTCAAGAAAGAATAATTACCTCACACGGAGCAGGAAGCGAAGGGCATCGCTCTGCTTCTTTCTCCAGATCTCCTCAAGGTACTTGTAGGCTCCCATTTTTGTGTTAGGTTATCTGAGCAAATCAGTCAACTGTATGAGACAGCATTCAAAGCAATCCAGCAAACGAGATGGTTGCACGGCTGCCAACAATCTGAAGCAAATAGACGTACTTTTATTGTATTTTATGTAGTAACACGTAAATAATGCGTAACAGATCATTTGGTCGCATTCCCGCTTCCCCTACTAAATTTAACTGTTCTGTATATATACGTGATACTGCGTAATGAAGTGTAGTTACTGTGCTCGTTTCTTTTTCTGATGAGATTGAAGTGTGCTCACTTCTCTCCAAAGAGTTTTGGTTCATACTTTCACTTTGTGGCTCGCAGGCTGTTCATGAAGCTGATAGCAGTTGTATTCTGGTTGTATTTTTCACTTCAGTTTTGTGAGGTATGTTATCAGTGCCAGGTCCACAATCGTTTAATATGTTATTGTAAAAAGTCTTTTTTATTCTCACAAGGCGTTCCGGGGCATTTCCGTGGGGTCTTTCTTAAGACCGTTTGGTACGAACTTAATCATCCTTTTTTTGAATTTCAGGTTGTTTTCTTATAAGTACCCACCATATGCAGGTCCGATAAAGTTAAGGAATACGGCACTGGACGGTTTACGGCGCAATAACAAAGAAGAGAAGAGGAAGCGAAACCGAGCGTATGCGCGCAAGTTCTCCACTGGGGTAAAATATACATTGATGATGCCGCAGACTTATATTCAACTAATTATCTCGAAATCGTATTATCCATTTTTGAATAGGTGGGACAAACGAGGCGGAACGCAGTGGTGGAAACAAAGAGAGCGATTATTGCAGCGGCTGAGGAAAAGTTTGCAGACCAACTCTTTACATACACTACCGATGCTGATATTCCAGAATATCATGGTTTTGACGGACTGTTGAAGTGATGAGTTGTTGTGCTTCTCGTAGGTGCTTTGTTGTAGCTTATTGTAACTTATTGTAAACTGTATGATCACTAGAAACGTTTTTTGTTGACTTCTTTTTTTTTGCATAATATTCATTATCGAGAGCGTGAACATATTCCAAGTCGTCTAGCGTCGAGCAGTATGAAATTATCAACATTAAATGTACTTCAAACTGAACAGTTTTAGGCCATACATACAGTTGACCGAGCCGCTGTGCAGCAACGATATTTAGCTCATACAAATATCGCGGTACAAATAGCCAATTACATGCGAGGCAGCATTGTTTATGGGGCCAAGGGCGTAGGGTCCCAGGGCCAGTGCGGGCCAAAGTTAATCGGCAGATCGTCCTCCCAGGCCCCATACAGAATCCGGTTGAGCAGCACACGGCAATCTATTTCAATACCCACATCAATGGTGCCGATTGGAATCCCGCCGGCCGCTTGTGTGTGGTCAGGATCGGTGTACAGCACAGCCGCCCCTGGGATTTTAAAAATGTAATGGTCTGGATCGGCAGCGGGATGACACGCTCCAGTCCCGAAGCCGTTGCCGAACATGATTGTGGGGTTTTAATTTGGGTACATTGCCATGATGGCGTTGCGCTCCTCGTTGTGGAGTACCCTGCCGATATTGATCACAAGTCTGGGTTGGTATAGGAAAGAAGCATGATTTGGATCCGGTTTGTCGAAGTAGTATAAGACTATTTTGGGGTACCCGTCCACGGGCCAAGGGCACTGGATGTAAACACAAATAAACGCGCTAATGTGAGGAGTTTCACGAAGGTAATACATGGCCTTTCGATCACAACCGCGCACGTTAGGTTCATCGCCCTGTGGAGTCACGAAGTGTGTGGCAAACTGAATTTCTCCGACAACGGTCGGTCCGAGAATGGCACTGAATCCGGCCGGCGTCAAACCAAAATCAGGGACAAATTCATCACCATTGAGGTATTTTCTACCGCCAGGTTTACCGATGATACGGAACTGCGGGTGCGCTGGGTTATGACGGGCTACAATATCGCTGACGAATTGTGCGCCACTGGCATGAATATTTGACTGGCTTCCAAGCTGAATGTATATGTCCAAGCCGAACTTCTCAGCCTTGAGCAAAGAATGTTCATTGATGCGACAGAATTCGAGAAACTCCCCGTACGGATCAGTACACAAGTCACTGATTTTCAGGTGTTGGAACGATAAAAACCCTGAGTGTGCATCAAGTTTGATTTCGGAGATGTCTGTTGATGAATAAAAGCTGTCATAACAGGGCTTACAGCCGGCTTTGCACCAAGTCTTTTCGACATTGGGGTACTGAACGCGTCCGACATGATGAAGCGGGCTGAATGAAACAGTGAGCAGCAACTCTTTTATGTTGGAAATCGTCGAATTGAGTCCGGGTCGGGCAGGCGGGAAGAAGCCTTTTACAGCGAAATATCGTGTACTACAACGTTTTACTGTAAGTGAACGTAACATATTATGTTACAAAAATGATTCCAGTAGGATCCAACGGTAGTAGAAAGTCGTAAACTTTAGAACATGCATTGACGTTATTCCTGGTATTACCGGTAGCAAACAATGCACGTGAAGCTATGTGTATTCGGGGTATTACTCTTTATTAGAAGATATTTCAGTGAGGTCGCTTTGAGTAGAGTGTGTGAGTCGGAGATCAAAGTGTACGTCTATGAGATAGCTCCTGCATTACACGAAAGAGCAGAGGCTGCAAGAAAGAATGGCGAGTATCACATCTGCAAGAAATGTATATTCGAGCAGTTCTCTTTAGAATATATTGTGTATGATTACTTTATGCAACATTGTGGTCGAACACTGAACCCAGAAGAGGCTGACTATTTCTATCTACCAATTATTCGCGAAATTGACTATCGAATTGCATTGAGCAATGGCGGAAAGCGTGCACCCTCACTTATAGAAGAAGCGCTGCTGGACGCCGTAGAAAAGAATGACTTGCAGAAGTGGGGTAGTGTGTTCAATGTGACAGATAAATACTGGCACAGAGGGAACGGGACGGACCACATCATTGTGATGCCTGCCCCAGTGACAAACTTCCGCCACCAAAGCAATATGAGAGGCTTCTTCCACTATGTAAGCCTTTTGGGGGTACCCATTTTAAATAGATAAAAGTGTATCTTTACATTCTGCCTCCCTCTCCCGCTGTGACTTTTCTCTTAGATGATCCACCTCACTTCGCCGATCTACCTCAATGTGGAATATTCCCGCAGCTTTGTGGACGAGTATCCAGTCTGTGCCAAGGAAAAGAACATCGTGATGCCTTATCCAACGATAGATTCTGATTTTTACGCGGGCAAGCTGTTTCAGAACAAATTGAAAAGAGACAAGTTGATATTTTATTTGGGCGGTAAGTATGCACTCCCAGCAGCAGACTTGTATACCACTGATTATTGAATGCTGGAACGGTGTGGTATTTCTTACTATTTCAGGCAACCACGGCTCGTGCGTGTTTGTGCGCAATGCACTGACGGAGTTAAGTCATGCGAAGAGCATAGCGATCCAGCGTGGGCCCCGAAAACGAGAAGAAGGCTTTCAATCTGCTGTGTTCTGCCCCATCCCCATTGGAGATTCCCCCAGTTCGAAGCGCATGTATGATGTCGTCAATGTAAGCATTATACTGGCACTTAATTTCTGTTCGTTTCATAGTTTCATTTTCGGATGCCTGCTGTAATTGTTTATAACGTTCATATTTTGTTGCTTCAGTATGGGTGCATCCCGGTGGTGCTCTCAGACGATCTGGTGTGGGCCTATTCCACAGAGGCTGGTGGGCCTCTGGATGCCAGTACTTTCTCTATTCAGGTGCCACAAAGCACTGTGCTGAAGTCGGCGCTGCATGTGCTCACTGCTCTGGGGGTTGATGCCAGTCTTACCAACTCTACGGCCTCTGCTAAAGCGGTACCGGTATTAAAAGAGAAGAGCAAAAAAGGCAACATTAATAGCATCCACGACAAACTGCATTTACTCAACTATGGACGGCCTTTGCCAGGTGGTACTAGCGTGTTGACATTGCTCCGGGAAATAGCCGAGGAGGACCGTGTAGCCGCCTTCTCTGAGAACAACAACGAGACCTCTGCTGGGAACACGCGCACCACACGACGCTTATCCCTGGAGTCACTGAGTGATGCTGAGCTAGATTTATTGCAAGCCAGTAATCGGTATTTAGTCAACGAGGAGCCAGATGAGGATGCCAAGAAACCAGCCTGGGCTGGTAAAGGAATGAAGAAAGGCAGCACCGGGAAGAAAAGGAAAGGCCTGGATGCAGACCCCACTGGTACAAATAAAGGCCCTGCAGGGAAAGCACAATCTACTCGGAGTATTACAGCCACAGGGACCAAAACTGCCAGTACAGCCGAGGGAATGTCGAACACTCTCATTCGATTGCTGAGTAAAGTGTCCGCACAAGATATTGCCCGCTTGCAAGAAGGCGTCCGGAACGTCTCTAGATTCTTTCAGTTTTATGCGCTAAATTCGACGCTACGTACCGATGTGACGCCTCCAGCGGTGCACCTGCGCCCCACTGGCGGCGCCATGGAAATGCTCGAACATGCCTTATTGCAACGCAAGAAAGCTGGTATTTATGATGTAGGCAGGCGGTGTCAAGAAGAACGGAACAGACCGGGTCATAAGTACATTGGCAATTATCCTTGTGAAAAGAGGCGCTAAACTATGTTCTTACTGTAAAAGAAACAGCTCAATTCGAATTTCTAGATAAAAAATACGCTTTTTTATGACTATGTACAATACAATTACTTCAGTCTGTGAACATCCTGTTTCATATAACCAAACTTACAGCAACACCGACCGCACAAACTGCAGCAGCTGCTCGCCGTGTGCCGTAGGGCCTGTTTTACTCGCTTTCACCAGGTCAATCAGCGCGCGCCGGTCTTTCGCAATAAACGCCGAGCGAAACTCTGGCTCCCGCTGCAGGCGCACCGCCCAGACGCCATATTCTTCCGGCGTGGTGGGGTAGAGTGCATGCAGGTCGGAGACTCTCCCGTACGGATACACGTGCGTCGCATAGTTGTCGGTATTGGCGCCGCCGTGGTGGTGGTCGCTGCTACTGGGCGTCTTGGCTTGGGTGGAGGAGATGTTCAAATAGCGCGCGAGGTTGAAAGCATGGCTATTGGTGCACTCTTGCAGTGCGTAGGAAGTCAGCACAGGCACTTGATCCAGCATCGCCTGCAACACTGGCAAGTGCAATCCCACAGGAAAGGGGTCCAACACCGCCACGGCCAGCTGCTGCAACCCACGCAGCACCGCCTCGTCCACCGGCGGCAGCACACGCACTCGATCGATGTTGGCCTCCCCGACACGGCTCCGCAGCCGCCGCAAACACTTGGCCACCGCGGCAGCGGAAAACAGCGTTTCCTTGTCGTTGAAGTGGCTGTAGACCGTCAGCTTCGACACA
>LNAP01003664.1_pt1 | contig 14617 bp, 14 predicted proteins | sample 602601 | NCBI WGS metagenome assembly LNAP01 (sample SAMN02440304, study PRJNA202911) | soil metagenome | biome: Subtropical and temperate rainforests or woodlands; isolation source: soil samples (1 kg each in a 20% v/v slurry with milli Q water) were... ...
CCTGACGACCTTGCCCAGGGGACAGGCGCTGCAGCGCGTGCATCAGGACAAATATGCCGCCACGCAGTTCAATCCTGGCGTCCTGGGCAATGCGCGCTTCAGTCCGATACGCAACGACCGGGGCGAGGCTATCCCGACGCTGTATGCCGGCACCACTTTTTCATGCGCGCTGATGGAAACAGTATTCCACGACGTGCCCTACACGGCAGGCTTCAAGAGCTTCGACAAGAACAAGCTGTCCGGCCAGATGCATTCCAAGGTCGAGATCACCCTCGACCTGAAAGTCGCCGATCTGGGCGGCGTTGCCCTGCGCAAGCTTGGCGTGCCGCGTAAACAACTGATAGACACCGAAAAAGACCAATATCCATCCACCAGGAAGTGGGCCGAAGAGATACATCGGCAATGCTCAAAGGCGCAAGGCCTGTCCTGGGTGTCCCGGCAAGATGGTTCGGCGCGGGCCTTCGTGCTGTTCGGCGATCGGATTCCCGGAGACGCCCTTCGTTCACAAGGCGATGCGCGAAGCCTGCTGGACGACCTGGATGCCTACGACGAGGTCCTTGCCCTGGCTGAGAGAATCGGCGTCAACATCGTATCCGGGAAGGTTTGACTTTCGCGGAGCTTCTGTGGTCCGCGTTGTTCCCTCCCTGCTTGCCATCCGCCGCACAGAAGATTTACCGGACGCGGGGGGCTGGTTTGGCTCAGCCTATCCAGCGGACCTGCGGCTGGCGGCGCGGGACGCGGGGCGGTATGGCTTTCGGATGCCCGACGACGATGGGAGCAACCGGCACCCATGGGCCGGGAAGGCCTAGCACCTTCTTGCCTTCCAGCGTATTAAGGAACCCCTGGGCGAAGCCTATCCAGCATGTGCCCAGCCCCGCTGCGTGCGCGGCCAGCATCAGGTTCTCTGCGGCCAGCGCGCAATCCTCGATGATCCAGGGGCCTGGCGCGGCCGCCGAAATCACGATCAGGACGGGCGCGTGATAGAAGATGTGGAAATCCGGATCGGCGAGCAGAGCTTGAAAGCGCGAAAGTTGCCCATGGGCCTGGGCGCTGTCGGGAAGCGTGTGGCGATAGGATTTTGCGGCTGCCGAAATCCCGTCGAGCACCCCCTGTTCGCGCACGACCGTAAACGTGCACGGCTGCTCATCGCCCGCGCTCGGCGCATACAGGGCGGCGTCGATCAGGTGTCGGATTACCGGCGCGTCAACATTTTGAGCCGTATAGTCGCGCACTGCGCGGCGGCCGGTGATTGCCTCGTTGACATCCATTACGCCCCTCCCAGACCTGGCCGATATGCCGGTTCAATGGTAGTTTGCCTGGCTCCGCCCCGTGTTGACGCCCGTCAAGCGAAGGCCGGCTGGACAACGCGGATGTAGCGGATTGAAGCGGCGGCGCCTTATGCCGCACCCGGGCGCAGCGCAGCGTCTCCAAAAGGTCCTGGCCGTCGCTAGCCCCTCGGACAACAGCCTGATAAGATCTTGTGAAACGCCTCCCGTTAAGTTATATTTATATATAATTTAACAAAGCCGGCTATGCATACCACCAATTTACGAAAAGTCGGAGGATCCGTCATGTTGGCCGTTCCCCCCGCCATTCTGGATTTGCTTCAGCTCGTTCCGGGGGCGACGGTCGGGCTTGCCATCGAGCATGCCCGCCTGGTGGTCGATCCCAGGCCCAGGCCGCGCTATACGCTGGCTGAACTGCTGGCCGATTGCGACGGCACGGCGCCCATCGACGCGCAAGACCAAGCCTGGCTCGGCGACAGTTCCACCGGAAGCGAACTGATTTGATGAATCGAGGCGATATTTACCTGGTCGACCTGAATCCGGCTTCCGGGAACGAACAGCAAGGTGTGCGCCCCGTGCTTATTGTCTCCCCGGCCGCATTCAACCGCCTGACTGGCACGCCGGTGGTGCTTCCCATCACCCATGGCGGAAACTTCGCCAGGACGGCGGGTTTCGCCGTAACCCTGATGGGCGCGGGCCTTGAAACGACAGGCATGATCCGTTGCGATCAACCGCGCGCACTGGATATCCATGCTAGCCGAGGTAAAAAGCTTGAAAGCGTGCCTGTGTCCATCGTGAATGAGGTGCTGGCCAGGATTGCCCCCCTGTTCGAGTAAGCTTTCTAATTTAAATTAAACAAGCCGCTTTTGCCGGCCGCTTAACGCGCGGCAGCCTTGGCGTTCGGCGTGGCAGCCGTGGCAGTCGACTTGACGGCCGCCGCCTCTTGGTTGCTCTGTGTTTCGGCCAATACGGAAAGCTTTTCGTCCGTGGACTTTTCTTCGGCCAGGGTCTCCTTGAGCAAGCGCAGCGCGTCGGTCAAATTCAATTGCTTGGCAAATGTACACAGCGTGCCGTAGCTCGCGATCTCGTAATGCTCCACCTTCTGGGCCGCGGCGATCAGGGCCGCGTCCAGCACCGGCCCTTTTTCGATTTCGTCTATGACTTCCTTTCCTTCTTCAACCAAACCCTCCATCGCCGCGCATTTCATCCGCTTGAGCTTCAGACCGCCTGTTTCCACGATCTCGTCGATGCGCTCGATCTGTCCCTCGGTTTCATCCAGATGGTTACGGAACGCCTCCGAGAGCTTAGGATTCGTGGCGGCGCGCGCAAGCTTGGGCAGCGCTTTGGTCAATTGCTTCTCGGCGCTGTAGATATCCGACAACATATGAATGAACAGGTCCTGCAAAGTCTTGGCAGCCATATGATTCTCCAAAAAAAATACATAGCGTCGAATCGCTCTGTAAGCCGATTGGAAGCAAGCCTTATGCCCACCGGCCGGCCGCCGTCTCCCTTTCGGCGCCGGATCGGGCCGATCGAACCGGCCGCGGGACGGCCAGGCTCGAAGCTGCAGGCAAATGCGTTTACACTGCTGCCACCTGATGCCACGCGACTGCCCCATGAACGAAATTGAACTCGACGATGAAACCGCCGACCGCTACCTGCTCGACGCCACCGGCACGTCCCTGCTGGTGTTCTACGACCCGAAGTGGAGCGAGGCCGATACCGCGCGCGAACAGCTGGCGAAAATGAACCTGCCGGTGGAACACTTGTGCTGGGTGGATGCCAGCGGCAGCGCTTCGCTGGTCGAGCGCTACGAAGCCTTCCATTTGCCCTCGATATTCATGATACGAGACGGCGTATTCTATGGACCGGTGCAAGCCACGCTCAACGAGTGGGATATCCGGCGCCAGCTGGCGCTGGCCGAAAGCAATTATCCGGCCGAACTGCCTTAGCCTACCGATAAGCCTTCCTGCTGCTATCCATTGCCGCGCTCTGCCTGCCGTTAGCGGAAAGGAAAATCAGTTCCTGGGATGCTGGTTTCCCTCTGCTCCAGAATCTCGGCCAGGGCGCCGAAGCCATCGATCAGGATTTGATCGCCGCCAGACACATTACTGACACTGGCCCGCACAAACTGCTGGACCGCGGCACGCCCAATGGCGAAGGCTTCCGAGCCGGCAATGAGATATCCCCTCTGCTGCAGCTCGGCAACGATGTGGGAAGCCCTCCATGGTTCCGGAACCTCGATCCAGTAATGCGGACTATGGGTATGGGTGGCGAGAACAAGGCCTTTCAAGAGTGGGCCGACACACGCCTTTCTGCGGACGATCTCGCCAATCTGATGCTGCCGCAACTTTTCCGCCGTACCATCTTCTATCCAGCGGCTCGCCAGCTCCAGGGTCAAAGACGTTGCCATCCAGCAGCTCGCCCGTATCGACGCTTCCAGGCGATTGATCAGCGGCAAGGGAGCATAGAGATAGCCCACCCGCAAGCCGGCGGCTACTGCCTTGCTCAGGCTGGAAATAAGAATACTGCGCTCCGGTGCAAACTCGCATAAGCGTGGCGGGCGGTCATCCACCAATACGCCATGCGCTTCATCCTCAAGAATCAGTAAATTGTGTCGGCGGCAAATATCTGCGATGGCTGCCCTGCGTTCACTTTCCAACACCCCACATGTCGGATTCTGAAGCGTCGGCGTACAGTACAGCACGGTTGCCCGATTGACTTTGCAGGCATCGTCCAAAGCTTGCGGCATCAAGCCCTGCTGGTCCATGGCTACGCCGACCAATCTGAGACCCAGCATGCGAGCCGCCGAGATCAGACCCGGATAGGTCAATTGTTCAGTGACAATGGTATCTCCGGGGCGAGCCAGAGCCATCAAGGCACACAAGAGGCCATGCTGAGAGCCGTTGACGCAGACCACTTGTTCGGCATTTACTATCGCACTCTGTCCCCTGGATAACCACGATGCGCCAGCCTCCCGATGCCTGGCCAACCCCGCCTCTGGCCCATATAGCATCAACTCTTGAAGAACGCTGCTGTCTCCAGCCAGAACCGCCAGGCTCTTGCCCAGGAAAGCCGACTCCAGACCGGGGATATGGGTGTTGCGGCTCATGTCATAAGGCCTCAACGGCTCCTCGACAAAATTTTTAAAACCACCGTCATGCTTTTCCATTAATCCCTTGCGTGCGACGAAAGTCCCATCTCCCACGCGGGCGCATACCAGACCGGTGCGTTCCAGCTCCCGGTAAGCCCGGCTGATCGTGCCAGTGGTCACATTGAGCTTGTCAGCGAGCAGCCTGTGGGTCGGCAGCTTCGCGCCATTATCCAGGAAGCCTTCGGCGATGAGCCGCTCCAGGCATGTTGCGACACGTTTATATTTCGGACCACCTTCTTGATGTAGTGCCTCGAGAAGCATTGACACCATGTCAATAATATGTTTGACAGCCATCATTATCGCCTTCATGATCAGAACAAATTCAAAATACCGCTTGAATGACTGCTATAAAAGAAGTCAATTTGTCACTTTATGGGAAGCACGGCATCTATGTCAACGTCTCTTGCACCCTCTGCCTTGGAAAGCGCGCATCGCTCCTGGGCCGCCATCGCGGTTACTTGCGTGCTTTTTGCCATCGTATGTCTGAGCTGGGGCACGACATGGCTGGGCATCAAGATCGCCGTCGAAACCGTTCCGCCCCTCACGGCGGCTGGCCTGCGCTTTCTCATTGCGTTTCCATTGTTCCTGGCTCTGACGCTGGTCTGCCGAGAGCCTCTCTATTTTCCTAAAGGCAAGCGGGGATTTTTCGCCTTCGTGACCCTGGGCTACTTCACGATTCCCTACTATCTGCTCAACCATGGAGAGATGTTCGTTTCATCGGGTTTGACTGCGCTGCTATTTAGCGCCATGCCTGTGTTCATACTGATCTTTTCGGCTGTCCTTCTGAAGGAACGCATCGCCCTATTCCAGGTGTTCGGCATCGGGATCGGCTTTTTTGCGCTCTACATGATCATTGTGTCGCAAGGCCTGCATCTGGACTACGCCGGGATATTCGGCGTTGCCGCCATTCTTGCCGCCGCCATCATGCACGGATTGGCCTATGTGCTGACAAAGAAAGACGGCGCTGACATCAGTGTCATCACCTACAACACGCTGCCGATCGGCATCGCCGGCGTCCTGCTGACGCTCACCGGATTTATCATCGAGCGTCCGGACTTCTCGGAGATCAGCGTCAGGTCTTGGGGCGCGCTTGTTTATCTGGGGATAGTCGCCTCGGTAGGTGGATTCATTGTTTACTTTGTACTCCTGAAGCGACTGCGTCCTATTGTCCTCTCGTTCGTGTTCATCATCTTCCCGGTAATCGCCATCATCATCGGCGCTTGGTACGAAAGCCATGCCATTTCGCGCGAATTAATCATTTATTCGGGAATACTGCTAGCTTGTTTCGCTATCACGAAATTGCCCGCTCGCTGGCTTGTCCGTAATGGGGAAGCATCATGATCCTCTTAAGCCCGAATCGCTCGCAATAATTTTTTCGATTGATTTTCGTGCGATCAAGCGCCGGAGCCGGTTGTGGCTTGGAATCTGGCACACCTTCTTGCCGCCCTTCAGCCGATTTATCAACGACAAGAAGCGGTCGTGATGGCCTCATTCACCTTGACCTCGAATCCGGCGCATTCTCTCAGTAGCTCGTCGAAAGGTAAGGCATTTCTGATCATTATTTCGTCGGCAAGCATAGCTTTATAGTCCCTCGCCAAAGCTTTTTTTGCTTCGCCTTGGGGCACAACCTTTAAACCGCCGGCAGTTGCAGCGTGATAGTCAATCACACGCCCTTGTGCATCTTTCTCGATGAAGAAGCAGGACTTATGACGTGCGACCGCTGTGGCCACATCGCGATCTGAAATGGCAACTCTGAAATGTGGACTGCGCGCAATCGCAGCCAGATCGTGCCAGTGGCGCGCATAGCGTTCGCTACGAATCCGTCCCTGTGCACAGAAGACATGCGCTGCCGTCGCCTTTTCCCAGAAGGTCCGGGCGACGCTCATCACCAGTGGCGAGGCGGTCGGGAAGCATACGTCAGGCAGGTATTCTGCGATGTCGCAGGCGACTTGAAGCACTTGGTGAGGTTCGCCTGTGGCACGGCCGCCGAACTCCAGTGTTACGACTGGCGCCACATAACCGGTGCCCTGCGCCAGTTTGATAATGGCGAGTTGAAGAGCGCGCGCAGCGCCCAGACCACCAGATATCTTTTTCCAGAAGGTGGGCCGGGCGGCCTGATTGGGCGCGGGCGTATTCCAGCGCTTCATGTTGGTCTTCATGGCCGAGCTCAAAGAAGGACTCAGCCACGAATTGCCTCGGCGCCGATGGCCTGGGCCATCCAGCCCGGTAGGATTGCGCGTGCAGCGATCAAGGTATGCCACTCAGTGCTTGAAAGTGTGTGGCGTAATGAAGCCAGGGACTCACTGGCATGCGTTGGTCCCATCCATGCCAGGGCGCGCACTGCCGCGCCTGCTTGCCGCGTCCCCAGAGCCAGCATCCAGCGAGGAGCATGCTTGACCAGGACTTCCGAGCGGCCAAGCGTCAGTTTTCGTGTCCGACCTGACGTGAGATACACCTCGCGAATGGGAACCTGTTGCGTCAGCCCCAGAGTGTTGGCAGCGCTGGCACCGTGCGGTACGACAATTTCGCCACTCTGCTCGGCCAGCGCCTGGACTACTTTCTCGGGGGCCGGGGCGCGCGGACCGAACCGGCTGGGCACCGGGGCGACATAGGCGCCACGCGCCACGCGAAGCAGCTTTCCCGTCTTGGTCAGACGGGACAACGCCTGATCAATGGCAGCACGACCACCAAGATGCAGAAACTCCTTGGGCGACAGGATACCTCCTTCGGGGAGGGATTGTGCTTGCTGCAGGATGGTTTCAGGTAACGTATTCATAGGGTGCCTTAATAGTAAGAAAGGATACATCAGTTTCTGACATATTGGAAGTGGCTGCATGCCCTTCGCTGCAACCAACGAGCACCGTAAGGAAGCCACGCTCCGCACGAATTGCCCGATCTGTAACCGGTTGCGGCATAGGCACGCAGCCTTGCGAGGGTTGCGGTCAGGTTTGCCGCCGCGGAATCCTGATTTCCCGGAAAAGCCGGCCCCGGCTTGGTGCAAGCCGTCAGCTATCGCTCGGACGCTAAGGGGATAATCAGTGGATTAATGGCCTGCCTGGTTTTACACTGCAATTCGCGATGAAAGCATTTCGCCTGGCCGCAGCACTCAATTCAATGGAGAACTCAATATGCCGCTCAAGCTTCAGGTCATTATCTGCAGTACCCGCCCCGGGCGGGTCGGGCCCTCGGTGGCCCGCTGGTTCAACGAGGTCGCGGCCCGGCATGCGGGGTTCGACACGACCCTGATCGACCTGGCCGACTTCAACCTGCCGCTGTATGATGAGCCGCTGCACCCGCGGCTGCAAAAGTACGAGAACGAACATACCAAGAAGTGGAGCGCCAGCGTGTCCAGCGCGGACGCCTATGTGTTCGTGACGCCGGAATACAATTACTGCCCGCCGCCCGCCTTCGGCAATTCGCTCAATTACCTCTACAACGAATGGAATTACAAGCCCTGCGGCTTCGTCAGCTACGGCGGCGTTTCCGGCGGCATGCGCGCGGTCCAGCTGGAAAAGCAGCTGGTCACCACGCTGAAGATGATGCCCATGGTCGAAGGGGTCGCCGTGCCTATGGTGGCCACGCTGCTCGATGAAAACAGGAATTTCAAGTCGAACGAGCTTATCGACAATTCCGCGCAGGCGATGCTCGATGAACTCTATAAATGGGCGCAGGCCTTGAAGCCGATGCGCGCGCCAGGCCAGTAACGCCGGCCGCGGCGCGAAACTCATGGAGCAGCCGCGGCATTATTTCACCCTTCGCGGCGGGCCTGGACGTCATAGGACCCGAACGCCTTGCGGACGGATCGGCTTTCGGGCAGGACATAGACGATACCGTTAGTGCCGGTGAACGCGGGGCTTACCACGTTCTCGTAGAAGGTAACGGGGACATTGATGCAGCCATACGAAATGCGGTTGTCCAGCGGTGTTGCAGTGGCCAGGCGCTGCGGGCGCCGGTCCTTGGCATTGGATGTCGCGACGCGATGCAAGGCGATGCCTGCCTCGTAGTCGACCCAGAGTATCTCCTTGCCATGCAGGTTCCTGGCCAGCGAGGCCACGAATCGGCCCGCGGGCGTCGTGCGCTCATCCGGGCGGACGTCCGCCAATTTGCGCGTCCCGATATTGACCGCGGAATCGTCGCCCAGCGCCGCGCCAAGCAGTACGGGCGCGGCGCCGCGCAGTTGTCCTTCGGCGCCGAACAGAAAGGCCATCGCGCGCACCTTGTCGATAATGATGAACGGCATGCCCTGGTTATCGCCCGAGTCGACGACCCAGTCCGCTATGTAGCGGCTGTCCGGCGACGGCCGCTCTTCCAGGAAATCCGCCCGCCCGGCCTTGCGGGCGGGCGGGGGCATGATTCCTTCCACAGCCGGTTTCCGCGCCTCTTCCCGGGCGAGGGCCGGACGGGCCCGGGCCGGGTCTTGCCGGCTGTCTTGAGCGGCCGCCATGGGATGAAGGAAGAAACAGGCAAGGGCCAGGCCCAGGCCTGGGGTGATTGCCGCCAGGCCCGGGCGCGAACGCTTAGTTGCGCTCATGCTTGGGGCGGAAAACAGGAGCGACATACGGAGGCGGCGGCGCAGCCGGCTGCTCCTGCACCAGTATCATGGACGGCGGGCTGGCCGGAGGCGCGACCAGCAGCGCCACCATGGGCGGCCCCATCCAGGAAGGTACAGGACCGGGTGGAACGCTGGCCGGCGGCACCGGCTGGATTATCGGCCATAATGGAAAGGACGCTAGCGGCGTTCCGTCGGGCGCCAGCGCCCCGGGAACCACTTGGCCGTTCGGCAATACCAGGCCCGGGACAACGGGCGCAGGCACGACCGGGACAGGACCGGGCACGCCCACCGGGGGCGGTGCTAGCGCCGCGATAATGCTTCCCGTTGTTCTCGCAAAGACGGGCCCGCAGCAATTGATCGCCAAGACATAATCGCCGGCGTTGGCGCCAGCCAGGCTGTAGCCGCTGTAAATGATCGTCTTGCCGGTTCCCGGGTCCGCCGTATCGAAATTGGCGGAGCTGCCGGCGCCCGCGACCAGTTCCACACCGGCGGGATTGCCCTTCAAGGAGGAAAGCGCCGTGCCTGTCGTGCCGTCAAAGACTTTGTCGCCGCCATCGGCGAACACCAGCATGCGCTGAGTCAAGATCGCGCGTGTCAACGTGAAGCGGCCCGAATAATCCGTGGGCGCCGCGTATGAAACGGGGTTGTAGTTGATCGAGACCGAAGCGTCTGTGACCGTGGCAGGGGGCGCGGCCAGCCCAAAGACCACGGTGCCGCCAGTAGGCCCTGGGCCGGTGCCGCCATAACCGGCGCTGAGCACCAGGCCTTCAGGCAGGCCCAGGCTGCGCGCAGCGTCCAGCGTGCCGTTGGTCAGCGTGATTGTTCCATTCACGTTCACATTGTTGGCCGCGCACATCATGATGTTTCCATCCGTCGTCGTCGTGGTGGCATTCATGTTGACGTCCCGTCCGGCGCTCAATAAGACGCTGCCCCCGACCGTCGTAATGTCCGCAGCCACATTGATATCGCGCCCGCAGCATACCGAAAGGTTTCCATTGGTAGCGGAAATCGCCGCATTGATATGCACATCGCCGACGGCATTCAGAGTCAGGGTTGTCGGGAGGCTTGCGCTCGCCGTCCATACGATCGCCTCATTGACGTAGATATCGCCATTGCCCGCCAGCGCCGCGCCGGGTCCGGTCGCCGTATCGATGATGACATTGTTGGCGACCAGTTGGCCGCTTAGCGTCGAACCGGAGATATTGCCGCCGCTGCCGATGATGAAATCCTGGGGGTCGATCAGCCAGGTCCCCGTCAGCCCGGTGGGCGCGGCGGTAGTGACGCGAATGCCATCCGCGATGTTGACATGCGCGGCGGACGTTTCGATGAAGCCGCCATTGCCCCCGCCGGGCGCGCTGGCGTCCAGTATGCCGGCCGCGTTCACTGCGCCGTTTTGCATGCCGCCCAGCAGCTTGATCGTGCCTCCGACGTTCTCTATGGTTTGCGCCTGGATCACGCCAGTGTTGTTGACCGCATTGGACAGCAGGCTGCCGGCTGCTTGCGTCGTCATCAGCACGCGCCCGCCGTCGGCCCGGATCAGCCCGCCGTTCTCCGCCAGCGCGTCGACGGCGCCCTGGGTGACGGCGACATTCAGCAACTTGTCGCCCGCGACATCGAGCGTGACCGCGTTGCCGGCTGCCAAGGCGATGGTGCCCAGCCTGGCCACTATGGTGCCATGGTTGCTCACGGTCGCGCCCAGCAAGGCGACATAGCCGCCATCGCTGACGCTGATCGTTCCATGGTTGACAACGGAACCATGGCTGGCGCCCGACAACTGGTAGTTGCCCGCCATGAAGTCGGCGTTCGCGATCCCGAGCGTGGAGGCGGCCAGGCCGCCCACATTGACCGAGGCATTTTGTCCAAAAAGAATGCCGTTGGGATTGACCAGGAATACTTTCCCGTTGGCCGTAAGATTGCCCATGATGGCGGACGGGTCGGAGCCCGTTACGCGGTTGAGCGTTACCGAACTGGCGTCAGGCTGCTGAAAACGAACCGTTTCCCCCGGCCCTATGCTGAAGCCCTGCCAGTTGATTATTGCCTTGGCGGTCGACTGGGTGACGGTCATCGCGTTGGCCGCATCGTTCGCGTATCCAGCGCCGCCTTCGACGACCACGCCGCCCGTGGGCAGGGCCCAGGCCGCGGAACCGAAGGCCAGCGCTGCAAACAGGGTAAGCGTTTTCGAGATTGAAACCTGCGGGTGTGCCATTATGCTTGCGCTCAAGTGAGTTGCTGCCAGATAGTGATTTCAGAAGTACTTGACAAGCTGGACCCAGAAACGTCCGTTCTTATCCGGAGCCGACAAGGTCTCGGCATTGCCCAGCTTGCGCGCGTACGAAACCTTGACCGCGAAATTGTTGTAGTCCATCCAATTGACGCCCACGCCTGCGCCGCTCAGGGTTCTGCGGTTCGGCCCGGGAAACCAGGGGTTCTTGTGGGCGGTGGTGGTGCCGGTGTCGGCGAAGGCAATCAGTTGCACCTGGCCCAGCTGGTTCGCGGCAAACTGCGGCAAAAGCCAGCGCGCCTCGACATTGATGACATAACCTTCGTCGCCCCAGGCCTCGCCTTCGGGGTAGGCCCGCACACCGTTTATTCCACCCAGGCTCATTTTTTCGGAGCTGTCCAGGTTCTTCGAAGCGAACTGCCCATTGATCCCCGCATACAAGGACACTGATCGCGTCAAATTCTGCAAGCGCATGGCGCTGAAGCCGAGCTTGTTGTAATGGCCGTTGCTATGCGCCGTGATCCCGTCGTATGCCCTCACCTCGGGTGTTTGAATATTGATCCTGCCCGTGGTGCCCGTAAGCGAAAAGGCGCTCAGTCCGCCCCCGCCGAAATTGTCACGATGATCGCCCAGCAGGCTCAAGCTGACCGCGTCGGCTTTCCTGTTGCTGACAAACTGCTCCGCCCTGTCCCGGAGACGCTTGTGGTCATATCCAAGCTGCACCGACAGATTGGTGTTGCGCGAACGGATCAAGGGGTAGCTGCCATAGACGCTCGCAATGTCCGCGGTACCGTGGGCGTCCAGGCCATCGAACTCTTTGCCCAGCCTGTAGCCCAGCCGGCTATAGGCGACCCCCAGCGTCGCCTTGCCAAACGGCATCTGGTAAGACGCCCGGCCATAGTTCAAGCCGCGCCCCGAAGTCACCCCCCGCAGCGTAGCCACATCGCCGCGCCCCAGCAGGTTGTTGAAATTGACGGTTCCCCCGGCCCGGTACTCGCCGGTGTAGCGGTTGCCTGCGTTGTCGGCATCGACGCTGCCCGTGACGCGCCGTCCCGGGTCCACGTCGACAATGAGGTCAGACGCCCCCAGTGTCGCGCCCGGCGTCAAGGTGGAGCTCACGTTCACGCCCGGAATGTCTGAAAGCAGCAGGAGACGGTTCTCCAGCGGCTCGATGTTGATGGTATCCGCGCTATCGATGCCGCGGAGCCGGCTGTTGATGAGGCTGTCCGATAAGTTGGTGTTGTTGCGCAGTTGGATATTTCCGAACTGGCCTTCCAGCACCGCAATCGTCACCGCGCCATTCTTGATGTCCTGCGCGGGCAGATAGGCTTGGGCCAGGAAGTAGCCGTCCTTGTGGTAGTGATCGGTGATTTTCGCGGCCATGCCGCGCAGGTCGGCCAGGGATAATTCACGGCCCGGTTCAAAGCCGGTAAGCGCCAGCAGCTCGGCATCGGTATACACATGCGCGCCGGTAAGATGCAGGGCATCCACGCGGATTTTCATGTCGTCCGGGACGCCGGCTTCAGCCTTGTTTTTCTGCTGGATGCGGATTTGCGGTGGTGCTTTTTCTAGGGTGGGGGCAGGCGGGATTTGCTGGATCTGGCTTCCTGCGTTCGGAAATTCAACGGCAGCGGCGTTTTGTCCGGAGGACAGCAGCAGTCCCAGAGCCAGCAACGATAATTTGGGTCGGAGCATGGGGCCTTTTATGAGCACGGGATATTCGGAATGAATTTTTCCTGTGCCTTCGCCGGTGATCTCACTGCATCGTTACGGCTGTGTCGGGATTGTACGCAGCAGAAATCAACTGTCGAGAAAAAAACAGTTTTCCTTACAACATATCGCAGCCGCCGCGCTACCCGCCATATGGCCGGCTGTCATGTCCGACAGCGTGATGATGACTGCGCCCTCGCCCGCTATACGCCCTCTCCCCCTACAGCTTGTCCGGAGTGAATTGCGCGCGGCGGCTGATGGTTTTGCCCGACACCATGAACACGCCATCGCCGGTGTAATGCAGCGTCTCGGGGTATTTCGGCGTCGCGTTCACGTGCGCCTTCACGACTTCGAAGATAAAGAAGTTGTAGCGTCCGACCAGCGCGTCGTCGGCCAGCCGGCATTCGAGGCTGGCGTGGCATTCGCGGATCAAAGGCGCCTGCACGGCTTGCGCGGGGTCCGCGGTCAGCTTGAATTTTTCGAACTTGTCGACCGAAGCGCCTGAGGTATTGCCTATGCCCACGACCTCGTCGGTCAGCGCCGTGGTCGGCACGTTGATCACGCACTCGCGGCTACGCCGGATCAGCTCGAAGCTGTGATTGCCGCTGGAGATCACGCAGCCCACCAGCGATGGGCTGAATTCCATGACGGTATGCCAGCCCATGGTCATGATGTTGCGTTCGCCGCGCCAGGCCGACGAAACCAGCACGATGGGGCCCGGTTCGAGATAGCGCCGGATCAATTCGACCGGCAGATCGATCTTCTTTGCATGCTTGGTCATGGTGTGGCCTCGCTGGCGGGCAGCCCCGCCATGGTGGCGCCGACGCCGCCCTGGCCGGCGAATTGCCGGTTCATGGCGTCCGCTTCGGCAAGAATCCAGTCCTCGAACAGCTGTACGCGGGCCGGCTTGGGAACATCCGCCCGATAAGCCAGATAGTATGCGCCCGAGGTCGCCACCCGCAAGCCGAAAGGCGCCACCAGGCGGCCGGAAGCCAGATCATCATTGACGAAGGCCAGCTGCGCCACCATCACGCCCAACTGGTCCGTGGCCGCCTGGTACGCCAGCGCGGCATTCTCGAACTTGAGCCCGCTGTTGCCGTCTATGTGCCCGACCCCCGCCGCCTCCAGCCAGGTCGGCCAGTCCAGCGGGCGATTCATCGAACACAGCAGGACATGGCCGGCCAGGTCGCCGGGCGCCGACAGCGCCGGCTCCCGCTTCAGCAGGCCGGGTGCGCATACCGGCAGCAAGGTTTCTCCGAACAAATACAGATACCTCGAACTCGCGGCGGAAGCGCCGGGATGCCGGGCCTCGGAATGTATGCTGACGTCCACGTCCTCCCGGTCGAAGTCGGCGCGCTGGTGAGACGTCGTGATCTGGACGTCGATGCCGGGGTGCAAGGCATGGAAACGGGCCAGCCGCGGCACCAGCCAGCGGATCGCGAAGGTCGGCGGCAGCTTGATGCGCAGCCGGTTCTCATCCGGACTCTGGCGCAATTGCTGGCTGCCGTATTCGATCTGGTCCAGCGCATTCTTGATCGTGCGGAAATAGGCGCTGCCCTGGGCGGTGAGCTCTATCCCGTAGCGCCCGCGTTCGAACAATTTGATTTTCAGCCAGTCTTCCAGCGCGCCGACGTGGCGGCTGACCGCGCCCTGGGTCACGCACAGTTCCTGGGCGGCGCGGGTAAAGCTGGCGT
>LNAP01003665.1_pt1 | contig 14609 bp, 14 predicted proteins | sample 602601 | NCBI WGS metagenome assembly LNAP01 (sample SAMN02440304, study PRJNA202911) | soil metagenome | biome: Subtropical and temperate rainforests or woodlands; isolation source: soil samples (1 kg each in a 20% v/v slurry with milli Q water) were... ...
CTTGGAGAACCTCTGATTATGCCGCCAGCCGACTCGAATACATGCTGTAGGAATACGGGTTGGCGGCTTCAAGTCGGCATGTTCCGGAAGGCGACATAATGCGGCCGAGCGGGCGCTTCGCGGTGTAGCCTTGGGTAGGAAAAATTTTATGTTCCTTGGCTCGGACGCGGGCGGCGAACGCGCCGCCACGATGTACAGCCTACTGGGCACAGCCAAGCTTAACGGCGTTAACCCCGAGGCGTACCTGCGCCATGTGTTGACAGTGATCGCCGATCATCCGGTAAATCGGGTGGATGAGTTGCTCCCCTGGAACGTGACGATTTAATCGTTGTGCATCGACAATTATCTTGGCCGGTCCGTCAATACGGTACTGGGCGGGTGCTTACTGGACATCTTCCAGCACTACGAAATGAACGACGCCTTCTCGTTTGCAAACCGCTTGCAGCAGCATCGGGCATGCAAGGCGTTCGAGGTGACGTATATTCGACTGTGAACGGCCGCAGACACGGATCGCATCCGGCCTGCGGCTGGCATTACTACTCGTTAGAGCTGTCCATCAAAGCTGTGACAGTCCCCCGCCATTGCTCGACATCAGAGGCGAAGGGCAAATTGCCGTACCAAGCTTTGATGCTACCCCTCCCTCTTCGTAAGAAGTACACCGACGTGTCCTCGTACCCTGGCCCATAGGCTGGCTTGTACACTTCATACACTTGATACATGTCATCATCACGCCAGGCCTTGACCTGATAGCGCACACCCTCGACGTCATAGGTGTAGACATGAAGCGGGTGGCCTAGACAATACACACCGGCATGCATGGAACACCCTGCGGCGTACAAGTCCACCACCGACTCATGCAGCATCCGCATTTCGTATTCGTTCAGTGAATCCTTTTTATATCCGTCCTGCCTACGGTACAGGTCGTCCACAAACTGCTTGAAATCGCAATATTCGTGCAAGATGTAGCGCTCGTTCCATTCTTGTAGGTTTGTGCTTAGCTGATGATGAATAGCGGTAACAAGGTCTTCTGGGAGACTTGCATAGTAGTCGCCACTGCCGCGCAAAAAAGGATAGGGATGTAAGCGCAGAGCGCATTCATGCAGCGTTTTTAGCTCCAGCTCGCCAAGCTCCGCTTCGCAGTTCATCCACTTGCGCATAAGCTGCACAAGCTTCTTGAACTGCTCAAAATCCCGTACCAGGGACACGCCGCTGAGCTCTGGCAGCCGAACGCCCCATTCGTGATAGACGGATGCCGTGAGACTCACGGACTTTTTGACTTCGCCATGCATAGATAATTTCCATAAGAAAAGGTGATTGAAAGCAAGGTTGCCTCGGCAATTCCGTCCCGACTCGGCTTACCTTGCTTCACCGTCTATGCACCACACCGTTGGTCTAAATTTCACGAATTTTTTAGGCTTAACGCCCTTGCGGGCAAGACAATGCCGTTCGCGACCAGATCGTTGATCCAAAAAGGCTAAAAACTCAGCGCTTTACACAACAGGGCCCGCGCTGTGCGTGGCTCGTTTCTAAAACCATGGATTTTTATGCAACTCAATACTCTTGACGCTCACGCTGAGCCTTTCATCAAACCCGAATTTTTCACCCGCACCGAGGCTTATGCTCGCTGCCCGGAACTGGCCGGAGCAGTTGACTATCTTCAAACGAAATACCACCACAACAAACCGGCTTCGAATGAAGCCGCCGCAGGCCTTATCGTGAATAGCACTCAACTTCTGGGCCTGAAACTGGAAGAACTACGCGGTACGGCGCTCGTCTTATTGTTACCAACACTTTTTGAGCCGTACCTGCTCGATGCCGTATCGCGAGAACCGATGTGCATGAATACACCATCGTTAGATTTGATGCACAACATTAGCATCGCCAGTTGGCCCGCTGGCGAATATTGCATCACCGTGTTAGCCGATGCTTTGTATGATGTTGCCATCGCTGACGCCAACCACGACGATATCGCCGACGGGTTCTATGTTGACGATGCCACTCCTATTCCCGTCGTTATGATTGCTGGCAATTCCGTAGCTGTGGGGGGATTCTATGTCGATGACGACTGGATGGGCGGTCTGCAAGCCCAAGGCGCTGGATCGGGTTCAAACTGGAGACCGTTTCTTGTTTATGACCACATCGACATCGCCGAAGCATCCGTCGAAGCTAAAAAACATGGGCTTATTCCATGGGCGGGAAAACTCTGGCGAGGACGAATCGGATTGTCGGTGTTCGATTGGCGCCCGAAAGTTCAATAAGCATACGTTTTGTTGACACAAGCCCGATATATCTGCAACCCCCGTTTGAAACGGGGCCTGTTTTTTGTAAAGTCTCAAGCGTCGCCATGCTCTGATTGCCAACAAAACCATTGCTTACAAACACACCTTGCCACCACGGCGGCACTGCTGCCACAAAGTCTGGGTTTGGACTCAAGACGCGATTGTTGACAGCGTACGCAGGAAGGAACCCGCAGCATAGACACGTACAGCTTTACAGTAGTTCCAGCCCGAAGGCACCGTACGATTACCCCTTGAGGCCAACAGCCGCTCAACGAACTGCGTCCAGCAGCTGTCATCGTCAAATCAGTTGGGGCGTGTACGGATCACCATTGGCATAGAACTGCACGGTAATGAGGGAACAGTTGCCGCGACGTGGCCGGTGCAGGCGGGGCGCACCCCGCCGCCGGCCAGCGCATGAAGGCCTAGACGGAATGTGCTCATGCGGACAGCATGAGCATGACTTTGGGCGCGGGTCCCATGCCGAAAACGAGAGAACAGATGATCATTCGGCATGGGCAAGCCCATGAGAGTCGTCATGCTGGAAGCACAGTAGCCGACGACCGAGAAAGCACGTCATTCCCTGAAGGCACTCCACCGGTCGGCGGCGGGGTGCGCCCCGGCTGGCAAGCCGGGAAAAACAGTGGCATCGGAGGGCCGTCGCGACGAATAGGTCATCGCTGCAGCCCCCCGTGGCTGCAAGGCATCGCAAGGGAGAAAGAACAGCTGACAGTGTTCCTCGCGGGCCGGGCGGTGAGGCATCGGCAGAGCCCACGAACGCACTGCTGCGCAACGCTCTGTACAGCGCAAAAGGTGAGCGCATCAACCATTGCTATACGTCATATGAAAGGGCCGCGTTGCCGCTAGTCGAGCGTACGTCCAGCCTCGGAAACCCTCACCTTCGAAATCATATGACGACCTCATCTGTATATAGCGACGAACCAAACGCCCACCACGGACAGATTACGCCCGGCAGCAGCTGCGGTCAGCGCGACAGCGATCTGTTCGCAGAAACAACTTTTGCCGACAAAATTCTGACCGTACCGCCAGATGCTGTTGAAACTACATCCGGTATCGCCACGGCAGTCGTATCGAAGCCGCCGCGACAGTACGCACAATCGATAGACCGCGGCCTGACCGATAGCATCGCGCCGAAAGTGCTCCGGGAACGGATTCGATACGTTGCACTGGAGACAGTCAACGAGTTTCGTTATGTCCGCACGCTAGACATTGCAGCGGCATGCTTTGCAGAACGCCCATTTGTAGCAGCGCTTGCAGCGGCCCAGCGGGCGATGCGCAGCATGAACCGCGACGGCCTCGTCCAAGAGTACGTCACGCATCGCCATCAACATATTTACGCGCTCACCCGTGCGGGTGCGCAATGGCTTAATGACAGAACCGGGGGTGATGCTGCTTCAAGCACCCGGCATGCGAACGAGCTAACCAACCCGGAACATACGCTGTACAGCAATTTCATCAAGATTTGTTGCGAACAAAGAGGCTTCACAGCGCAAACAGAACGTGAATTACTTGACGGCCTCAAAAGCGACGGCAAGAATCCACAGGGCGGGCTGCTCCGGGTTCAAACCCACACTGGTGGGACAAAATCCTTGCGGCCAGATGTCCTTAGCCACGATGGTGCTGGCGCGGTGTGGTTCGAGATTGATAAAAGCGCAAGAGGCGCAACACGCAAGCAAGACCTTGGATTGTTATTTTCAGCAATCGGCACACCACTGAATCATAGGCCTGACTGGCTTGGCGAAGGCAAGGCGTATTTACGCCACGTCGTCATCCACGCTTTTTCTCCAGGCATCTTGAAAACTGCGGCGCGTACTCTAAAAGACACCCATCCTGACCTCAGCGATCCGCTGGAAGCAATGAAACGCGACGCACGCATACATCGGTCGTGCCGACTGGTCGCAAAGAGTCTGGATACAATGGTTTTTGAGGTGTGGGCTTGGAGAAAGCTCGCCAAACCGACCATTGAGTGGGGCCAACTACCGACCATTATTGGCTACGTCACCATTCAACTTCTTCCAAGATGGATGGGTAGTTATCGCTCTGAAAGCAAAGAGCGTATGCAAGCTGCTAGGGGTTGGTTTGACGAAAATTACCTGCCGTATACCCGCGCACCCGAGCAAACAGTGTGGCGCCCTCCTGTCAGTCCGCTTCTTGGCGACACCCACAATTGGGCTGGTCTGGGGCTTTGAGCGGGAAAGACTTTTGCCGAAAAAAGGCCGTTGGACCGTGCGACGATAACGAGACGAACTCACGATCCGACCCCTCTTTTGGATCGGTGCATATACGAAGTGGGCGGAAATTCTTCCGCATCATTTGAATAAGGACATTGCAATGCAGGCGTATGGCAACATCGCATCCGTGCCCGTACGGAAAGAATCCAAAACCACACAGAAAATTTACTTTGAATGTCGACTCGCTGAATCCCAGCGCGGGCCGGACACAAGCCCCACGTGGTACACCGTGCGCATAATGAGCCCAGAAGACCCTGGCCTGACGAAGGGCGACTTCGTCAAAGTCACTGGAAAATTGAAAGCCGACTTTTATCTTTCAAGGGAAGGCAAGCCGACAGGCACCTTGCTCATTCTTGCTTTCGAAGCCACAAAAATCGCGAAACCCGCCGCGAAAGCGGTAACCAAAGCAGACACCGAGGAATTGGAACATACTGATTAAACCCACCGCGACCACGATCTTCGTCGGTCGCGGTATTTTTATAGGTAAACCTGAGTCAGCCAGGAGCATACTGTTGCACAGCATCAGTATGCTCCGTGCCAACAGCGAACGAGTACAGTTGTATGCTCCAGCCCTGCAGTCATCACGCCCACCTCTTCTGGACCCTGTCCAAGAACATCAGCAACGCTAACAGCAAACAACATTGGCCTCGTCAGCTCCCGAACCAAGACTTAATACGCGACCAAACGTTCGACCGTGGCTGCCCAGGCTGCTGCACTGCTACACGAGCCGAGTCCGCACTTGTCACAGAGCTTGTTGACTGACTGTAGTGAGCAACCTTGGCCCTCTTGTCGCGACGACGTTCGGCTTCAACCTGTGCGTCCGACCAAGGCCCGGATTCCAATACGTGGCCACGTTGGATCACGTAATGCGAGCGGCACTTCTGGTTCCAGTTACCTACCGACGGATTCAGCGAGACGGTGTCGCCGTCGAACGTCATGCGCCAGTCAGTGGGCGTGAATGGCGTTACCACTCTCTCACCGCAACCGCAACAGCACGCGTGAACAGCAGTCGCATAGTCCATCGAGATGTACAACACGCCCGGGTCCAACTCGCGCGGCACGGTACGGACAAAGCGATGTTCCAGGGTACGGTAGCGCATCATGTCTGTTCTCCATTGAGCAGCATGCCACCATCGGTCGTATACGTACTATGGTGCTCGTTTTCCAGGTCACGATAGAACCCACGAAGCTTCTTCCATTTCACGACTGCAAGGCAGGCATTTAGGGCGTTGAGGTCTGCCACCTGAATGTTGGATGCGTAGACATCCTGGCCACCGCCACCCTCAAAGGAAATGCGGCCGGCATGGATGTGATCGCGCTTCGCCGGCGTGCTTGTCGTCACCCGAAGGATACCCCCAAGGCTGCCACTTGCTGACAGCTCCAGACCCATCCCGACGTCGATGAAAGATACACCCAGAGCTTCCAGCTTCGCGACCACGGCCCGCTTTTCCTCTCCGGCATCCATGCTAATGAACGCGAACGTGATGCCATCGAGCAGGCCCAACGTCTCCACCGTCAGCTTCACGGGATGCGCCACAATCTCGCGATGCATCCGGCCGTAGATGCCCTTTAAGTAGTGCACCTTCTTCGGAGCGTCACGCAACTCTTCCAACGAAGGCGCGCCAGGTGCGCGGAACGCATTGTGCGACAGGAGCTCATCATCATCGAACAACCGGATTTCCTTCACCGGTGTCTTGGCCACCAAGTCAAGGATATAGCCCCCAGTGCCACCGGTGCCCAAGATGCCAACCACCTCGTTCTCCAGTTTGCTGGCAAGCGCGCCCAGACCGACCCGGCTGGAAGCGGTGTCGAGGTAGTTAAAGACGCTAAACTCATCTCCGTCCTCGGCACCACGGATCAAACGCGGGCTGATGCCCGGCTGCAAGACCGCGGCCGGACCAGCCAGGATCGTCGCGTATGTGGACATCTTGGCGTAGTAGTCCACATAGCCCTCAGGAGGCTTGTTGGAAAAGCTGTGCCGTGCCGTGAGTCCGTGACCCAGAGCAGTGTTGGGCGACTGATGCGAAATTGCCGGCAAAGGTGTCCCATTCGCGTTGCACGGAAAGTCACCGTCCCAATGGATCACGTGATTCTCCGGCCTGCGAGTACGGTCCCCCGCGAGATCCAGGGAGGACACCAGCGTGCCGGTACGCACACGTCGCTGGGTGTCGACGTAGGGAACCTCACGCATCACCAGGAGGTTGCCCTCGATGCGGACGAAGTACCCCTCTGCCCGCAGGCGGGCCAAGTCAGGATTAAGACTGAACAGTGCGTGTGACATTAAAGATGCTCCCATGCTTCTTGACTTCCACAGAACCGCCCTCACCGAGTTCACCAGAGTGGGGGTGCGATGCCACGTTGCGGTACGTCATAGAGAACTTGACGTTGGCCTCGACCGGCGCGTTCGGGAAAGCCAGCTTCGCGACCTGCTCGAAGGTGACATGCTTTTCCGGCACGGTTTCTTCGACAGCGTTGACCAAGATGACGTAGCCCTTGTTCGGGCGCGGAGCGGTGATGAAGCGCTCGATGCCAGATTCATCGAGGTTGATCCGGTCGTCCGGTTCGATGAGACGATCCTCTCCACCCCGCACTTCGAGGAAAACTGCTTCCTCTGGTGAAGGGGCGGCCAGTTCGTACAGGACGCTACCTTGCAGCTCAGCACGGCCCCACGCCATCTGGCGGTCGTTCAGCATGAATTTGAAGTCGCGGTCGGACTTGAACGCGATAAAGCGTTCTGCCCCCTTACCTCGCAAGTCCACAGTCTCATCGAGACGGATGCCCTCGAAATCGCCCGAGTCCAGGAGCGCGAAGAGCAGATAGTCTGCACGGCGGTCGAGGCCAGCGCTGTCGAGAATCTGCCGCCCAGTAGGAACCGGGTCCGGCACATCAATGTTACGGAAGGTCAGCCCCTCCAAGCCAAAGCGGATGCGATATGCTGCCGCTACCTTCAGCGAGCGGTCCTCACGGATTGCCTCGCCAACGTCGTCGAATTCAAGATGGTTCATGTGGTTCCTCAGGTTATGCCAGCGAGGTTTTTCTCGCCTACACCTACCTAATCGAACCAACTTGGCTCCGCCGGTAAACTTTTTTCAGAAATTTTTCGACAGCGTCCCAGGCGGCACTGCGCCACATACAAAGAAGGCTGGGCAGTTAGGGCAGGTCCTCTCGGAGACCTCGGCCTTGAACTGGCCAGCCTGGATGCCGCGGAAGATGTAGCCCAACTTCTCCTGGCGGTTTGCCAGCACCTTGGGAGTAATGGTCAGCGGCCTGGACGCCGCATCCGCCAGATATACCAGTTCTACGCGGGCTCCTGAGAAAGCCGCCCTAGCCGCCAGCAGGAACGCCGCCGCCCCTACATCCGCATCATCCTTGCTTGGTGCGTGGCCAGTTCTAACCCGACGTATTGTGCGGACGCCATCGCGAACAAGGACCTCGTCTGGCCTGACCTCTATTACGTGGTCGCCAAACGAGATACTGAGTGCGGTATGCGCCTCGACAGCGGCACCGGCGCGTGAGTCTAGAAAGTACCGGAGCATGCTCGTGGCAATTGACCGATAGTCGTCAACGTAACCATGCTCGTGCAACCCATGGGCGATGAAAGCCTCCGAAAGCAGATCGTCGACATCACCCGTTGGCACGCTGCCTTGCGCCACGAGCGCACGGTAGACACCACGAACAGCTTCATGCATCAACATGAAAGCACTCATTCGTCGCCGACCGCCGACCTCAAGTAAATGAGTGTAGAGAAAGCGTCGGGCACAGGAATCATACAGCGCTACTTGGTCAGAGCTGAACTTGGGGGTTCCGGAGAAGACAACCGGGATAAGCTCCTCGTCTGGAGCTGGCGGGAGCACCGTAGTCGGCGTGACTGCCTGTTGGTCAACGTTGCCGATTTGCTCAAGGAAGGGCGAGAGAGGCCTGGACCGCCCCTTTATCGTTGCTGTAGCAGTTGCCGCGTAGAACGCCAGTCGGTCCCGGGCACGAGACATCGCAACGTAGAACAGGCATTCCTGCTCCTCGTTGTGGGCTGCCCGCGCGACGACCTCTTCGCTGCCCTGTCCACCGCTGACCATGCCAACTGGTGGTGAGAATTTTGGAGCCCTAAAACTCCCTGGAATTGAATCCTTGTTGGCGCCTGCGATGTGCACCACCGGGAACTCCAGGCCCTTCGAGCCGTGGATCGTCATCAGCCGAACGGCATCGATGCCTTGGGCTGCTGCGGGAAGCTGCCTCAAGTCCTTGTCGTCTCTAAGGCGCAGTAGCCTCCTGATCCGGTCGGCAAGTCTTTGGATAGGGAGCCCTTTGCCTTTAGGCTGAACCTTCACAAAGTTCATGAATTGCCAGATGGCAATGCCTTGGGCTCGCTCAGCAACGCTGGCGCCCGAGGCAATGCGGGCCGCCTGTCTGGTCCGATCCAGTAGGAAGGTTGCCAGTACCGTCCATGGCTGAGAGGTTGCATCGAACCCAAGCAGGGCTGTATGCAGCGCTAACAGCGCCGCTTGCCCTTCATCGGTCATGTCTACCGGTGGCCCCAACCCCCAGGCGCCAGCTTCTGCATTGGTACTTCGTAGGTGCTCGAAGACACGTACAGTGTCTTCGAGACCCATAGAGAATTCCGGCCAGCACGCTGTCCGAATCAATCCCATTGCACGGCGGTCGGTGAGAAGCGTCAGTACTGCTAACAGGTCCTTTACCTCCGGCCGTTCAAACAGGCTCCCCAGAAAGAGCACCGGAATGCCTGCACGCTCGAGTTCTTGAGCTATTGTGGAAAGACGGTCGTTGCCGCGGCAAAGGATGGCCTGGTCGCGGTAACGATGTCCTTCGCCCAGCATCTTTTGGATGCCGTCAGCAATTGCTGGAGTGACCAAATCTGTACCGCCCACCGTGATGAGTTCAGGCAAACTGCCCCCCGGACCCCGGTCTGCTTTGAGCGCCTGCTCATCTGGTTCGGCAGCGGACATGCTCTGCGCAAATGTAGAAAAAGCGGCGGCGACCTCCGAAGTGGAACGGTAGTTGACATCCAGGCTGTCGCGTACCGCGCCTAGAAAATCGTCCCGACCAAAGCGGGACATACTGAACGAGGAGGCTCCCCGGAACCGGTAGATGGATTGTTTGGCATCACCAACCACCCAAAGGTTGGTGCCCGTGGGAGCCAGTGCCGCCAAGAGCCGCACACTGCTACGGTTCACGTCTTGGTACTCGTCGACCAGAATGTGATCATAGTCATTCTGCAGCTGACTTCGAACTGCTTCGTCGCGTTCCAAAAGCAGCACGGGGAGCATGACCAAGTCACCAAAATCCACTCGCTGAGCGGTGGACTTCAGTCTTTCATAACAAGCGTAGACCTTGGCCACCTCTGCCGCTTTCGCTGCCGCCTCCATTGACTCCTGGTTCGCTGCAGCTGCATGCATTGCATCGGCTAGGGCCTGATAGCCGGCAGCATCAACGACTTCATCCTTAGCGCGCGAGACCGCATTGAGGATGTCAGCGACCATCTGCGAGGGGTCGTAGACGTTCCGGTAGTGGATCAGACCCAAACGAGGGAATTCATTCTCGAGAAGCTCGACCGCTTCGGCTCTGTCCATCAGGTGGGGATCAGCAGGCAACTCGCACCGGTCGTTGAAGCGACGCAGGATGTCCAGACCAAAGCTGTGAAAGGTCCCGATGCACAGTGCTGCAGCTTCGGTCGGACGTTTCTTCGCAATGCGCTCCGTCATCTCTCCAGCAGCCTTGTTCGAAAAGGTCAACAGGAGGATGCGTCTCGGGTCGACGCCATCGTCGAGCAGACTTTCAACTCGAGCTACCAGCGTACGTGTCTTGCCAGTACCAGGCCCGGCTTGAAGCAGAAACGCAGGCCCTCGATGTTCGGCTGCGACGCGTTGCTTCTCGTTCAGAGGAATTTCGATGTCGGCCTGGGCTACGACAGGCAATATCGCAGGAAGCAGCAGAGCATCAAGCATCTGCTGCGCGACCACTTCAAATGGCGCACCAAGGCGTTGTGCAATGGCAGAGCATGTCTGCCCTTTTCCCACGTGTAAGTCCACCGCCACGGGCCGGGGGAGGAGAAGCTCACGCGCAAACAGATCCATCTGAACCTCGCGTCGCTGCCTTCTGCTGTAGTCGACGACTCGATCCATCCCGACGGGTGCCGCTTCTGAAGTCCGCGCAGGGTCGACGGCCACCACAGGCTCGGAGTCCACCTCACCGTCTCCCAGCTGTGAGTGGCCGATTTCATGGGCAACAAGGAACGCTTGATCGAACGCAGTACCCGTTGATTCGTGGAAGATAGCAGGGATGTCAGCGTCGAAGAATGCTCGACCACCATCGAGCATGCTGGATCCCGGAGCGCAGGCATTCACGTGAATGCCGAGGTGCTCAGAAACTCCTACCGCGAACCGGTATGGAGACCAAGGGTCTTGCCCCCGTTGAACAGCTGCATCGTGTAACTGCCTTGCATGTTGCCGAGCCAGCTCTATGGAGTCCATCGCTAATCGTCGCTGAGAATGTCCGAAATGAGTTGGTCATGCATACCAGCTTCTCGAAGGACCTGTTCGAAGGAGACCTTCTCAGGTGCTATTGGCTTAACGCTGGACTTCCTCGCACGAGCCTGCGATGCTTGTGGAGCCAGGTCGAGAAACGAAACCAGCGTTTCAACCGACGCATGCAGTTGAGCAGCCAAGCTCGCGAGCAGACGCCGGGGCACGGAAGCGACAAGTATCCGGCGTTCTCGCAAGGCAATCCCGACGTACATCGGCAATGACTGAGCTGCTGCAGCGTCAATGAACTGCGTCACAGGAGCAGTTTGCAAGGACTCCACAGTGGCCGAGTTCACGCGCAACTTTGCCATTCGGGAAGACACGAGGGCTAAATCTGCAACGCTGGGAATCTCGTCGTCAACCTCTCGGAACAGCTCGCGGGCAAGATCCACAAGCTCGGCCGCATGCTCAGGATATTTAGAGAGGTATCGCTGAAGAATGCCGGCACCTGGCTCAAAATCCATGGCAAAAGCCCTCAAGACATCACTTACGGAGATTTCGGGATGCTTGACCATCACGTTCTTCCTTTTCGTTCAAGGTAACGTCGAATAGACGCAAAGGCGATGTCACGATGTTTGGCAACCGTCTTCGGGGTCTTGTCCAGCACCTGGCTGATGGGTGTCACCAAGGGATCGCTTGATTCGATGGGTATTTCTTCTCGCAGCATGACAACAATCCTTCTTTGCATCTCAGGTAGGCTATCAATCGCATCGTCGAGCTGCAACCGGTAATTTTTTTTGTCTAATTCCGCTGGATCGAAGGGATCAATACTACTAATCGCCGCTTCGACATGGTCCGAAATCTCTGTATCTTCGGTTCCCAGCGCCTCCATCCGATTCTCGTGCTTCCAGTGCCGTGTGCTTGCGTCTTTCCGATCAGATGCAACTGCGGAGTTGAAGTTGACTTCGTAGTAGTCGAGTTTTTCTTCGTAACCGTCCCGGTCGACAAGAAGCAAGTCAATGAAGTTATCGACAACGTCACTCTGAATGTTCTGCGCTGTAAGAGATGAGGCGGTGATCCCACCATTGGTGAAGCGAGCAATGCGTGCAACACGCCCAAGAAGGAGTTCCGTGAGCCTATCCCGATGAGGAACGTCAGCAGTGTTACGTACAAAGTACAGCAGCGCTTCTGGAGAAATAAACCCTGACGATTCCGTCGTCCACACCGCAGCTTGAGCCTCTAGCTCGACGGCACCAATCGATAAGAGAGCATGAATTTCAGCGGTAACAACAGCCCGCCTGCTATACACAGTGCCCTCAAGCCTAGTTTTACGAAGGGGACGTGGCACGATCATTCCTTTACGCAGCTTACTGGTAACACCTTCAAATAGAAGAATCCCAAATGTAACACGACTGATTTAAATAAGCCCAAAGAGGCTCAGGATTGAAGCCCTAATAGAAGCAGTCTCGGAAATAAGCAAAAGACGGATATTAATGTCGCGCTTCCGCTCTCTACACAAGAGCTGCCATTGACTGGTCAGAGCTGGATGACGGCAATCAGCCTTGACGTGCCGCTGGCGGCTACCTGCCCCCTCTTGCCAACATTACGGTGATCTGCCATGCCTGCTATCCCTTCATGTCAACGCCGGTGTAATACTGACCCGGGTCAGTATTACACCGGCGCTAACACCTTCACACTAGCCTCAAACCGCAGCCCTCTCTTCCCATCTCTCCCCGTTGCTGACAGCCGCAATCCCGCTCTCCACGACCATGCCCGGCTTCGCACTCACGACTGACTGCATCCACAACCTCAACAAATCTTGGTCGCTATACAAAACAGGCCGCCTCTTGGCGGCATGAATCCGGACGCAGTGCGCCCATCAAAGAACCTAATAGCGAGACCAAAGGATATGAACGAGAAAACGACAGACTTATCAGCCGTACGGGCGGCCAGGAAAAGTAAACACCAACGCACACACCCCACGCTGCCTGACGATGTGCCAGCATGGACAGGCGACCTGGATGTTCAGACCCTTAAGGATGAAGTCAGAGGAGAGCCCTTGTTTGCAGCGCTGCAAAACCGCGCCCGCCAACTCGGCCACACTCTCCAGGAAATGTGCCGGTACTTGAACTTTTCTTATCCTTATTACAGCCAATTACGCTCAGGACGGCGCAACCTAAGCCGGGGCGCAGACGACTTCACGCGAGCCTGCGCAAGGTATCTGGGTGTACCCAGGCTTACCGTGCTGGCACTTGCTGACATCGTCAGCCCTGAAGACATGTATGAGGCTCAGGACGCCATCACCGCACACCTGCCCCGCGCGTTCGAGTATGTCTGCACGGATCCCGACTGGGCCCATCTGACCACTGGATCTGTCCCGGAAAGCTCATCTGACACGCAGTATCTGATTGTCAGACTGTATGAAGCGGCTTTTGATGTAAGGCTATTGCCTGAACGAATTGAGCCACAAAAACTGGCAGAAAGCATGGCCGCGCTGCAGGCGCTCAGGGCACTGTAAAGAAATAATTTCAGCTATTGATTAGTCCCCCCTCAGAACCATAGGTCTTGAGGGGGTTTTTATGCCGAGATATTTATAGCAAAAAGGGATTAATCAGCGATGTCACACGACTGGGGCCGGCGTCTGTCAAGGTAGTTGGAACATGAGTTATGCGACTTCTAATACGTTCTGATCGTGGGTGATTGATATTTCCTTCTCGGGATTTAGCCAGACACTGCCGATGGGCTGCCAGTTACGGGTGTTGCCCGACCAGCGCGCGGGGTGTTGGGCCCGAGCCACCTGATACAGTGCATGGCGTCTCGCAAGTATGGCGCGATCCTGGCCTGCATGGCGCTGAGCGGGCGTGACGTAACGGATCTCGCTATGACGATGAAGGTTGTTGTACCAATGCACGAATTGCCCCACCCATTTGCGGGCGGCTTCCAGACCTGGGAAGCCAGACGCCGGGAATGTAGGATGATATTTGCAGGTGCGGAATAAAGATTCAGAGTAGGCGTTATCGTTCGAGACACGGGCGCGGCTGTGCGAGGGCGTGACGCCTAATTCTTCAAGCTTGGCATAGATGGTCGAGCCTTTCATAGCCGAGCCGTTATCGCCGTGCAATACCAAGGGGCGGTGGCCGCACTGCTCACGCAGCACCGCGCGTTGAACGACCTGGGCGCTGTTGGCCATGTTTTCCGATTCAAAGACTTCGTGGCCCACAATCTTGCGGCTGTAGATATCGATGATCAGATATAGGTAGAGGAACTGGCCGCGAACCCGTGTTGGCAGATACGTCACATCCCAACTCCACACGGCATTAGGCTGGGCGGCCCGATGACGGCGGGGAGGCCCCTTGTGCCGAGGTGCTGCCTGTCGACCGCGCCGGCGCTGTTCTCCCGCCGCATGCAAAATGCGGTAGAAGCTCGACTCCGAAGCCAGATAGCGCTGCTCATCATCCAGCAGCCGCGCCACGATCTGCGCCGGTGGCAAGCTCGCGAACTGTGGCCGGTGACAGACATCCAGCACCGCTTGACGCTCTTTCTGAGTCAGCGCATGGGAAGGGGTCGGTCGTATGGCGTGGGGGCGTTGGTCCTCACCACCATCG
>LNAP01003666.1_pt1 | contig 14608 bp, 20 predicted proteins | sample 602601 | NCBI WGS metagenome assembly LNAP01 (sample SAMN02440304, study PRJNA202911) | soil metagenome | biome: Subtropical and temperate rainforests or woodlands; isolation source: soil samples (1 kg each in a 20% v/v slurry with milli Q water) were... ...
GGCGGGACACTGGACCCCGCCCCTGTGGACGGCACCCCATCCAGGCCGGATTCTTCGGGCAAGATGCCTGCGGCCGCCGCGGCACCGGCCGCCGCAGCACCGGCTGCCGCAGCATCGACGCCGGGGCCAATCCGGACGATGCGGCCGGCCCGCACCAGCACGTCCACCGCATCGTCGCGCGAGACGCGGACATTCTTCAATAACAGGTCGGTCATGGCATGTTCCGCACAAGCGCAAGCAGCCGGCCCGAACGGCCGGCTACGACACCCCCTTGGGCATCAGGCTTGCGGGGGTTCGATCCAGAAGAAGCGTTCGCCCTGGCGAACCATATCGGCCACGCCTTCGGCGCCAATACGGTAGTCGGTGCCCATGAGGGAAGCGCCGCCGTCTTCGTGGATGTGGATGACGGCCAGCGGATCATTCGCCATGGTGTACCAGTAGTAGCCAGGCTTGAGGTCATGCAGGTCTGTATTCATGCCTTGAGTATACAAATAACGACGCCGGTACAAAAAGACAACACTCATACAAACCGTGCCTGACATCGCGATGACGACAGGTCATACTTGCCCGCACCTAGATAAAAATAGCTGGTGCACGAGTCACACATCGATTGGACGCATTGCCAAAATGATCAGGGGTTAATCGATAGGAGAATAGCGAGCGCATGAAAAGGCAGCCACTTCAATTCAGCGAACCGCTTAAACAGGCCGTGTTGGACGGCTCCAAAGTGCAGAGCCGCCGCATTTTGAAGCCGCAGCCGACTAAACCCACGACCGTCTGGTACGCCGATGCCGAAGACTCCGGCAGGTGGGTGGCCATGGGTCCCAACCGAGATAATCCCGCCGAGTTGCGCAAAACGTCCAGCTGGGTGCGGTGTCCCTACGGAAAATCCGGCGAAAGCATCATATTGACGGATGAAGCCGGCCAGCCGTTCGCCAGCGCGGTGATCGTGGGCGTGCGCATACAGCGTTTGCAAAACCTGACCGAAGCCGACGCGCGCGCCGAGGGCACGCAAGCGCTGTATGAGTCATCGGCGTTGCTACCGGGCGTGCCGCTTCAAACAGCGTTCGCGCTGACGTGGTGTGAACGCTACGGTTCGCATGCCTGGGCGGCGAATCCGTGGGTCTGGGTCGTGGAATTCCGGCGCCAGCAGGCCGCATAAGCGCGGCGACCCTCCGCCTGCGCCCGGCGGGCCATGCCGGGTTGGTGACGGCGTGTAACTCGCTACCCGGACTTCATCTCATTCCACTTGATTTCAATCCATTTCAAGTGCAGGTTTACCAGGGCGGAAGCACCACGCCGCAGTGCAGCACCTGCCCGGATTCATACAGGGCAGCAGTTGCGGATTGTCGCTATTGAGGGAGGCTCGCTTACGAAAAGCGTGCCGGAAAGCCCGAAAATAGGGCCGTCGAATACTCAACTTTGCTGCGTCATGCAGCAGGCAGGTGCAACATGAAAAAATGGCTTATCGCAAGTGTTGGTGCCGCGGGTCTGCTGATCTCCAGCGTCGCACTGGCCCGTGTGGATGTGGGCATTTCCATCGGCATCCCCGGGGTGGTCTATCCGGCGCCGGTGTATGTCGCACCCGCCCCGGTCTATGTGGCCCCGCCACCGCCCGTCTATTACCGTCCGGCTCCGGTCTATGTCGCCCCGCCGGTGGTATACCCCGCCCCGGTCTATTATCGCGGCGGCCCCTACTGGCGCGGCGGCCCGCCGCAACGTTACTACGGCGGCAACGGCCATTACCGTGGACATGGACACGGACATGGGCACGACCGCGGCGATTGGCGCCGTTGAAAAAGGCAAAGGCCACTCGAATGAGTGGCCTTTTTTGTCGCCCGGCGGTCCCAACATAAAAAGGACTCCCTGGGGAGCAAACACACGAAGCATCCGAGGCCTTGGGGCCATGATGCCGTTCCGTCGGGGCATTGTCCGGTGCCCTTGCTGGAACCCAGTCAGGCTGCGGGAGCCTGTACCGGTTTGCCAACCAGGACGGCCGGCTTCTGCACTGCCACATTGGCCTTGTTGGCCTCTTGCGACGATTCCTGAACAAGATCAATCCATCTGCGGGGCGCGCTTGACGCCCGCCACCAACCATTATGCGGACGCATGAGCAAACTCCGGTTCACCATTGAAACGCACGCCATTGATTTCTTGGAACAGTTGGCGGCTTTCCTGTTCTGCTTCGTGCAAGTCCGAGAACGGCGCCTGTCCGGGCACTGTCCAGCATTTTTCCGGTGCGGTACCGCCGACTCGGCGTGTCCATATCTGCACGCGGTAGCCCTGCTCTTCTTCATGAGCGACAGAGCATCTCACACGAAAATCTCCAATCATTCTTGAAGTCATGGACAACTCCTTGTTTTATATGTGAATGAAGCGTGTAGAACGCGGGTGTATTGTGCCGTAACTATCCGGCCCTTTTATTAAAAATACACAATTGCTCACATCAAAATCAAGCACACACGCGAGTGAGCATAATCAGGGAAAGCGACAGGAATATGTCGCATGATAAAAAAAAACGGAGCCCGCAGGCTCCGTCTTTTTATCCTCCAAATGGAGGATAGGCGCGATACGCGTCAGGGTTTCAGTACCGCCAAGCCGCCCATGTAAGGCTGCAAAGCTTCCGGGACATGCACGCTGCCGTCGGCTTGCTGATGATTTTCCAGCACGGCCACCAACGCACGGCCGACCGCAAGGCCCGAACCGTTCAAGGTGTGCACGAATTCCGGTTTACCTTGTGCATTGCGGAAACGCGCTTGCATGCGGCGGGCCTGGAATGTCTCGCAGTTGGATACCGACGAAATCTCGCGCCAGGTGTTTTGCGCCGGCAACCAGACTTCCAGGTCGTAGGTCTTGGCGGCGCCAAAACCCATGTCGCCCGTGCACAACAGCATTACGCGGTACGGCAGGCCCAGCAATTGCAGCACGCGCTCGGCATGGCCGACCATGTCTTCCAATGCCTCGTAAGACTGATCCGGCTGCGTGATCTGCACCATTTCGACCTTGTCGAACTGGTGTTGACGGATCATGCCGCGCGTATCGCGGCCGCCGCTGCCGGCTTCGGAACGGAAGCACGGCGTGTGGGCGGTAAGCTTGAGCGGCAGGTCGGCGGCGGACTGGATGGTGTCGCGCGCCACGCTGGTCAGCGTGATTTCCGACGTGGAGATCAGGTATTGGTCTTCCCGCACGTACGGATTGCCCGCGGCGTCCACCTTGGGGTCGTCATCGCCGCCGCCCTTTGAGACCGCGAACATGTCGTCCTTGAATTTCGGCAACTGCCCGGTTCCGTAGAGGGTCGAGGCGTTGACGATATAGGGCGTGTAGCACTCGGTGTAGCCGTGCGTGCCCGTTTGCAGGTCCAGCATGAACTGGGACAGCGCACGGTGCAGGCGGGCGATCGGGCCGCGCATGAACGAAAAGCGCGCACCCGACAGCTTGGCCGCCATGTCGAAATCCAGGCCCAACGGTTCGCCGATGGCGACGTGGTCGCGCGCGTCGAACGCCAGGGCCGGCGGATTGCCGTCGGCGCCAGCGGCGCCCGGCAACCAGCGGCGCACTTCGACGTTGTCGTCGGCGGACTCGCCCTGCGGCACGCTGGCGTGCGGCAGGTTCGGCACCGACATCAGCAGGTCGTTGAGCGGAGCCTGCAAGGCAGCCAGCTCTTCTTCCAGTTGCTTCAGGCGGACCGGCACGGCCTGCGATTCGGCCATGACGGCGCTGGCGTCTTCGCCCTTCGCCTTCAACTGACCGATCTGCTTGGCCAGCGCGTTGCGGCGGGCTTGCAGGGACTCGGTTTCGGTCTGGACGGCCTTGCGGCGAGACTCCAGATCGTTGAACCGTTCCGTGTCGAAGGACACGCCACGGCTCTTGAGGCGGTCTACGACGGTTTGCAGGTCTTTACGCAGCAGTATCGGGTCTAGCATGGTGATGTCAGTGAGGTTGCGGAAGGCGAAGGGCGTGGCCCATCACCGGTTCTTGGCGCGTTCCTGCGCGTCCAGCTCACGCAGGAATGCCAACTTTTGCTGGATTTTAGCCTCCAGGCCGCGATCGGTCGGCCGATAGAAGGAAGGCTTCAGTCCATCAGGAAAATATTGTTCGCCCGCGGCGTAGCCATGCGGCTCGTCGTGGGCATAGCGGTAGGCCTTGCCGTGCCCCAGTTGCTTCATCAGCTTGGTGGGCGCGTTGCGCAGATGGATGGGCACCGGCGCGCTGCCGTGCTCCGCCGCAAACTGGCGTGCCTGATTGTAGGCGTTGTAGACGGCATTGGATTTGGCCGCGCAGGCCATGTAGACCACGGCTTGCGCCAGCGCCAGCTCGCCCTCGGGCGAACCCAGGCGTTCATAGATGTCGGCGCCATTGACCGCCAGGTCGGTGGCGCGCGGATCGGCCAGGCCGATATCTTCGACCGCCATGCGCACCAGCCGGCGCGACAGGTATTTGGGATCGGCGCCGCCGTCGATCATGCGGCAGAACCAGTAGAGGGCGGCATCCGGGTTGGACCCGCGCACCGATTTATGCAGCGCGCTGATCTGGTCGTAGAAGGCGTCGCCGCCTTTATCAAAGCGCCGCAGGTTCTGCGACAGCGAGATCTCCAGCCAGGCGGCGTCCACCGAGTCGCGGCCCGCCGACTGTGCCGATTCGGCCACGACTTCCACCGCGCTGATAAGACGACGGGCGTCGCCGTCGGCCCAGGCCGCCAGTTGTTCGCGCGCGTCGGCCTCCACACGGATGGCTTCGCCCTCTTCCAGCCCATCGTTCAACGCAGCGACCGCGCGGTCGACCAGTTGCTGCAGTTCTTCGGGCGAAAGCGATTGCAGCACGTACACCCGCGCCCGCGACAGCAAGGCCGAGTTGACCTCGAAGGAGGGGTTCTCGGTGGTGGCGCCGATAAAAGTGAACAGCCCGCTTTCCACGTAGGGCAAAAAGGCGTCCTGCTGCGCCTTGTTGAAGCCAAGTAAAATGCTATGCACCCATTGATTTTCAAGGGTTTTCAGGTAATCATACGCGCCGAATTGCACAAATTCGCCGTTCTCAAGCACAACAGATTGCCCACAAAAGTTTGTTGTGCAAAGTCGAGGCTCTGATGGCTGTATATCCATACACGTATAAGGTTCTGAACCGTCAAACGGGGCGTAAGGTCTCGGTGAAGAAATGGCGCGTTCAAATTCGCCAGAACGGCGAGAACATCAACAAGGTGTTCGATGAGGAAAGTCTAGCCCGCTCCTTTGAGGAAGACGAACTCAAGCGGCTCAAGATGGGCATTCCTCAGGATAAGCTCATCGATCTGAAGTATCAGATGGAGATGCCGAGTATAGCCTCCATGCTTCAGAAGCACTTCGATGATTACCTGAGCAAACACTCGCCCAATTCGCTGCAGACCAACAAAAATCGGTGCGAGAGTTCCATCCCTGCCATCCCGATCTACATGGCAGATCTCGGGGCGAAATTTCCGAACTATCGCTATGGCAACAACATTGTCAATGCCATGCTCAAGCGAACCTACAGTGAGGATTTCATCCCCTTTGGTGACTTCAAACTTGATACCGTCGATTTCTGGCTCATCATGGCCTACATCGCATCTCGCAAGAAGTCAGGCATCAAGGACAACACCATCTTGAAGGAACTCTCTATTGTTAGCTCTGGCTTCGATAGAGTGTATAAGATGTATCCCACCCAATTTCCTAATGGCATTATCAATCCCGTCAAGATGCTGCCCCGAGATGAAAAGCCAAAGCCTTACCTCGGACGAAAGCGAGTCATCTCAGACGATGAGGCAGCAAAGATTGGCGAATGGCTCAGCATGAAGAAGAATCAAGAGCCGTTGTATGTCTTCATCCTGTGCCTTGAAAGTGGAGCTCGAAAGAGTGAAATCTTGGGATGTCTTTGGGAGCATGTCGATCTGCATGATTGGACTATCTACTTCCCCAAAACAAAGAATGGTAAAGATAGAACGATTTCCATCCCTGATGATGAGCAACTGAGGCAATGGCTTCGTGACAATAAGCAAAAGCAAGGCAAAGTCTTCAAACTCACGAATTGGAATTTCCGCCAATATTGGGTTGATGCTTTGACTGCTTTGGATATGTATGAAGATGAAAAGCGCCGCCCTCACTTTCACGATACAAGGCGAACGGCAATCACTAAGCTTATCCGCCAACGGTCAAGCAATACCTTCCAAATTGCGAAAGAGATGGGAGCATCGCCTCAAACTATTGAGCAAGAAAAAGAAAAGATGCCTGATCGTATGGCAGACATCTTTGCGAAGCTTAGAAGGGGTGAAGCATTGAATGAACAAGAAATTATGGCATTGGCTGGTCATGGAAGCATGGCAATGACCAATGCATACTATGGCGACAGAAACTAACTCACAAAAGGCTTGATTAAAAAGCCCAGCACCTTGTATAGCATCCAAGCGATTAGCGACACGACTCCGACAATAAAACTGAATCCTAACAACTGAAGAATAAAGGCTGAAATGAATTGACTGGCGCTTGTATGTTTAGCTCGTGCGAAGAAGCTAGCAATAAAACCTACATATGCCAGAAAGTAGAAAGAAAGCACCATCTTTTTCATGAGTGACATTGCTGCCACATCGAGCTTTCTTTCTACTCTTCTTTTAGTAGCCTGCCAACTCATACTTCACCTTTTGAGCCATCACTATCGATGGCTTTTTTATTGGCTGCCAGTTGCATAGCAAGGATGTGCTTTCTAACCTCCTCATAGCCATCAAACAAGAACTCTCTCCAAGAAATAGCATTTTCTTCATATCCACTTAAGATATGCTCAAAAGCGAATAGAAATTTCATGGATGCAGCTTGAACGGATGCGTCTTCTAACTCATACATCTGAGCAAGCTTAACAACCGCATCATCAAATCGTTCATCCACATGAAGTGGCTCAGGATGAAGATTCATCATTTCGGATGCTTCGAAATGAAGTCTCAATATTTGATATAGAGCAGTGAGGAAATTCACGAAGGTATAGCTTTCCTCTTCATCTTGGAAAGTTAACCTTTCAAATGAATCTTCTATTTGATCTAAAGCAGACTGAATCACACCTGGCACATCTTGCGCATATCCAATCATCAAAAGTTCGATGTCTCTTTGAGCATTGGGCAACTGAATTTCTTTAATCATATTTTCTCCTTGTTATTGTTATTTAGGCTTATAAGTGCCCTTTAAGTATTCGTCTAATAAATGCAGTCTTTTGAAGATCGACCCCATTCCCTTTCCATTCTTCATAGAACTTATCTACAGCAACTTTGAAAAGGGTTGAGAAGTCATATCCCAATTTCTTAGCTTGCTCTATCGCTGATTCAAACTGCTCATCGGTCATGGGCAGAAAAATGTTTCTCTGCTCTGTCAGCTTGGATGTGCTTGGCGATGTGTGCGACTCCTTCACAATGCTCTCTATGCCGTAGACATAGCCAAGAATGAAAGCACCTGCCTTACGACTACTCATGCCAAAGGCAAGGCGTATCTCTTCGAGCTTTTGAGCATGCACAGAATTTATCTTCAATGCTTTGTGTCTATCTTTTATTCTTGACATGATGCCTCCTTTCTTTTTATCGCGCTTCTCAACTTAACCATGCCAACATAACAATAGTAGGAAACGATTCCTACCAATGCCAATGAAGCAAGGATATTGAGAAACATAGCGAATTTAATTACTGAATCCATATTTTCTCCTCGTTATACAGAATCAATATAATCAATAATTCGCATTTGTAAAGACGCCATCATGCTTGACTCACTCCCGCTGAATCTTGTTTCTTCTTTTTAGGAGCGGCTTTAGGCTTTTGATTAGACTTAATCTTTGCTAGCTTCGCTTGCATAGCATCAAACTTAGCTTGCTGAAAGATGCCGTATTCATTAACTACAGAAAGAACAAGTCTATCTGTATAGGCATAATGACGAAGTTTGGTTAAGCTCTTTTTGTTGTACTTGTTGTCAAACCAAATGTCGGTGCGCAATGCCGCCACACCTTTCTCTTTTATCTCTTTCTGGAATTTCTTGCGATCAATCTTATAGTCCTTATAGAATTCGTTCGCAGTAGAATTCCAGAATTGATTTGCTATCCATAGCTCATTGTCTATATCAACAATTAGAACGACGTGAGCACCGTTCTCAGGATCGAGAACGGATTGATGGATTAAAAGAGCCATCTTTTCAGCAGGAAACCCCGCTTCTTTCAATAGAATGTATTTAGCTACTGCATAGTCTTTACAGACGACACCGCCTCTTTGAAATCCTTTAAGAGGTGGGAAGTAGCTTCCATCGGTTCCATCAACATACGGGATTTGATTGATGATTACATTGGCTGTGGCCACCATTGCGTAGTCGCCATGCTCTACACGAGCTTTTCTTACGATATCTACAAGAGTGTCCCAATCTTGAGGCTTCTCTTCTTCATGCTGCTCCATCGCAGCTTCTAATTTCTGAAGTCTGAAATCAGGTTTTTCTTTGAAGTTTGATGCTAGAAGCATCTGAGGTTTTAGATCAGCGATTGTGTTCTGATTTGCGAACATAGCTGAAGCAGAAACGATAGATAGAGCAATGGTTGTCAATATGGGAATCTTCTTCATCTTGCCCCCTGCTCTACTAACACCTTGTTTAAGTCACTTCCATTCTTCAGAATCTCTTCAACTTGAAATGCCGTCACTGCCTCAGACCGTATAGATCGCTTTTCCAATCGTTCTTGGATGTAGTTGTATGCCAGTGTCGTAATAAATACGATAGACATAAACAGAGCGGCATTTAAAACTGCCTCTTTGATATCGTATGTTGTTTTTGTCATATTTTTCTCCTTGTATGTTATAGCTATACCATATAACTCGAAAAACGCAATAGACTATTGACAGAAAGTTGACATCAAAGATGGATTTAGTATTCTCAAGTTAAAAGGAGAATGCTATGGCATATAACAAGAACAAAACAAGCAGCACATACGAGGGTGCCAAGAAGAGTTGGCAAGAACTTGCAGATGAGAAGTTAAAGCTCACAGGAGATAAGCTCGTTCAGATCATGATTGATTTTCGTGAGAACCCTACAAAATACAAGAAGGGTTGGTTCGTATCAAATCAGCTTCCCTACAATGCTGTAACCGGAAGAGAATATAAGGGACCTACCAACATCATGGGATTGTTATCTTCTCAATATGAGCATCCAGGCTTTGTGACTGGAACTGATGTCTCACGACTCTTCAAAGAGACAAATGGAGAGGTAAGAATAAGAAAAGGAGAGAAATGCACAAACTATGTTTGCTTTACGAGTGTTGTCCCTGTCAAAGATGATGAGCAAGCATCAAGCAGCACGGGCCAAGATGAAGAAGCCAAGGAGCAAAAGACTCGTAAGTTTGTAAAGTTCTATCCTGCCTACAATGTGAGCCAGCTATCTGATGCGGGGCAAGAGATGTTCCCTGCTCGTGCGCCTAAGGTCATGAATGAGTTCGAAGAAGTAGATTTCATTCGCAAGATGGGACTTGCGATGGAAGCGACGGGTCTTAGTTTTGGGACTAATGCGCAAGGCAAGGCGTTTTACTCACCAGGTCGAGATCTAATTCAGCTACCAGACCAGCATCTTTTTGAAAGTGCCGCATTGTTTGCGAGAACAAAAGCACATGAAATTGGTCATGCCACAGGGCATGTGAGCCGAATGAACAGAGATCAATCTCACAAGTTCGGAAGCCGTGGCTATGCTTTTGAAGAACTCGTAGCTGAGACTTTCTCAATGATGATTGGAATGAAAACGGGACATGGTTATGACCCTCGCACCCATGACAACCATACAGCCTATTTGAATAATTGGATTGAAGTGTTGACCACAGATCCAAAAGGAATGAAGGAATTTCTCTTTCCTGCTCTATTTGAAGCTCACAAGGGATATCAGTTTGTAGAAAAACAGATGATAGCGATGAAGTTCCTTGAGGAAGAAGAGCGCCTTGATGAGAAAGAAGACAAAGAACAATCCAAAGCCATAGAGAAACGAGAACAAGCAATTACGAAGGAGTTCAAAGACAGGAAGATGGCTCTAGCGATGTAAAGAAAATGCCCTCTTAGTGAGGGCATAGTCATATTTCCAGAAAGATCAAACTCTAATAAAGGTTCCACGCTTTTCATTCTCTTTTGATAATCTATAGCTCTCATCCTTTGCCTGCCTCTCCGTTCGATTATTAGATATTATGGCAGTGTAAGCTGCGGTATGTAGATTCTTTGCCATACGATTCAATCCCATATGAATAGCTTCTTCCGTAAGGCGTAGAAGATGCTTAGAGGTGAACTGATAAGTGGCAAGCAATACATCTGTCGCGTCTTCTGCTTTCGATTGAACAGCCATATCGAGAGCCTTTGCCAATGAGTAGTCATTGAAGTTGGCTGAATCAAGCATTATTCCAACGGCTTTGGCATTGTTGGTTGCCGCTGCCATTAGCATTGCCGCATCGTTGTCCACATGAGGATTGATACCTACCTTGTGAATAAGGTAGCTAACACAATCATTGCTCCCTTTAGAGACAGCATAGCTCAAAGCAATGCCGCAAGATTTGCTGAGATCAATGCCAGAACTCGCTAGAGTCTGCAATTGCTGAGTGTCATTGTTGTCTATCGCATTCATCACATAGATGGTTTCTTTGTGTGAGAACGGTTTGGTGTTCATCAAGTAGTATTCGCGTTTGGGAGCCTCTTCTTTCAATCTCCCGATGGCATTTACGATATCTACTAATACTTCGAATCCTTCGTCTGTTTTTCTTATCGCTTGCATGGCCTTCTCCTTGTTATATGTAAACCATATAATACATATACAAGAAAAATCAGATTTGTAAAGGGTAGAAGACTGTTGGACGACAAAAAGGAAAAAGCCCGATGGACGGGCTTTTAGGAATGGCAGACTTTAAGCTGCAAGCTGTGTTTCTTTCGGCTTAGCTCTAGATCTAGATGGTTTTGGTGTGGTTTCGGCTTGCTCGGCAACTTCCTTTTGCTCTTCTCTTTGAGTGCTTCTAACCACTTTTTGAGCATCTTCAACTGTGATGCTCTTATCATCGTTCCAAGTGAGCTTCTTGTAAGAACCCTGAGCAAGACGCTTGTTCAAGATGTTATTTAAGTTGTCCTTGTCATCCTCACGAGATATGAACTTCTCGATGGGTAGGATGCGGATAAATCTCGCATCATTGTTCTCACCTGAGGCAAAGGCAACATAGCTCTCATTTCTGCCTATAACCTCACCATAAGCCCAGCTTTTTAGATAGGTGTTTCCGTCAGCATCTTTGGCTTTGTCCTGACCATAGCGAGAGATGATTTTTCGATCATCAACAGTGTGGTCAAAGCGGACAACATCATGAATGTCTTGGAAGTCCTGAGCTATTTTTTGGTGAATGCGTGCAGCTCCACTCACTCTTCTATTGAACTCTTTGATCTGGTCTTCTGACTGAATGTTTTCGGCAGGAACAGCCAGCATCACATTGTTGTCTTGTGGTTCGAAGGGTGGATTGTTTTCATAGGAAGAGTAAAAACCTGTGGCGGTTCTTCCTTTGAATTGTCTTTGAACTTGCTGATGAAATCTTGATACCTCCACCAACACTCTTCCATTTTGTAAATCGTCGTGAACGATTACCCCGCCTTTGTCTCCGAAATTGATTTGTGCCATGACAGCCTCCATAGATAATGATCTATTTATATGTCGCAATTTCGATGCGTCAATAGAGGCTATAGACATCGCATATAGGTTTATTTGTAAGGCTTACCCGTATATGGATTTATCTTTCCTCGGATCTCACCGTAGTAGCCCTGCTCATTTTTGAGTCGCTCAGGGTCGGCCGTGATTTGGTCATCGGTTTTGCCTGCTGCTTCCACGTCAACGGACTGTTTCAAGTCGATGAGCTTGCGCTCCAAGTCGCTCATATCCACGGGCTCAGGCTTCTTGATTCGGATGATGTCCGCCTCATTGGGGTTCTCATCGTTGATAGCGACCTGGTGAATGATGGCAGTGATGGGCTTGGCGATTGTGAGTAGCTGGCTCTCCACGGTCATAACGGCGCCTAGGGGGCTCATGCTGCTCGTATAGAGGGCAAATGCCACTATGCCTACCGGAATCGCTACCAAGCCCCTATGGACGGCTACAAGCACGGTAGAGAGGTTGAGTAGGATGGATAGCAGACTCAAGCCGATAGCAAGGGGTGGGATGTAGATCGAGGCGATGAGCTCGCGGGCATGTGGAAGGCTCTCCACATTGGCGGCACTGATACTGCTCTTCTCTCGGATAGTGGAGATGTGCTGCTCAAAGAATGCTCTGAAGTCGCCTTCGCTGAGTCCAAATGGGATGTCTGCCCCCCTCACTGCGGAAATACCAAATTTGGGGAATGCGGGAATGATTTCGGTGGCACGAAACTGCTTCAAAGCGGGAGATGACTCACCTATGGCGGCCATGAACTCGTCGCGGCTTAGACCCTGAGGCACACCGGCTTTCTTGATGAATTCTTGGTCTACTTTCTCTTTCATCTTGCCCTTGTAGCCGTTCCATCGCTTGGATTCGATGGCATAGCTGGCATAGACGGCATCGAGCTTGGAGGACATCTCACGATACTGACCGTAGAAGCTGCCGATGGCATCAGAGTCGAACTTTGCCTGTAGGAAATCGCTGACCTGGCTGCGCACCTGGTCACTGCCCAACTTGGAGCTCAAGCCTATGGTGGCGAGTTCAAGGGGACTGGATACGGGACTTGGGATGTGACCGTTGAGGACTGCATTTCTATAGACACCAAGGGCATAGGCTTGTGCCTTCTTCTCTGGTGCTAGCGAGTCTATGAGATGGTCGAAAACCGCAGATTCAACGATGAAGACGATTGGAACGAGAGCCGTGAATGCGGTGAGTCGGTGAATAGTTCTTTTGGTAGGTAAAACCTTGATTAGAAATAGGCTGATACCAATGGCGGAAAGTGACTTACCAAAGAACTCAAGTCGGTTAAAGACACTGATTTCTGTATTCTTGCTTGATAGAAAGTCTACAAGTCCAAGGTTGTAGATAAGTTCGCAGACAATGTAGGCAAGAGTTAGAGCGATGGTTATTGTTGTTGTTTTCTTCATCACTCACCTCAGATCTTTCTAGGCTTAGAACTAGGAAGGGCTTCGGGTAACGCTTTTTCTAGGCTAAGTTTGAGTTCGTGGACTCGAAGCTTTTCCGTGTAGAGAGTAGCAAACTCTCTATACCTATTGACCTGAGTCAATCCATATCGATTGAATGCTGTCAAGCCAACAGTTTTGGTTTCACCCTCAAGCAAAGACTCTATATAGGAGTCAACTTGAGCATTGGTTCGGAACTCTGGCACGTAAGAGACGAATCTAATTTCGTGTGTGCTCCATCTCTCTGCGCCATTTTCACAGTAATGGAGGAAGACAAAGAGATCCAGTTCAATTTCTTTTGTTGACTTTCGTCTATCACGCACCTCATATCTGCACACATTAAGAATCTCATTCACCCTATCTACAAAGAACTTAATACTTTCCTTCTCAATTTTCTTCATCTTCTTCTCCTAGTTGTCTCTATAGCTATACGAGATAATTCATAAAAATCAAGAGATAAGACGATATACGGTAGAGATTGAGGACAAAATAAATCCCTCACTTGGAGGGCATTTTTAGATTTTAAGTTTGGTTGCCTTTGTCTTTATTGGAGGAGATGGTTGTAGTTTATTGTCTAGCATTTTTCGTAGCTCGTAAGCTTTACAGAAATCTTTGACGGCATCTGTCCCGTACTCTTTAGCAATATCAATAGGACCTCCTTTTTCTATCAGAAATTTAACCACATCTACGCACCCATTTTCAGCAGCCCTCTTAAGAGCATAATCATTATCAGCATGTATATTAGCCCCTTGCTCAACGATGAACTTAACAACCTCTATATGCCCTTTTATAGCAGCCATCCTAAGGGCATCATCGCCGTTAGCATGGATATCAGCACCCTGCTCAACGAGATATTTAACAACCTCTATATGTCCATATATAGCTGCTCTCATAAGAGCATCATCATTTTTGGCATGAAGATCAGCCCCGCACTCTACAAGAAACTTAACCACATCAAGATGCCCCTCATCCGCAGCATATCTTAGAGCCTCATTCTTATTGAAACTGATTTCAGAACCCTGCTCGACGAGGTACATAACAATATCTAGATATCCGCTTTCCGCTGCACTTGAGAGAGCATAACCTTCACCATCCGCATGGATGTTTGCCCCTTGCCCTACTAGATATTTAACAATTTCTATGTGGCCTTCATCAACAGCCCTAAGGAGAACATTTCCTTCCATATCCTCAGCATTAACATTCGCCCCACTCTCAATTAGCCTTTTTACCTCCTGCATATCTCCCAATTTTGTAGCCATTAATAGTTGTTTATCTAACTCATCCATATACACCTCCCCGTTATCATCTTTTTGTTATATATTAATTCTCATAAAAATCAAGAGATAGGAGATGTGTGGCAGCAATGTAGGACAAAAGAAAGCCCTCACGAGGAGGGCGTATTCATATCTTTAGCCTGGGCGACTTAGATTTGTTAGGAGTATGAGATTCGAGTTTCTGACCTAGCATCTTTCTAAGTTCATGTGCTTTACAGAAATC
>LNAP01003667.1_pt1 | contig 14607 bp, 15 predicted proteins | sample 602601 | NCBI WGS metagenome assembly LNAP01 (sample SAMN02440304, study PRJNA202911) | soil metagenome | biome: Subtropical and temperate rainforests or woodlands; isolation source: soil samples (1 kg each in a 20% v/v slurry with milli Q water) were... ...
CATGGTCGAAGCGAAGGAGCCGATCGCCCGGGTTGACGCCGCCAACGACGCCGCGCGGATCGAGCCGCGCCGCGAGGGATACTTCAACGCCGTTCAGGTGTTCCCCTACAGCCCGGGCGCCCTCTATCAGGTCTATGTCGCACCGGGACAGGTCACCGACATCGCGCTCGAGCCGGGCGAGCAGCTCACCGGCTCCGGGCCGGTCGCGGCCGGCGACACCGTGCGCTGGATCATCGGCGACACCGAGAGTGGCGACGGTGATAGCCGACGCGTCCACCTCCTGGTCAAGCCGACCCGGCCTGCGATCGAGACCAACCTCGTAGTCAACACCGACCGGCGCACCTATCTGATCGAGCTCCGCGCGCACGAGCGGCCCTACATGCCCTCGGTCGCCTGGTTCTATCCCGAGAGCCGCAGCAGGAGCATTCGCGCCGCGCCACCGGCGCCGGTCCTGCCTGAGGTGGTGCAACGGCGCTACCGGTATGCGATCGACGGCGACACGCCCCCCTGGCGGCCGGTCAACGCCTATGATGACGGCCGCAAGGTCTACATCGAGTTCTCGGCCGGCATCGTGCAGGGCGAGATGCCGCCGCTCTTCATCGTCGGTCCGGACGGCAAGCCGGAGATCGTGAACTACCGCCCGTATGGCAACGTGCTGATCGTCGACCGGTTGTTCGCCGCAGCCGAGCTGCGGCTGGGCGGCGAGAGCCAGCAGAAGGTCCGGATCATCCGCACGGACGGTAGGCCGCAGCGATGACGGATCAATCGCAGTCCGACTCCCCAACCTCGACGACGACGGGTCCCTTCAGGCTGCGGCCGGAGGGACCGCGCGTCATGCGCCTGTCGCGCAGTGTCCTGGTCGGCGGCACCGCGCTGGCCTTGATCCTGATCTGTGGCGCCGTGCTGTGGGCCTTGCAGGGCGATCGGCTGCGCAGACCCACACCCCAGGAGCTCTACACCACCGACCGGCCGCGCATGGCCGATGGCCTCGCCGGGTTGCCCCGCGATTACACCGGAGTCCCGCGCGATGTCCCGCCGCTCGGGCCGCCGCTGCCCGGCGATCTCGGCCGACCGATCGTGGCGGCTCAAAGCCAATCCAGTCCGTCTTCGCCCGATGCGGAGCAGCAGCGCCGAGCGCAGGAGACGGAATCGGCCCGCGTCAGCCGCCTGTTTGCTCCCGGCAATCGCCCGCAACAGCCTGTTGGCGCAGCCTCGACTCCTTCTCAGGCATCGATGTCCGGGAGCATGCCGGCCACCGATGAAGCCTCGATCCAGAACGGACAGGACCGCAAGCTCGCCTTCTTGAATGCGCCCGCCGATCGTCGCACCACGAGCCCTGATCGCCTTGCGCGCCCTGCATCACCCTATGTTCTGCAGGCGGGCACGGTCATCCCGGCAGCCCTCGTCACCGGCCTGCGGTCCGACCTGCCCGGTCAGATCACGGCGCAGGTGACGGAGAATGTCTACGACACGCCTACAGGCGGCTCGCTGCTGATTCCTCAGGGAGCAAAACTGATCGGTGTCTACGACAGTCAGGTTTCATTTGGGCAATCGCGGCTCCTTCTCGTTTGGACGCGCCTCATCCTGCCCAACGGCTACTCGATCGTGCTCGAGCGTCAGCCGGGTGCCGATGCAACGGGCCAAGCCGGACTGGAGGACGGCGTCGACCATCACTGGAGTGCCCTGTTCAAGGCAGCGCTGCTTTCGACCATCCTGGCCGTGGGCACCGAGCTCGGTTCCGATCAGAATGACAGCGACATCGTCCGTGCCTTGCGGCGCGGCACCGGTGACACCGTGAACCAGGCCGGGCAGCAGGTCGTGCGCCGCAATCTCAATATCCAGCCGACGCTGACGATCCGCCCCGGCTATCCTGTGCGGGTGATCGTAACCCGCGATCTCGTGCTTCAGCCTTATCGCGGATAGGGAGGCGACGATGTCCAAGCTGCGACTGGGCGCCATTCTGGACGAGAAACCGGTGAAGCTGACGGTCGACCTGCCGGCGGCGATCCATCGCGATCTCTTGCTCTACGCCGAAGTGCATGGCCGCGAGACCGGACAGGCGATCGATCCGTCGAAGCTTGTAGCGCCCATGCTGGCGCGATTCATGGCAACCGATCGAGCCTTCGCCAAGGCGCGCCGCACTTTGAGCCGCATCCAAGTGACCGACACCCGGGCTAAATGACGAGAGTGGGATGATGGGTCTTGCGCAAAGCCTCGAGGAATCGCGCCAGCGCCGGATTGTTGTTGTGGTGCTCCCAGCAGGCCGTGAAAGTGATATGGCTTGGGCCCGATGGATCGCGAACCTCGCGAAAGCGGACGCCCGGATAGGCAAGGCTGGTCCATGATTCGCAGAGAATGCTGACATGACGACCGGCCTCAAGCATCGCCAGGACGTTTTCATTGCCGATATCCCAGGTCTCGATAGCGGGAGCGTCTCCGGGCGACGAGAGCTTCCTCAGAATGATGTTGCGTAGATCTGGTCCAGGATCGCGTAGGCTCAGAAGGAATGTCTCGTCTTTGAGATCGCTCCACTCGAGGACGTCGCTGCTCGACAGAGGGTGCCTGGCCGGTAGTGCGACAACAATGCGTTCTGACCATAGCGACATTGAAGGCCCCGCGTACTGTCGGACCTGGCCTGCAATTATCGCAACGTCCAAGTCTCCGGTGCTAACAGCTGTTATCAGTTGAGCGCGCGTTCGTTCGGTGACTTGTATGCCGATTTCAGGAAACGACTTGATATGATCCGCCAGGACAGCACGGAGCTTGCCGGCTGAAACTGATGTACAGAACCCTATTTTCATGACGCCGGCATCCCCGCGACCGGCTAAGCGCGCGCTTGCTACCATATCGTCCACATCACCGAAGAGCCGCCGAGCAGCCCGTGCCATGTTTGCGCCGGCTGATGTGAGACGCACTCCGCCACTTGAGCGCTCAAACAGAGAGACGCCGAGTTGCACTTCAAGCTGGCGGATCCGGCGGCTGAGTGCGGACTGCTTGAGATTGAGAGCGACAGCAGCTTGCCGGAAGCTGCCATGCTCCGCGGCTGCAATAACGCCGCGCAACGAACTCAGATCGAGGTCCATAATTTGACCATGAGCTGCTAGAGGTGTGATGCTGGCGTCTCCCTCGTTCAATAGGGGGTGACACCTCGCACCCTAATGACGCTCGACACACATCTGTGCAATGATTGGTAAGCTTCCAAGCGGCTGGGTAGGTGCGGGCTGCCACTGGAGACTGCGACGCTACCGGTTTCCTGACCAGAGCCCGGTCCCGAGCCCTAGGCGGACAACTGAACAGAGATCGGGAGCTGTACCAGGCGCGATGATCGCTGCAGAGCGTTCCGGGATCGCAGGGCGGCAATACGCGGGAAATACCCGGGCGTCCGTGCCATGTAGAGACGGTATTCGTTGCCGAATTGCTTCAGGGCCTTGCGTTCTTCCTTACGAGCCAGATGGACGTACATCGCTACCAGAACCGAGAACATGGCGAGCGTCAGCAAGGTCGGCCATTGCAGCAGGAAGCCGAACGTCACGAGGACAAAGCCGATATAATGCGGATGGCGCACATAGGTATACCGGTCTTCATTCAGTCATCTACGTGATGCTTGTGGCAGATCTCGATGGCGGAGCCGATATCTGCGCTGTTGGCGAGACGGCAAAACTGTTGAACCTGGAGCGCCAAAAAATGGTTCTCGGCCTAGTGCCGATGCCTTCTGACGCCGCAATGCCTAAGATGAAGTAGAATCAAGATGAGTAGGGGCGATCAGCAAAAGCGAGAGAAATATTGGAGCAGCGTGTCGAATTCGTACGCGGTAGTCACGAGAATGAACTGAGACGATATTGACCTGAGATGGCGCCGCACCGGGTGACGCGAAGCGATAGGCTGCAGGCCCCGAATGCAACGATACGCTGTGCGGCCACGCCACTTCCGGCCGGAGATGGGACGATGTTGTAAAGCATATCCAACCTCAAACGGAGAACGGCATGACCACCGGGAAAAGGTAGCACCATGTAAGCACACTTTGCTCGAGCTTGCGGGCGTTGGCATTATGCGACTTGGGATCAGGCCTGATCTGGAGGATCTGAGAATGAAGGTAAAACAGGAAGTCCAGGAACTCTTTCCCACGCCGCTCTGGGTCGCCGACCTGCCGGCAGCGGATGCCGTGACCTTCAACGCCAAGCTCAAGACCGAAATCGAAAATATCATCTCGCCGCGACCCAAGGTGCCGACCGGCAGCAACTGGCAGACACCGCAGGACCTGCACACACGTCCGGCCTTCGCCGAATTCGCCAAGCTGGTCGAGATCGTCGCGCGGAGCGTCGCGCAGTACCTGCAGGTCGAGCACTTTCCGATGATGATCACGGGCTGCTGGGCCAACATCAATCCGCCCGGCGCCTATCATCCCACCCACAATCACCCGAACAATTACCTGAGCGGCGTCTACTACGTCGCCATGCCCGAGACTGGCTCGCACCTGCTATTCCAGGACCCGCGGCCCGTCATGATCATGCCCCGGACCAACCTCAGCCGCGTCACCGCCAACGCGGCCGTCGCGCAAGCCCAGTCGGGTCGCATGGTGATGTTCCCGTCCTGGCTCCGGCACCACGTTCCCTCGAATGTAGGCACGACCGACCGCATCAGCATCGCGTTCAATCTCATGTTCACGAGCTTCGCCGAGACGGTGGCCGCGCCCATGTGGAAGCCGACGGCAGGCACGGCCTAGGGCGTACTACGACGCCGCGATCCCGAATTCCTCGGCAAGCAAGGTGTGCACGCGGATTCTTGACGGCCTTCAGCGCTTCTTCGATCGGAGGGTACGCGTCGCATTCTGGGACGCACTGGCCATAGCTATTGGCGCGTATCGCCGCACGACGGATCCTCTTGGCAACGACGAGTGCGCTCTGTTCCGAGCTTCTATCCTGGACAATCGCCTGTTGCGAAGTCAGCGCACCTCGCGGGGCGCAAACTAAGCGGAGCCTATTAATTTTCTGAATCGAGTTTTGGGCACCTCGAAGAAATGAGTCTGTCAGTGACACGCTGCCATGGATGCTGGCGTTTCGTGATTTCGGCGCGGCTTGATCGGCGCCTTCAGTGCTTTTTGTCCTTTTGACGCTGAGGCCGGCGCGCCTGGGTTTCATCGCTTGCCGCGGCCCATCCGCCGAGCAGGATCGTTGGGAGGAGAATGCCGGCATCAACACCTTTAACTTGGCAACCTGCATCGCCGCCCTCGTGGTCGGAGGTACGTTTCTGGATGAGACCACGGCCCGTTGGGCGTTGGATCTCGCCGACTTTTGGAACGCCGGCATCGAACAATGGACGGTCGCGCACGATACTGACTTGGCACGCCAAGTCGGCGTGAGCGGCTACTATGTTCGTACGGCGCCAGCCTCAGTGGCGGAGATTGGCAGCAGCGCGCTCAACGAAATCGTACCAATCCGCAACCGTTACGGAGGATATCAAGCTTGCTGCCAGCGAACAGGTCAGTACGGATTTCCTGCAATTGGTGCGGCTGGGCCTGCGGAGCCCAAACGATCCCCTTATCCAGAGCAGCCTCAAAGTCGTCGATCACCTGCTGAAGGCGGATACCCCGTCGGGCACGGTCTGGCGTCGCTACAACGAGGATGGATACGGTGAGCACGAAGACGGGTCTGCCTACGATGGGGTCTGCCGTGGTCGGCCTTGGCCACTGCTGGCGGGCGAGCGGGGGCATTACGAACTTGTGGCAGGACGGGATCCTTTGTCGTTTCTCAGGACCATGGCGGCAGCTGCAAGCGTTGGCGGTATGCTGCGGGAGCAAGTCTGGGATGGGCCCGCGATCCCATCGCGTCGACTGCAAGCAGGTCGCCCCACGGAATCCGCGATGCCTCTGGCCTGGCGCACGCGGAGTTCATTAAACTCATGGTATCTCGCGGTCTCGGTCATCCCGTCGACCGGCCAAGAGCTACGTGGGAAAGGTACAAAGGTCAGGCATCAATGGTCAGAACTGTCTTCTGGTGGCCGCACGCCCGCATCAGGCAGTTTGCTGTTGAATCGCACGTTGTGGTTGCGTTGCCTCGATCTGGTACAGTTCGCTGGGGTATCGATGGGTGGCAGGCAGTCAGAGAACATCAGCAGAAGAGACGGGCCCTGGATTCTATGCGGCCCCCTTGAATACAGCCGGTTTGTTGAGCGGACAGCAGGTGAATTTCACGATCCGATGGGACAGCGGCGACTGGATTGGGGCCGATTTCAACCTTGGCGTTTCTTAGTCTGCGCAACAGTTTCGACGCGGCCGTGCCGGTCGGATTTCGTAGCGCTTGATGGGAATCTCGTGCGGCATGCCCGGTCTAGTAGGCCTAGGTAACGAGACATAGAGACCCGCTCTCCGCTAGTGCAAGCTCAGAATGTAAGCAATCAGCAAGCTGCGCTCATACGGGGTGAGCCAGAAGTTCGGCATGCCCGTGTGCGCTGAGGAGAGGTGTCGGTCGAGCGAGTCAATCGTCGTGCTCGATTTGGTGGCGATCGCCCTGAAGGACGGCGCGCCATCGCCGGTCTCGGTACGCGGTGCACGGTCGACGACATGGCAGCCCTTGCACCAGGCTTCGGCGAGTGTTTGTCCGATCGCGGCACCAGGTGGGTCAGGCGGTACGATCTTCATGACGAAGGAGGTCGGTGGCTCCAAGGGTCCGAACGGACCGGGCACCTTGTTCCTTACGTGTGGAAGGCTCCTGAGATAGGCGATGATCGCGCTGGCATCTGCCTTCGTAAGAGTGGCGAAGGCTCGCCAAGGCATAGTCGGCGCGAGATTGCGCCCATCAGGGCGAACCCCTCTGGTTAGCGCCGCTGCGATTTGTTCATCGCTCCATCCACCAAGACCCGTGTCTTTATCCATCGTAAGGTTCGAGCCGTAGAAAACGCCTCGGCCTGGAACCTCAAACCCAACTTCCGAGCCACCGAGTTGGCGAGACATGTCGGGTTTGCCGAGAAAATATCCTGGCGTGTGGCAGTCGTTGCAGCCGCCGATTGTCACGAGATATTTGCCGCGTTCGACCGCCGGATCAGCGGCGTTCGCGCTCGAGAAGCAAGTAACCAGAACATTGGCCACAAGCGCATAAGCCGCCAATCTCCAGTCTTTCACGAGGTTCTCCTTGTCGATCGTGGCAGAGATAGCTCAATTCGACATGACCCAGTTGAAGTCCCCAGAGTGAACACGTGCACTGTCCCAGCTTCCCGGTGAGGGAGGGACCTGATAGTAGCCATATTAGCTTATAGAGCTCCACTAGCGGGGCCAATTGCCTTGCGCTAGATCAAGGAAAACGGTCGGTCAGGTTCATTAGAATAAACCGATGGGCTGGCAACGGCTATGACCCGAGAGGTTACCGTGAGGAATACGATCAGGGGCGAGGGCCTCAAATCAACAATCTCTACGCGGCAAGGGCGTCGCACTAAGAGCGATCCGCCATCGCTGCGGCGTGCCGCGGGAGCGCCGTCTTCGGAACATTCCATCGGCATATCCCAAGTCCGCACGCTTGCGATCGATGTCGGCGGCACGGCGCTGAAGGCAGCTGTACTAGACCAAGATGGGGTGCCGATGGCGCCGGAGGTCCGCGCCTCAACGCCCCATCCATGTCCACCCGAAGTACTCATCAGCGCTCTCGCCAACCTCGTTGCGCCATTACCATCATTTGAACGCGTCTCGGTGGGTTTCCCGGGCGTGGTCCGGGATCGACGGGTGCTGACCGCACCGCACCTCGGGGACGAGAGGTGGAGCGATTACCCGTTAGCCGCCGGGTTGGAGCGTCTGTGGCACAAGCCAGTCCGCGTCGCCAACGACGCTGAGGTTCACGGACTGGGCATCGTGACCGGCCACGGCCTAGAAATGGTGGTGACGCTCGGCACCGGCGTCGGGACGGCGCTTTTTCGTGACGGTCAGCCGACGCCCCATCTCGAGCTGGCCCACCACCCGCTGCGCGGCGGCAGGACCTACGACGAATATCTCGGGCTGGAGGCGCTGCGCCGCGTTGGCTTCGGGCGATGGAACGCGCGGTTGCGCTGGGCGATCGACGTTCTCTACGGCTTGGTTCGATACGACACGCTTTACCTTGGTGGCGGCCACAGCGCGAAGGTGGTCGGCGATCTCCCTGCGAATGTCCGATTGGCCTCGAACGTAGCGGGCCTCATCGGCGGCATCCGTCTTTGGTCGACGGGGGCAGCTTCCGGTTCGGCCCGTTGCTGTCGCCAGAAAATTGGATCCAATGAAAGAAAACATAGCTCTGCAGCGGTGTCGCCGGCCAGTATCGCCGTGGCCGACGTGGATCGTCGAGCCGGGTGCCATGCGGCACGTACCAAGTCGTGAGCGCCGATCGAGCAAGCGAGGATGGCGCTCGATATTTGGCTTCGCTCGCGTTGGGCGCACGCTTCTTGAAGCGGCCATCGACGAAACGCAGAGAGTGCGGTGACCATGGCGAACCCCAGTCGAGGACCTGAAATGAACTCAAGCGCGCCGGCGGGGCCGCCCTGCGTTTTTGTCGTCTTTGGCGCGGCGGGGAGTCTCATGTCGCGGCTTCTGTCGTCGGCGCTCCTTAACCTCGCATCCGCGAACCTACTTTCCGAGAGGTTTGAGCTGCTGGGCGTCGCGCGGAAGGCGATTACGACCGCCTATTTCCAGACGGCTCTCCGCGCTGCGCTGTCGGCTTCCGCGACCGCCGTGGCATCGCCGGAAGCGGTCGGTTGGCTGGTCGAGCGGACGAGCTACGTGCAAGGAGAGTTGGACGATCCGCACACCTATGACGCCCTGAAACTCGTGCTCGACTCAATCGACCGCCGGCGCGGGACGGAAGGCAATCGCTTGTACTAACTGGCCGTGCCGCCCGGCGTCTTCGCCGTCGTGGTGAAGCAGCTCGGCAAGGCGGAGCTCAGCCGTGAAGCCGCTGGCGCTTGACGGCGGGTTGTCGTGGAAAAGCCGTTCGGAAGAGATCTGCTCTCCGCGCGGAAACTCAACAGGGACCTGCTCCAGACTTTGGCTGAGCACCAGATCTATCGCATCAATCACTATCTTGGCAAAGAGACCGTGCAGAACCTGATGTTGTTCCGGTTCGCCAACGGATTGTTTGAGCCGATTTGGAACCGTCAGCATATCGATCACGTGCAGATCACCGTGGCGGAGGCAGCGGGGGTCGGCACCCGCGGTTCATTCTATGACGCCACCGGCGCCCTGCGGGACATGGTGCCCGACCATCTCTTCCAGCTTCTCACGCTTGCGGCCATGGAGCCGCCCACGCGCTTCGATGCCGATGCGGTACGTTCGGAAATGGCAAAGGTGCTGGATGCGGTGATGCGCCTCACACCGGCGGAGGCGGCGCACAATGCTGTGCGCGGTCAGTACGGGCCGACCACATCGGGCGCACGGCTCGACGCCTATCTCGCCGCTTATACCAAGGCGGTGGAGGCGGCTGTTGCGTCCGGCGCGGATGTGCGTGGCTATTTTGCGTGGTCGATTCTGGACAACCTCGAGTGGGCCGCCGGCTTTGCCAACCGCATTGGACTCGTTTACGTCGATTACGCGACCCAGAGGCGTGTTCCCAAGGCGTCCTTCGATTGGTTTGCGAAGTTGATCCGGGCACAACAGCATGGCGATCACGCGTGATCGAGGGCTGGGTCACGCGTGATGCTAATTCGTTGCTGCAACCCATGCAGCCGGTGGCATTTTCGAGGTCGGTGCCGCAAGACGCACTCCCCACGATCGAAATCGACGATAGCCGGACCTTCCAGCCCATCGAAGGCTTCGGGTTCACGCTGACCGGCGGCAGCGCGTATTTGCTGGCGGGTCTTGCGACGGCAGACCGCGCGGACCTGCTGCAGGAGCTGTTTGGTTTGACCGATGCGTCGGTCGGGCTGAGCTGTCTGCGACTGAGTATTGGCGCCTCCGATCTCGGCGAGAGGGCCTACAGCTATTGGGAACTGGATCCCGGAACGGCGGACCCTGACCTCGCGCACTTCAATCTTGCCGCCTGTTGCCCAGAGGTGGTTCCCGTGCTGCAGGAGATATTGCGGATCAATCCGGCTGTGAAGATCATCGCTTCGCCGTGGTCGGCACCGTCGTGGATGAAGACCAACGGCAGCTTCGTGGCAGGATCGCTGAAGCCGGAATGTTATTCGGCGTATGCACGATACCTCGTGAAATACCTGGAAGCGATGCGCGGGCATGGCATTCACGTCAGCGCGATGACACCACAGAATGAACCGCAGAATCCGAGGAACGAGCCGAGCATGGTGATGACCGCCGCCGAACAGGCGGACTTCATCAAGGGACATCTTGGACCGGCATTGTGCAAAGGCGTGCCCGAAACGGAAATACTCTGCTGGGACCACAATTGCGACGGAGCCGATTATCCGCTCGCGGTGCTGGGCGACGCGGAGGCGCGCGCCTATATCGCCGGCGTTGCCTGGCATTTGTACAACGGGTCGCCGGAGGCGATGTCGGACGTGCGGGCGCAGTATCCAGACAAGAAAGTGTACTTCACCGAACAATGGGTTTCCGCGCATGAGGAGTTTATGGGCGCCCTGCGCTGGCATACGAAGAATGTCATCATCGGTACACTGAGAAACTGGAGCCGTACCGCGCTGGAATGGAATCTTGCCTCTGATCCCGAGTACGCCTTGCACACGCCCGGCGGCGCCGTGGGAGCTCTGGGCGGCGTTACCATCGGGGCCACGATCACGCGAAATCCCGGATATTATCTGATGGCGCACGCGGCGAGATTTATCCGGCCGGGGTCGGTGCGGGTTTATTCAAGCGAGGTGGACCAGCTCCCCAACGTGACTTGTCTGACGCCTGATTCGCAGATGGTGATGTTGGTCATGAATGATGCCGATGGTGCCAGGCGCTTTTGCGTTCAGCACCGAGGCGCTTGCGCGACGCTGGAGCTGGGGATGGGTGATGTCGCGACCCTCCGGTGGAACGTGGCAACGGCGGTGGCCCCGAGCGAGAAAGCGGGGGCCGGCCGAAACACATAAAAGTCTTCAGGCCAGGACGGGAGCGAATCATTCCCACTCGATCATGCCCGGCGGCTTCGACGTGATGTCGTACGCCACTCGGTTGATCCCCCGCATTGCGTCGTGACGCGGCAGATGGCGTCCCTCACTGCGCTCGGGATGACAGCGACGCCTCTCTGTGATACCTGGGGCTGAACACGCCGAGTGTTTAGGACGGCGCTGAGGACAACTATCTGGATATGCCGCTTCAGTACCACATCGACGACGAACCACGGCGCTAAACACGAAGGACCGCGTCAGTCGCGCAGGGCGGCGGCATCGATGAACAGCGCGCCGCGCACCACCACCATCTCGCCGACGCTGAGACCATTGCGAACCTCGACCAATCCGCTAGTTGCACTGCCAACCTCTATCGGCTGGGGGATGAGCGTTTTTTGTGCCGTGTCGGCCACCCATACGCGGGCGTTGGCGCCTTTATAGATCACCGCATCCTGCGGCACCGCCGGCATCAGCCGTCCCTCACCGGAGATGATGCGAAAGGAGACGAACATTTCCGGAAGAAGTTCGTGGTCGGGATTCTCGATCTCGGCCCTCACCGCGAGGCGTCGTGTGTTGGGATCGAGCGCCGGGGCAACGTAGGTGAGCTTGGCATTGAAGGTACGATTGGGATAGGCCAGCACCGAGGCCTTGACTGCCGCGCCCACCTTCATCTTGGGAGCATCGGATTCGAGCACATTGGCGATCAGCCACACACTCGCGAGATTGCCGATCGTGAACACCGGATCGTTACCGCCGACTGTGATATGCTGACCAAGCCCCATCTTGCGCTGGACAACCATGCCGCTGATTGGCGCCGACACGATGGTTTCGGCATTTATGTGACTCATCTTCTCTAGCCCGGCGATCTCGGCCTCCGAGCAGCCAAGAATGCGGAAGCGATTGCGAGATGCCCCCAGCGCGATCTCCGCCGAGTGCTGATCGCCTTGGGCCGCGCCCAGGTCGGATTCGGTCTGCTGGAGATCCTTCAAAGCGCCACCGCGCAGTGCGATAAGGTCGCGCTGACGCTTCTCGACGGCCTGCGCCAGCGTCAATCGCGACCGCGCCTTCTCCAGGGTGGCCAGCGCGGTGACCAAGTCTTGGTGGCCCTGGACGAATTCACTGGCTTCGATGGCAAACAGTGGCGCGCCGTGCTCGACCTAATCGCCGGGCTTGGCGATCAGACCGGTCACGCGGCCGGAATAGGGTGAGAAGACGGGCGTCGTGGTGTCCTCGTTGATGGCGATCTTGCCATCGGTTGCCTGCTCGTCGCGGAAGGCGACCTGGCGCACCGCGGCCAGCGTCAGGTTTGCCCACTGTGTGTCGCTTGGCCGAAACGCGCCATTGGCGTCGCGCGTCGCCGTCTCGGTGCGTGCATCGGTCACGCTGTTCAGAGAAAACAGGGCCGCACCAGCGACGACGGCTACGCAACCGGCCACCAGCCACAGGCAATTGCGGCTGAGACGGGTCCATAGCGACGGCTTCGCATCGATCATCATATGGCGACCTTCCGGGGGGCGATTGGGCAGAATAAAAGTACCTCGTAAGCAGAAGAGCATAGGTCTTTCCAGTCTGTCGATTGCTACCGCGCAAGCGGGGTCTGGAGAGGCCCTGATCACCATGACATCGGTCGCATCGCATTGCCCTGGATCAAATGGCGCTCGTGGCTCGCCCGGCGAGAGGTGAGCGATCTGAAGACCGCAATACGCGCATTGATTCGGATCAAGGTTTCTCCAGCAATCTGCCGGCAGCATAAACTGCTGTGATTTTGTGCCAAGCGGTCGGATCGACCCGGGCCGCAGGCAAGCCCGTCGCCTGTAAGCGCCAAATGCGTTTGAAAGTCCGAGGTCGATATGGCCAGCACCGCCCAACCTGCTGAGCCATCGCCGGCCGACCAGAAAATGGACCGGGTGACGCAGCGTGGCTTGTCCGATGTCGCGCTTTTGGGCGATAGGGGCCGGCCGCGCTTCCAGGTGCCTGGCAGTGTCGGCACCAAATATGCTGGTCTTGACCGTCTGCACGTGAAGATCGCACAAAATCTCAACGATACTGCCCGACCTCGAGGGAAGAACGACCGAGTTCTCCACACTCGAAGGTATTCAGCAGGACTCCGACGCGGTGGGCCGAGGACATCCACTCAGCCAGGCGTGGATAGTTGTCGACCAACCAGTTGAAGGCCCCCTGAATGGCAAAAAAGGCCGCACCGGCTTGGGTGACCTCACCGAGTGAAACGGTGCCCAGGACGTAATTGGGCGCGCATAGGATGAGCCCAATGATCGGCGCTAATAGAGTGTTGCCATGTGACACCACCGTCGTGCGCATGTGCTGTCCGCAAAGCCGTCGCCAGTTGTCGATCACCAACGCTTGAGCGCTGGCGAGGACTGAAGCGACCTCGTCGTGCGGCTCCGACATCGTGCGCGTGTTGGCCCGGGCCACGACGTACTTAAAGTCGGCCTCCGCTTGATTCTTGTGTTCGATGACGTCGACCATGTGGCGGCCGATCGCTATCATACCGAGCGTCGTCGCCGACGCATAGACGACCGAAGCAATCACCAGATGCCCCGGAATGCGGATCGTGCTTTGCCAGACGCGGATTTCAAACACACCGCCGACGTTCCACAGCACGACGATGAACGTTGCAGCGACGAGCAGCGACGACAGCAGACCGACCACGAGATCGATGGGAGCATCGGTGGCGACCCGGACATCCTCGGTGATGCGGTACTCCGCATTCTCACGTTGACCATTGACGAGGCCGACCCGACCATCGCGCTGGTGCGCCAACCACGCGACGATAAGCCGTCCCGTCAGCCAGTTGCGCCACAGGCGCTGGAACGTCATGCGGCCCCACACGGCCGTGACCGCGAGCGTGACACTAGCCCCGGCAAGAAGGAGGAGGATGCGCGCCTGATGCCATAGCTTGCCGGCGTCGCGCGCCTCGAGGGCATTGAAAAAGTCGCGGTTCCAGAGGTTAAGGCGGTATTGCACAAGCAGTTGCAGCACTACGCCGATGGCCAAAAATGCCAGTAGAACCCAAGCGCTACGACCTCGCCAGAAACCATGAGCGGTTTGCCAGAAGCGGCGCAGTGCGACGCCATTATCCGGCAGGAGCGTCGCGGGCTGGGGTACCGCGCTCATCATCGCGCGTGCCCCACGCGATGCCGGGTCGGCCAAATGCGCCCACTCATGGGATCGTTGGCCCAACCGAAGTCTGCAAAGGGGCCACCACGGTTGGCGCGGCAGATCCGGCGGCCCGCAACACTTCGGCGCGGATCATCTGCTCGTACCAGCATGCCGATTCCTTGGGAATGCGTCGCTGGGTCGGATAGTCGACGTAAACCAAGCCGAAGCGGTTGGAATAGCCCGCACCCCATTCGAAATTGTCGAGTAGCGACCACACGAAATAGCCGCGGATGTCGGCGCCCGCGGCGACCGCCTCGCGCAGCGCCGATGTATAGGTATTGAGATAGGCAATGCGCTCGGAGTCGAGAACCTTACCCGTCGCATCCGGTGATTCGTTTGCTCCCTCACCGTTCTCGGTCACATAGATTGGCACTTGGTACCGGCGGTGCACGTCGAGGAGAGTCTCACGGAACG
>LNAP01008861.1_pt1 | contig 14607 bp, 13 predicted proteins | sample 602601 | NCBI WGS metagenome assembly LNAP01 (sample SAMN02440304, study PRJNA202911) | soil metagenome | biome: Subtropical and temperate rainforests or woodlands; isolation source: soil samples (1 kg each in a 20% v/v slurry with milli Q water) were... ...
GTGCCTGCTCCAGCGCCTGCACGGCGGCGCGCAGACGCGGATACCAGGGCGCGTCCAGCCCCGCCGGCAAGTGCTCCGGCAGGGCGGCCAGCGCCGGCAGCCGCCACGGCGAACGCTCCACCAACCAGGCCAGCGACAGCTGCGACAGGTCGCGACACAGCACCCAGTCGCCATTGCTGGTGGCGCTCACCAGGCGCTCGCGCTCGAGAAAGCCGATCAGCTCCAGCCACTCCTCCTCGCTCAACGCCCAGCCATCCCGCGCCAGCGCGGCACGCGACAGCGAACGGCCACCCTGCTGACGAGCGAACAGCTGCCCCAGCAGTCCCAGCAGGTTCAGCAACGGCGGGCGCGCCACACCGCGCCAGCTGCCCGGATCGCCGAGATGGCAGACCAGCTCGGCGCCGAGCAGCACGATCAGCCAGCCCAGGTAGATCCACAGCAGGAACAGCGGCACCGCGGCAAAGGCGCCATAGATCAGCTGGTAGGAGGGGAACAGGCTGACATACAGGGCGAACAGCGCCTTGGCGGCCTCGAACAGCAGGGCACTGAAGCAGCCGCCGAGCAGTGCATGGCGGCCGGACACCTGGGTATTGGGCACGGCGGCATACAGCAGGGTGAAGGCGGCGATGCCAGTCAGCAGCGGCATCAGTCCGAGCAGGGTCGCCGCCCCCGGCAGCGCGTGCGGGCCGGACAGCAGCTCGAGCGAGGTGACATAGGTGCTGGCGGCAAAACCGGCACCCAGCAGCAGCGGGCCAAGGCTGAGGATCGCCCAGTACAGCAGGAAGCTCGACACCCCGCGCCGCGCCCGCCGGACCCGCCAGATATGGTTGAAGGCGCCCTCGATGGTGCTCAGGGTCAGCAGCGCGCTGACCACCAGCACGGCGACCCCGATCCAGGTCAGCTGGCGCGCCTGGCTGATGAAGCCGCCCAGGTACTGCTGCACCTGCTCGCCCGCCGAGGGCACGAAATTGCGGAAGATGAAGGCCTGGATCGGCTCGCCCAGATCGCGGAAGGCCGGCACCGCAGCGAGCATGACGAAGGTCACGGTCAGCATCGGCACCACCGCGAACAGCGTGGTGTAGGTCAGCGCCGCCGCGCTCTGCAGCCCGCGATCGGCGAAGAAACGGCGGATCAGCCGCTCGACGAAACACCACAGGTGGTACAGATGACGATTCATCGACTCTCCTTGTGACTGACCGTGCCGCACCTCGCCGCCGCAGGAAGGTTCTGGGGCACGCGCCGACGCGGTTAGAATAGCGCCCTCAATCACGGCCAGGCGAATCCCACATGACCGACATGATCCTGTACCACAACCCGCGCTGCTCGAAATCCCGCGGCGCCCTGGAGCTGCTCGAAGCGCGCGGCCTGCAGCCCCGGGTGATGCACTACCTGGAAACGCCACCCTCCGCCGCCGAACTGCGCGAGCTGCTCGGCAAGCTCGGCTACGGCGCGCGCCAGCTGCTGCGCAGCGGCGAGGAGCTGTACAAGGAGCTCAACCTGGCCGACCCGGCACTCGACGACGAGGCGCTGATCGCCGCCATGGCCCTGCACCCGCGCCTGATCGAGCGGCCGATCCTGGTGGTTGGCGCCAGGGCGGTGGTCGGCCGGCCGCCGGAACGCGTGCTGGAGCTGCTGGCGTGAGTGCCCCCTACATCCTGGTGCTCTACTACAGTCGCCACGGCGCCACCGCCGAGATGGCTCGGCAGATCGCCCGCGGCGTCGAACAGGGCGGCCTGGAGGCGCGCCTGCGCACGGTGCCGGCGGTGTCCGCCGAATGTGCCGCCGTGGCCCCGGAAATTCCCGAGCAAGGCGCGCTCTACGCCAGCCTCGACGACCTGCGCCACTGCGCCGGCCTGGCCCTCGGCAGCCCGACCCGCTTCGGCAACATGGCCGCCCCGCTCAAGCACTTCCTCGATGGCACCAGCAGCCTGTGGATGACCGGCGAACTGGTCGGCAAGCCGGCCGGGGTGTTCACCTCCACGGCCAGCCTGCACGGCGGCCAGGAAAGCACCCAGCTGTCCATGCTGCTGCCGCTGCTGCACCACGGCATGCTGGTCTGCGGCCTGCCCTACAGCGAGCAGGCTCTGCTGGATACCCGTGGCGGCGGCACGCCCTATGGCGCCAGCCACCATGCCGGCAACGACGGCAAGCGCCCGCTCGACGAACACGAAACCGCCCTGTGCCGCGCACTGGGGCAGCGCCTGGCGCACACCGCGCAGAAACTGGGGAACTGAGATGGCCAAGAAGAACAAACCACTGCCGGCGCTGGACTGGCTGGAACCGCGCGTACGCCTGGCGCGCTGGCTCAGCCTGGCGCTGTTCGTGGCCCTGGTGGTGCTGCTCGGCGTCTGGTACCTGCTGCTGGAGGACCTGCACGGTGCCCGCCCCTGGGTGATCCTCGGCGTGCACCTGGTGCCACTGGCGATCCTGGCGCCGGGCATGCTGACGGGCAACGCGCGGGTGCATGCCTGGACCTGCTACGTGCTCAACCTGTACTTCATCCAGGGCGTGGTCGCCGCCTTCCAGCCCGACCGCGCGCTGTTTGGCTGGCTGGAAGCCGGCCTGAGTCTGACCCTGTTCTGCAGCGCCCTGCTCTACACCCGCTGGCGCTTCCAGTACGACCGCAAGCTGGCGGGGGAGTGATGCGTGGGGTGGGTTAGCCGCAACGCGGCGTAACCCACCACCGATGCCGCCAGCATCGCAATGGCCAGCCTGACGATCGATCGGTGGGTTACGGCCTGCGGCCTGAGCCACCCTACGCCAGCCTCACCAGCCCAGGGTTTCTTTCAGGAAGGGAATGGTCAGCTTGCGCTGCGCCTGCAGCGAGGCGTTGTCGAGCTGCTCCAGCAGGTCGAACAGCGAGTTCATGCTGCGCGAGCCGCGGGTGAGGATGAAGCGGCCGACCTCGTCGGTCAGGTGCAGGCCGCGGCGCGAGGCGCGCAATTGCAGGGCGCGCAGCTTGTCCTCGTCGGACAGGCCGTGCAGCTGGAACACCAGCGCCAGGGTTAGCCGCGACTTGAGGTCGGGCAGCTTGATCGGCACTTCCCGCGGCGGCGCCGAGGCCGACAGCAGCAGGCGCCGGCCGGCATCGCGCAGGCGGTTGAACAGGTGGAACAGCGCCTCCTCCCAGGTCGGGTGGCCGGCGACCAGATCCACCTCGTCGATGCATACCAGATCGCACTGCTCGAGGTTGTCGAGCAGCTGCGTCCCGTACATCGCCACCGTATCCAGCGGCAGGTACACCGCGCGCCCGCCGAACTGCTCCATGCGCAGGCAGGCTGCCTGCAGCAGATGACTGCGGCCGACGCCTTCGGCGCCCCACAGGTAGATCAGGTTTTCCGCCCAGCCGACGTCGGTTTCGCACATGCGCTCGACATAGCCCAGCGCGGCCGCGTTGGCCCCGGGATAGTAGTTGGCGAAGGTGGCGTCATCACGCAGACGCACGCCCAGAGGCAGCTGGATGGGTTTCATGGGGACTCCGACGACTCCTGCGAGTCGCCACCCGACTCTCCGTAAAGTCTCGACAGTTTATAGAACTCGTGCATGTGGCGCAGCAGCACCATGATCACCGCCGCCACCGGCAGCGCCAGCAGCACGCCGGTGAAGCCGAACAACTGGCCGCCGGCCAGGATGGCGAAGATCACCGCCACCGGATGCAGGCCGATGCGGTCACCCACCAGCAGCGGCGTCAGCCACATGCCCTCGAGCAGCTGACCGATGCCGAACACCACCACCACGCCGAGCAGCGGATACCAGTCGAGGCCGAACTGGAACAGTACCGCGACCAGCGCAGCGACGATACCGACCACGAAGCCCATGTACGGCACGATGCTGGCCAGTCCGGCGAGCAGGCCGATCAGCAGGCCCAGCTCAAGGCCGACCAGCATCAGCCCGCCGGCATAGACCAGCGCCAGCGCCAGCATCACCAGCAGCTGGCCGCGCAGGAAGGCACCCAGTACCTCGTGGCACTCGCCGGCCAGGCGCACCACCCACTCCTCGCGCTTGCGCGGCAGCAGGTTGCGCAGATGGCCCATCATCACGTCCCAGTCGCGCAGCAGGTAGAAGCTCACCACCGGGATCAGCAGCAGGTTGCCCAGCCAGGCCAGCAGCGCCAGGCTCGACGAGGTGACCTGGGCCAGCAGGATACCGGCGATATCGGTGGCCTGGCCCAGATGTTCGGCGAGCAGCGTCTTGATCCGGTCGAAACGCCAGAAGGCGTAGCGCAGGCCCAGCTTCTTCTGCACCCAGGGCAGCGCAGTCCCCTGCAGCCAGTCGAGCATCTCCGGCGCCAGCTCGTACAGCCGCACCAGCTGCTTGCCGAGCAGCGGCACCAGCACCAGCAGCAGGGCCAGCAGGATCAGGCTGAACAGGATGAACACCACCACCACGCCCGAGGTGCGCGACAGGCCGCGCGCCTCGAGGCGATCGACCAGCGGATCGCCGAGATAGGCCAGCAGCAGGGCCACCAGGAACGGCATCAGTACCGGCTGCAGCTGGTGGACCAGCCAGCCGAGCAGCACCAGGGCCGCCAGCCCCAGCCAGCTGCGGGAATCATTCAGCATCATTTGCGCCCTCTACTCATCAATCCATGACGCGGCCGCCTGGCCGCGGGCTTACCAGGCGAAACGCAGGCGCTTGGCCGTTTCCGCCGGTACCTGCAGCGGCGGGTTCGCTGCCGGGACAGCGCCCTGGGCATCGACGGCCTCGGCCGGCACTTCGTGCAGACGGCCCAGCTGCAGCTGGGAACGCAGCTGATCGGGGCTGGCGTCGACCTGATAGACCAGGCGCCCGCCACTGGAGACCTCGAGCAGGCGCGGGGCAAAGGGCTCGAGCAGACGCTCGAGCGCCGCATAGCGGGCCAGATCGCTGCCCTGCACCTCGAGGGTCAGACTCTGCGCCGCGCCGGCCTTGCTGAAGCGCGAGGCCAGCTTTTCACCCACCTCGAGGAGTACGGCATCAGCCAGCGCCGCCTGACTGGCGGCAGTGCTCGAACCCGTTACCCGCTCGCTGCCGACCCACAGCTGCCAGTCGGCCTGCCAGCTGTCGCCGGCGCCGCGGGCCACCACGGCCAGCAGGGCGTCCGCTGCGTAGCGCGCGGAAGCCTCCTGCAGCGCCTGGGCATCGCTGCCCGCCAGGGTATCGGCCGTGGCCAGCAGTTGTTCGTCGAGGTCCCCCAGCGGCAGGCTCAGCGGCACGCCGCGGTTCTGCGCCGCGGCGCGCAGGGTCGCCGCCACTGGCTGATCCTCGGCCACCAGACTGCTGGCGCCATCCGCCTCGTTCAGCCACCAGGCCAGCACGCTCGCCCGCTCGGCAGTCTGCAGGGTCAGGCCGGCCTCGCGGAGGGCGCGCTGGCTGAGCACCGGATCGAACACCACGGACAGGGTGACCGGCGTACCGGACTCGTAGACATACTGCTGCACCAGCTGCTGCGGATCGGCCAGCAGCGGTTGCAGCCGCGGGTTCTGCGCCGCCTGGCGATCGCCGGTCAGGCGCACCACCAGGGTCTGCAGGGCACGGCTCATGGCCGCCGCCCGCTCCGCCGGATCCTGCGACGTCACCGGCTCGTGCACCTCGTACAGACCCTCAACCTGGGCAGCCGTGGCCGACAGGGTGGCGAACAACAGGCAGAAGGCAAACCATCGGGCGATCAGGCGCATGCGAGCATCTCGGCAAGGGGACAGGCGCGCGCCAGACGCGCGCAACAAACAAAGCCTATACCTTAAACAGCCGCCCGGATGGCGGCAACCGCCCATGATGGCCGCTATCTTGCAAGAATGCTAAAATCGCGGGCTTTCACGCACTTCCTTCAAAGGCCCGGATTTATGAGCAAGCAACCCTCCCTGAGCTACAAGGACGCCGGTGTAGACATCGACGCTGGTGAAGCACTGGTCGAACGCATCAAGGGCGTCGCCAAGCGCACCGCGCGCCCTGAAGTGATGGGCGGCTTGGGCGGCTTCGGCGCCCTGTGCGAAATCCCGGCCGGCTACAAGCAGCCGGTGCTGGTCTCCGGCACCGACGGCGTCGGCACCAAGCTGCGCCTGGCGCTGAACCTCAACAAGCACGACAGCATCGGCCAGGACCTGGTCGCCATGTGCGTCAACGACCTGGTGGTGTGCGGCGCCGAGCCGCTGTTCTTCCTCGACTACTACGCCACCGGCAAGCTCAACGTCGACGTGGCCGCCACCGTGGTCACCGGCATCGGCGCCGGCTGCGAACTGGCCGGCTGCTCGCTGGTCGGCGGCGAAACTGCCGAGATGCCCGGCATGTACGAAGGCGAGGACTACGATCTGGCCGGCTTCTGCGTCGGCGTGGTGGAAAAGAGCGAGATCATCGACGGCTCGAAAGTCGCCGCCGGCGACGCGCTGATCGCCCTGCCCTCCTCCGGCCCGCACTCCAACGGCTACTCGCTGATCCGCAAGATCATTGAAGTCGCCGGCGCCGACATCGAGCAGATCCAGCTCGACGGCAAGGCCCTGACCGAGCTGCTGATGGCGCCGACGCGCATCTACGTCAAGCCGCTGCTCAAGCTGATCAAGGACACCGGTGCGGTCAAGGCCATGGCCCACATCACCGGCGGCGGCAACATCCCGCGCGTGCTGCCCGAAGGCGCCCAGGCGATCATCGACGTGGCCAGCTGGAACCGACCGGCGGTGTTCGACTGGCTGCAGCAGCAGGGCAACGTCGACGAGCACGAGATGCACCGCGTACTCAACTGCGGCGTCGGCATGGTCATCTGCGTCGCCCAGGACCAGGTCGAAGCCGTCCTCGCCAACCTGCGCGCCAGCGGCGAGCAGCCGTGGGTGATCGGCAGCATCGCCAGCGGCGCCGAGGGTGCCGAGCGCGTCGTGCTGAACAACCTGAAGGCCCACTGATGGCCCAGCCCTGCAATGTGGTGGTGCTGATCTCCGGCTCCGGCAGCAACCTGCAGGCGCTGATCGACAGCCTGGGCGAAGACAACCCGGCACGCATCTGCGCGGTGATCTCCAACCGCGCCGATGCCTACGGGCTGACCCGCGCGCACAACGCCGGGATCGCCACCGCCGTGCTGGATCACAAGGCGTTCGCAGGCCGCGAGGCCTTCGATGCCGCGCTGATCGAGACCATCGACGCCTTCCAGCCCGACCTGGTCGTGCTGGCCGGCTTCATGCGCATCCTCAGCGCCGGCTTTGTCCACCACTACCACGGCCGCCTGCTCAACATCCATCCGTCGCTGCTGCCCAGACACAAGGGCCTGCACACCCACCAGCGTGCGCTGGAGGCCGGGGATGGCGAGCATGGCTGCAGCGTGCACTTCGTCACCGAGGAACTCGACGGCGGCCCGCTGGTCGTACAGGGCGTGGTGCCGGTGCAGCCCGGCGACAGCCCCGAGGCGCTGGCCAAGCGGGTGCAGATCGGCGAGCATCACATCTATCCGCTGGCGGTGCGCTGGTTCGCTGAAGGCCGCCTGCGTCTCGCCAACCATGGTGCGGAACTGGACGGCGTGCCCCTGCCGGCCAGCGGCCAGCAAATTCGCGACCTGCCCCTGCCTCGTTGAGGCCGCCGGCAACGGTCTGTCACCACAGGAGATTTGCCATGCGACGTGCGTTAACGCTTGCCCTGGTCCTGTTCGGCCTGCCAGCCAGCGCCCTGGCCCTGGAGCCCTTCACCGCGCAGTACACCGCCGACTGGCAGCAGGTGCCGGTCAGCGGCACGGCCGAGCGCCAGCTGGACAAGGGCGCCGACGGCAGCTGGACGCTGCAGTTCAAGGCTTCGATGCTGGTGTCCGGGCTGACCGAAGTGAGTCGTTTCCGCTACGACAACCAGCGCTTCGTGCCGCTCAGCTACCGCTTCGAACGCAACGGCCTGGGCAAGAGCAAGAAGGTCGCCCACGACTTCGACTGGAAGACCAAGCTGGTGACCGGCAACGACCGCGACACGCCGGTGAAACTGGTGCTGAAAAGCGGCCTGCTGGACAAGTCGACCTACCAGCTGGCCCTGCAGGAAGATGTCGCCGCCGGCAAGAAGAGCATGACCTACCAGGTGCTCGACGGCGACGAGATCGAAACCTACGACTTCCGCGTGCTCGGCGAGGAACAGGTGCAGACCGAGGCCGGACAGATCGACGCGCTCAAGGTGGAACGCGTGCGCGACCCCACCAAGTCCAATCGCCAGACCGTGCTGTGGTTCGCCAAGGACTGGGGCCATCTGCTGGTGCGCCTGCACCAGGTGGAAAAGGACGGCAAGGAATACCAGATCATGCTCAAGCAGGGCGCGGTCAACGGCCGCAACGTGCAGGGCAAGTAAGCCTGCCCGCACATGAAAACGCCCGGCGCATGCCGGGCGTTTTTCATTCTGCCGAAGCCACTCTTTCAAAGCCTGCTCACGAGCCTGCGAGCTAGAGCCAGGCAAGGCGCAATCGGTTGAGGAAGCGGAGTTTGCTGATTGCAAATGAGCATTCCGAAACCGATTGCAACGCAGCATGGCCGACGCGCAGCGGGTCGTGAACAGGCTTTCACCACATGAGATCGTCGGGCACCACGTAATCCTTGTACGGATCGTCCTCGTCGTCCGGCACCTCGCTGGCGACGTTGAGCACGATGATCCGCTGCGGCTCGCGCTCCTGCACCTTCAGCGCCGCCTCGCGCGGGATCAGCTCGTACTTGCCCTCCAGGCGCACGATGGCCAAGGTGCCGCGGCTGAGCTTGTCGCGCAGCATCGGGTTGACCGTGATGCGCTTGACCTTCTTGTCGTCGACGAAGTTGTAGTAGTCGTCGCCCTCCAGACGCGGCAGGCGGCTGCTTTCGATCAGCTGCTTGACCTGCGCGGCCAGCGCCTTCTTCTGCACCTTTTCCTGCTGCTGGCGGTTCAGCTCCAGGTCGCGGGCAGTTTTCTCCGCCTGCGCCTGCAGCGCGGCCTGGCGCTGCGAGTCGTCCTTCTCCGCCTGGCCCTTGTGCTCCAGACGCTGCTGCTTCTGCTTCTGCTTGGTGGCCTGTTTGGCCTGCTTCTCGTTGACCAGTCCCGCCTTGAGCAGCTGGTCGCGCAATGACATGCTCATCGTAAAGGATCATCCAACAGCCCGGCGCCGCCGGGCGTTCATTCAATTCAGGAGAGGGGGAGCCACAGGCGTTTGCAGCCCGCCGATCCTCCGGCTTGCCCATGCGTTGCGCAAGCCCCCCATCGTCTCGGCACGGCATTATGCCGCATTAGCCACCCCGCCACTGGTGTTTGCCGGACACAGAGGCCCATAATTGCCCCCTTCGCTTCCGCCATGATGGACTAGGCCATGCCTGCAACCCTCATCAAGGTTTCCCTGCTCGGCGCCTTCGTCGCCAGCAACCTGTACGTGCACCTGCGCGGCCAGGCCCGCCTGCCGCTGCTGCGTCAGATGGTCAACCACTCGTCGCTGTTCAGCCCGTACAACTCGCTGATGTACCTGTTCTCGCGCACGCCCTCGCAGCCCTACATCGAGCGCCGCGACTTCCCCGAACTGGACCTGCTGCGCGACAACTGGCAGACCATCCGCGAGGAGGCCCTGGCGCTGTTCGACGAGGGCTATATCCGCGCCGCCCTGCACGACAACGAGGCCGGTTTCGGTTCGTTCTTCAAGCGCGGCTGGAAGCGTTTCTACCTGACCTGGTACGACGAGCAGCCGCTGCCCTCGGCCGCCAAGCTGTGCCCGAAGACCCTCGAGCTGCTGGGGCAGATCCCCTCGGTGAAGGGCGCCATGTTCACCATGCTGCCGGCCGGCAGCCATCTCAACCCGCACCGCGACCCCTTCGGCGGCTCGCTGCGCTACCACCTGGGGCTGGCCACACCGAACTCCGACGCCTGCCGCATCTTCGTCGACGGACAGCCGCGCGCCTGGCGCGACGGCGAGGACATGATGTTCGACGAGACCTACGTGCACTGGGTGAAGAACGAGACCGACGCCGACCGACTGATCCTGTTCTGCGACGTCGAGCGTCCGCTGCCGGAGCCGCTGGCCGGCTTCAACCGCTGGATCAGCCGCACCCTGGGCCGCGCCACCGCGCCGCAGAACGTCGAGGGCGAGCGGGTCGGCGCGATCAACCGCGCCTACAGCGGCTTCAAGCGGGTGGGCAACGCCGTTGGCGGGGTGATCCGCCAGTTCAAGCGCAAGAATCCCAAGGCCTACCGCGTCCTGCGCCCGATCGCCGCCGTGGCGATCGCCGTGCTGCTGTATCGCTGGATCGTCTGATCGTCCTGCTGCGGGGCCGCCACGGCCCCGCTCCCTTCCCGCCTGCGCCCCTCAGCCGCCGCAGCCCGTCTGCTGGCGCTCGGCGCGCTTGGCCTCGCCCCACAGGGCGTCCAGCTCGTCGAGACTGCAGTCGCCCAGCGCCCGCCCGCTGGCGCGCACCGCCCGCTCGATGAACTGGAAGCGCCGCTCGAACTTGCCGTTGGCGGCGCGCAACGCCGCCTCCGGCTCGACCTTGAGGTGGCGCGCCAGGTTGACCACCACGAACAGCAGGTCGCCGAGCTCCTCGGCGATGTGCTCCTGGTCGCCCTCGGCCATCGCCTCGAGCACCTCGTCGAGCTCCTCCTGCAGCTTGTCCAGCACCGGCAGCGGTGCCGGCCAGTCGAAGCCGACCTGGGCCGCGCGCTTCTGCAGCTTGGCCGCCCGCGACAGCGCCGGCAGCGCCTGCGGAATGTCGTCGAGCAGCGACAGCTGCTCAGGGGCAGCGGCCTTCTCGGCGCGCTCCTCGGCCTTGATCTCCTCCCAGCGCCGCTTGATCGCCGCCTCGTCGAGCTGCGGCAGATCCGCCGCGCCGTACAGGTCGCCGTCGGGGAACACATGGGGATGGCGGCGCACCAGCTTGCGGGTGATGCCGTCGACCACCGCGGCGAAGTCGAAGCGGCCCTCCTCGCGGCCCAGCTGGCTGTAGTAGACCACCTGGAACAGCAGGTCGCCGAGCTCGCCCGGCAGGTGGGCGAAGTCGCCGCGCTCGATGGCGTCGGCCACCTCGTAGGCTTCCTCGAGGGTGTGCGGCACGATGCTGGCGTAGTCCTGGGCAAGATCCCACGGGCAGCCGCTCTGCGGGTCGCGCAGGCGCGCCATCAGGTGCAGCAGGTCGTCCAGTCGGTACATGTCCACCTCAGGCCCCCGAGCGGCTGCGCCGCGCCTCGATGATGTTGGGCAGCTGCGAGATGCGCGCCAGCAGGCGACCGAGGGCCGCCATGCTGGGGATCTCGATGGTCAGGCTCATGTTGGCGGTGTTGTCGCTCTTGTTCGACTGGGTGTTGACCGCCAGCACGTTGATCTTCTCGTTGAGCAGCATCTGCGACACGTCGCGCAGCAGGCCGGAGCGGTCGTAGGCGCGGATCTGGATATCCACCGGGTAGGTCTTCGCCGGTGCCTGGCCCCAGCTGACCTGGATCATCCGCTCGGGCTCGCGCTCGGTCTGCTGCAAGGCCATCGGGCAGTCCTGGCGATGGATACTCACCCCGCGGCCCTGGGTGATGTAGCCGACGATCGGCTCGCCCGGCACCGGCTGGCAGCAGCCGGCCATCTGGGTGAGCAGGTTGCCGACGCCGAGGATCTGGATCTCGTCGCGCCCGCCGCTGCGCCCGCTGGGACCGCGCCGCGACAGCAGGTCGAGCATTTCGTTGCCGCGCTCCGGCTCGACCAGCTGCTGCGCGGCGTTGACCACCTGGGCCAAGCGCAGGTCGCCGGCACCGAGGGCCGCGTACATGTCCTCGGTGCTCTTCAGGTTGCACTTCTCGGCCAGCCGCTCGGCGTCGACCGCCGTCAGCGCCAGACGCGCCAGCTCGCGCTCGAGGTAGCTCTTGCCGGCGATCACGTTCTGGTCGCGGGCCTGCAGCTTGAACCAGTGGACGATCTTCGCCCGCGCCCGTGAGGTGGTCACGTAGCCGAGGTTGGGGTTGAGCCAGTCGCGGCTCGGCGCGCCGTGCTTGCCGGTGATGATCTCCACCTGCTCGCCGGTCTGCAGGCTGTAGCTGAGCGGCACGATCCTGCCGTTGACCTTGGCGCCACGGCAGTTGTGGCCGATCTCGGTGTGCACGCGATAGGCGAAGTCCAGCGGCGTGGCGCCGGTGGGCAGGTCGATGGCATGGCCGTCGGGCGTGAACACGTAGACCCGGTCCTGCTCGATGTCGACGCGCAGCTGCTCGGCCAGGCCGCCGATGTCGCCCAGTTCCTCGTGCCATTCGAGCACCTGGCGCAGCCAGGCGATCTTCTCCTCGTAGTGGCTGGAGCCGGAATTGACGTCGGTGCCCTTGTACAGCCAGTGCGCGCACACCCCCAGCTCGGCCTCCTCGTGCATGGCCTGGGTGCGGATCTGCACCTCCAGCACCTTACCCTCGGGGCCGATCACCGCGGTGTGCAGCGAGCGGTAGCCGTTCTCCTTGGGGTTGGCGATGTAATCGTCGAACTCCTTGGGAATGTGCCGCCACAGGGTGTGCACGATTCCCAGCGCGGTGTAGCAGTCACGCACCTCCGGCACCAGCACGCGCACCGCGCGCACGTCGTAGATCTGGCTGAACTCGAGGCCCTTGCGCTGCATCTTGCGCCAGATCGAATAGATGTGTTTGGCCCGGCCGCTGATGTCGGCCTCGATGCCGGTGGCCGTGAGCTCGTCGCGCAGCTGCTGCATGACCTGGTTGATGTACTGCTCGCGATCCAGGCGCCGCTCGTGCAGCAGCTTGGCGATCTGCTTGTACTGCTCGGGCTGCAGGTAGCGGAACGACAGGTCCTCCAGCTCCCACTTGATGTGGCCGATGCCCAGGCGATGGGCCAGCGGCGCGTAGATGTCGAACACTTCGCGGGCGACGCGGTAGCGCTTGTCGTCGTCGGCATTCTTCACCGCGCGGATGGCACAGGTACGCTCGGCCAGCTTGATCAGCGCCACGCGCACGTCGTCGATCATCGCCACCAGCATCTTGCGCAGGTTCTCCACCTGCGCCTGGGTACCGAGCACCAGCGACTGGCGCGGGCTCAGACTGGTGCTGATCGCCGCCATGCGCAGCACGCCCTCGATCAGCGTGGCCACCGGGACGCCGAAGTCCTTCTCCACCACCTCCAGCTGCACCTTGCCCTCGCGCACGCCGCGATAGAGCACCGCGGCAATCAGCGATTCCTGGTCGAGCTTGAGGTCGGCGAGAATTTCGGCGATTTCCAGCCCGGTGCGGAAACTGGACATGCCTTCGGCCCAGATGTGCTGGACGGCGATCGCCTGCTGCTCGGCCTCGCGGGCGACCTCGCAGGCCTTGCGCAAGCTGTCGCGATCAAGGGCCGGATCGACATCGAGGATGTGATCCAGCCAGGCCTCGAGGTTGATGCTGCCGTCGGTGTTGATCGGCTGTTCCGCTCTTACCTGTACCATCGTCTTCTACCTTTCCTGCCACGACGCGGCAGCCGCCACGTCTGGTCCAGAATCTGCTGCAGATCCTGATTGAGCCGGCCTTCTGCGGGTCGGTTATGGACAGGTCGTGAAACAGCGACGGCTGATGCCGGCTCTATCTGCGACCCGCTACGGACGCTCCGCGCCCGCTTCGAACAAAGCCATCGCCTCGACATGTGCCGTCTGCGGGAACATGTCGAGGATCCCGGCGCGCTTCAGGCGATAGCCCTGCTGCGCCAGTATTGCCGCGTCGCGCGCCAGCGTGGCCGGGTTGCACGACACATAAAGCACGCGCTGCGCGCCGAGGCTGCGCAGCTGGCCGACTACCGCCGCCGCGCCATCGCGCGGCGGATCCAGCAGTACGGCGGCAAAACCGCCCTTGGCCCACGGCGCCTGCGCCAGTGGCTCGGACAGGTCGGCGCGGAAAAAGTGCGCATTGCCCAAGCCGTTGGCCGTCGCATTCGCAGCGGCACGCTCGACCATCCCCTGCACGCCCTCCACGCCGACCACCTCCGCGGCGCGCTGCGCCAGCGGCAGGGCGAAGTTGCCCAAGCCGCAGAACAGATCGAGCACCCGCTCGTCGGCTTGCGGCGCCAGCCACTCCAACGCCTGCGCCAGCATCAGCTCGTTGACCGGCGCATTGACCTGGACGAAGTCGCCCGGCCGCCAGGCCAGGGTCAAATCGCAGGCCTCCAGCCGGTAGCCCAGCGGCTGGGCGGGATCGTCCGCCTGCGGCTCGCCTTCGCCCTGCCACCACAGCTGGGCGCCCTGCTCGCTGCAGAAGGCGCGCAGCAGCTGGCGATCCTCCTCCGCCAGCCCCTGGGTATGGCGTACCAGCAGCGCACTGGCGGTGCCGTGGAACAGCTCGACATGACCGATGGCCTGCGGCTTGCGCAGGCGGCGCAGTACCCCGGGCAGCGCGGCGAACAGCGGTTGCAAAGCCTGTACCAGTACCGCGCACTGGTCCAGCTCGACTATCGCCTGACTTGCCGCCGCCCGAAAACCGACCTCCAGCTGCCCACTTTTGGGGCTGTAGCGCACGGCAATGCGCGCCCGCCGCCGGTAGCCGAACTCCGGCCCGAGCAGCGGCGGCGCCCATTCCTGCGGCGCCAGCGCCGCAAGACGGTGCAGCTGCTCGGCCAGCGCGCGCTGTTTCAGGGCAACCTGCTCGGCATGCGACAGGTGCTGCAGGATGCAGCCACCGCAGCGGCCGGCCAGCGCACAGGGCGCCTCGCGCCGCAGGGCACTGGCC
>LNAP01009359.1_pt1 | contig 14606 bp, 15 predicted proteins | sample 602601 | NCBI WGS metagenome assembly LNAP01 (sample SAMN02440304, study PRJNA202911) | soil metagenome | biome: Subtropical and temperate rainforests or woodlands; isolation source: soil samples (1 kg each in a 20% v/v slurry with milli Q water) were... ...
GTCGTTGAAGTTGCTGGCGCCGGCATAGCCGCCGCCGTTGCCGCCGCGCGGACCGGCACCACCGCCGCCGAACTTGCGTTCGCCACCGCGCGAGTGGGCATCACGGCCACCGCCGCCGAAGTTGCCTTGCGGGCGCGATTGCGGCATGCGCTGCTGAGGCTCCAGGCCAGGAATGGTCTCGGCCTTGAACTGCTGGTGGCTGTAGTGCTCGATGTCCATGATCTTGCGGCGATCGCGGAACTCGGCGAAGGTGACGGCAATGCCGTCGCGGCCGGCGCGGCCGGTGCGGCCGATGCGATGGGTGTAGTCCTCGGCCTTCATCGGCAGGCCGAAGTTGAAGACGTGGGTGATGGTCGGCACGTCGATGCCGCGGGCGGCGACGTCGGTGGCCACCAGGATCTGCACCTGGCCCTGGCGCAATGCCATCAGGCGGCGGTTGCGCAGGCCCTGGCTCAGGGCACCGTGCAGCGCGACGGCGCTGAAGCCGTCCTGCTGCAGGTCGTTGGCAAGGCCGTCGCATTCGACTTGCGTGCTGGCGAACACGATGGCCTGGTTGATCGTGGTGTCGCGCAGCCAGTGGTCGAGCATCTTGCGCTTGTGCTGGGTGTTGTCGGCCCAGAACAGCACCTGCTTGATGTTCGCGTGCTTTTCTTGCGGCGAGTCGATCTGGATCTTCTGCGGCTGGCGCATGACGCGGGTCGCGAGCTGCTGGATGCGCGGCGCGAAGGTCGCGCTGAACATCATCGTCTGCTTGCGCTCGATGGTGAGTTGATTGACTTCGGCCAGGTCGTCGGCAAAGCCGAGGTCGAGCATGCGGTCGGCTTCGTCGACCACGAGGAAGCGCACCTGGTCGAGCTTGATCTGCATCGAGCGCTGCAGGTCGAGCAGGCGGCCTGGCGTGGCGACCACGAGGTTGGCGTTCTGCAGCTTGGCGATCTGCAGTTGGTAAGGCATGCCGCCCACCACGCTGGCGACGCGCAGGCCGCGGCAATGCTTGACCAGGTCGATGGCGTCGTGTGCCACCTGCTGGGCGAGTTCGCGCGTCGGGCACAGGATCAGGGCGCCGGGGGTGGCGGCCTTGAAGTTGCGGTTGCTGGTCGGGTCCTTGCGCTTGGCCTTCTTGGGCGGCGCTTCGCCACGGGCGACGGCTTCGGCCGCCAGGCGGTCGGCCTCGGCCTTGAGTGCAGCGGCGGCTTCGGCTTCCTGGGCGAGCAGCGTGTGCAGCACGGGCAGCAGGAAGGCGGCGGTCTTGCCGCTACCGGTCTGGCTCGACACCAGCAGGTCGATGAAGCGGGCATTGCCTTCGTCGGAACTGGTCATCGCCAGAGGGATGACTTTTTCCTGGACGGAGGTCGGTTGTTCGAAGCCGAGGTCGGCAACGGCAGCCACCAACTCGGGCGCCAGACCCAGCATGACGAAGCCGTTGGGCTTCTTCGGTGCTTCGGCTTCGGGCGCGGCGTCGTCGGCCAGATCGAGCACGACGATGTCGTCGGAGACGGCATCGGACATGGAAACGGCAGCGGATTCACCGGTCACGGCGAATTCGTCAGATTGCACAGGCGCGAAATCGCCCTGCGCTTGGAGGTAAGCGTCGGTCATAGAGATAGCTCATACGCGAGCGCTGCCGTAGGCGGCGCCCCGTCGGGTGACCATCCAACGACATTCAGCAAGAGCTACGACCGAAGGTCTGCCTTGGCTGCGGCCCGTTCATCGGGCGCGGTGTGCAAGATAGGGAGATGCGAGAAACGCTGCACTGTGCAGCGAAGCCCGAGATTATGACACGGGCTCGGGTTTTTACCTAATCCTCAAGGCGAAGGAAGGTCTTGCGGTAGTGCGCCAGTTCGTCGATGGATTCATGCACATCGGCCAGCGCCGTGTGCGCCTGCTGCTTTTTGAACGCGTTGTAGGCCGCGGGCTTCCAGCGCTTGGCCAGTTCCTTCAGCGTGCTCACGTCGAGATTGCGGTAGTGGAAGTAGGCCTCGAGCTTGGGCATGTACTTCACCAGGAAGCGGCGGTCCTGGCCGATGGTGTTGCCGCACATCGGCGAGCCCTGCTTGGGGATGTAGCGCCCAATGAACTCGAGCAGTTGCTTCTCGGCCTCGGCTTCGTCGACCGTCGACGCCTTGACCTTGTCGATCAGGCCGCTGCGGCCGTGCGTGCCCTTGTTCCAGCTGTCCATGGCGTCGAGCACGGCGTCGCTCTGGTGAACGACGAAGACCGGGCCTTCGATGCGCACCGACAGGTCGGAACTGGTCACGACGACAGCGATCTCCAGCAGATGTTCTTTCTCAGGGTCCAGGCCGCTCATCTCGCAGTCGAGCCAGACCAGGTTCTGGTCGCTTTTCTTCAACACGGGGGCGGGGGCGGCGAGGTTCGATGCGGGGGTTTCAGGCATCGGGCGATTGTCGTCGAAGGTGCCCCTGCACCGAGCGGGCCCGCCGATGCGGGGGCTAAACTCGGCCCGCCATGTCCGCTGCACTCACCTTCACCTATGCGTTCGCCGCCGCCCTGCTCGCCGGCCTGGCGGTGAAGTTCTGGCTGGCCTCGCGCCAGATCCGTCACGTGGCGCGCCACCGCGACGTGGTGCCCGCCGCCTTCACCCAGACGATGACGCTGGGCGCTCATCAGAAAGCCGCCGACTACACGATCGCCAAGAGCCGCTTCGGCCTGGTCGAGATGGCGTGGAGCGCGGCCGTGCTGCTGGCCTGGACACTGTTGGGTGGCCTCGACCTCCTCAACAAGGTGCTGCTCGCCGGGCTCGGCGGCGGCATGGTGCAGCAACTGGCGCTGCTGGCGGCCTTCGCGCTGATCGGCGGTCTGCTCGACCTGCCTTTCACGCTGTGGCAGACCTTCCGCCTGGAGGAGCGCTTCGGCTTCAACAAGATGACCTTCAGGCTGTGGCTGGCCGACATGGTGAAAGGCACGGTACTCGGCGCGCTCATCGGCCTGCCGATCGCCGCGCTCATCCTGTGGCTGATGGGGGCCGCCGGCAGCCTGTGGTGGCTGTGGGCCTGGGCGGTGTGGATGGGCTTCAACCTGCTGCTGATGCTGGTCTACCCGACCTTCATCGCCCCGCTCTTCAACAAGTTCAAGCCGCTCGACGACGCCAGTCTGCAGACCCGTGTGACCGCGCTGATGCAGCGTTGCGGCTTCGCGGCCAAGGGCCTGTTCGTGATGGATGGCAGCCGCCGCAGCGCCCATGCCAATGCCTACTTCACCGGCTTCGGCGCCAGCAAGCGCGTGGTGTTCTACGACACCCTGCTGCGCCAGCTCAGCGCCGGCGAGGTCGAGGCCGTGCTGGCCCACGAACTGGGGCATTTCAAACGCCGGCACATCGTCAAGCGCATGGCGGCGATGTTCGCCCTGAGCCTGGCCGGCTTCGCGCTGCTGGGCTGGGTGTCGGGCCAGTCGTGGTTCTACGCCGGCCTGGGCGTGCAGCCCAACATGGGCGCCCCCAACGATGCGCTGGCGCTGCTGCTGTTCATGCTCGCCGTGCCGGTCTTCGCCTTCTTCGTGGCGCCGCTGCCGGCCTGGCTCTCGCGCCAGCACGAGTTCGAGGCCGACGCCTACGCCGTAGCGCAGACCAGCGGCACCGACCTGGCCGCCGCGCTGCTCAAGCTCTACCAGGACAACGCGTCGACGCTCACGCCCGACCCGCTGTTCGTCCGGTTCTACTACTCGCACCCGCCGGCCTCCGAGCGCCTTGCGCGCATGGCCGCGGCCTGACCCCCCCGGAGATCGACCCCATGCCCAGCACCAGCATGCTCAGCTTCAAGGACTGGAAGTCCACACCACGCCGCGCCCTGAGCGCCACCGAGATCGTGAGCGCCCTCGCCCGCCTCGACGGCTGGAAGCTCACCGGCAACGATGCCGATGTCGCCATCGAGAAGACCTACACCTTCGCCAACTACTTCGAGACCATCGCCTTCGTGAATGCGCTGGCGATGGTGGCACACCGCTTCGACCACCACCCGGACCTGTCGGTGCACTACAACCGCTGCGTGGTGCGCTTCAACACGCACGATGTGTCGGGCATCTCGCAGACCGACCTCGACTGCGCGGCGCAGGCCGACGCCCTGCTGGCGGCGGCATGAGCGCAGCGCCGGGCCGCCCCAAGCAAGCGCGCACCGCAGTGCGAAGCACGAAGGTTTTCCAATGACCGGAGAGCGCGCGCTTGGCTAAGCAACGCGGCGCCGCCGCCGAAGCGGCCTTGCGCGACGGCCTCGTCGTCGCGAGCCATGGCCGTCACTGCCTGGTCGAGACACCCGAGGGCGAACGCCTGATCTGCCACCCGCGCGGCAAGAAGAGCCAGGCCGTCGTCGGCGATCGCGTACGCTGGCAGGCGAGTGAAGACGAAGGCACGATCGAGCAGGTGGTCGAGCGCAAGAACCTCTTCTACCGGCAGGACGAGATCCGCACCAAGTCCTTCGCGGCGAACCTCGACCAGGTGCTGATCCTCATCGCGGCCGAGCCCGAGTTCTCGGAACACCAACTGGCGCGCGCACTGATCGCGGCCGAGGCCGAGCACATCACCCCCATCATCGCGCTCAACAAGAGCGACCTGGTCGTGCCCTTCGAGCGCGCCTGGGCCCGGCTGGCCCCGTACCGCCGCATGCACCAGGGCGTGCTGCCGCTGTCGCTCACCGCCTCCGGAGAAGTCGACCGCGCCGCGCTGATGAAGCTGCTCGACGGCAAGACGACGCTCGTGCTGGGCCCGTCGGGCGCGGGCAAGAGCACGCTCACGAACCTGCTGGTGCCGGGCGCATCGGCGCTGACCAACGAGATTTCCTACGCGTTGAATTCGGGCAAGCACACGACCACCAGCACCACGCTGTACTGGGTCGACGCCGAGCGCCGAACGGCACTCATCGATTCGCCGGGCTTCCAGGAGTTCGGCCTCAACCACATCGAGCCGATGCAGCTCGCGCGGCTCATGCCCGACATCGCCGCCCATGCGAACGACTGCAAGTTCTACAACTGCACGCACCTGCACGAGCCCGGCTGCGGTGTGATCGCCCAGGTCGATTCCGCCACCCACGCTGGCGCCATCAACGCCACGCGCTACCGCATCTACGGCGAACTGTTCGCCGAACTGAGCCAGCGGCGCTTCCCATGAAGGTCCTGCTCTATTCGCACGCCTTCCATCCCTCGCTCGGCGGTGTGGAGACGGTGTCGATGGCGCTGGCGCAGGGCTTCGTCGCCAACGGCGTGGCGTGCAAGGTGGTGACGCAGTCCGAGGCGGACGGTGAGGCTGCACCGGACTTCGGGTTCGAGGTGATTCGCCGTCCGGGCCGGGCCGAAGCCCGCGCACTGGTGCAATGGGCCGACGTGGTGCTGTTCAACGGCGCCAGCCTCGCGCTGCAGCCCTGGGTCCTGCTGCAGCGCAAGCCCTTCGTCTGGGTGCACGTGGGCTACCAGGCGGCGTGCATCGACGGGCTGGGCTGGGTCGACAACGCACCGGCACCGTTGACGCCGCTGGCGTCGGTGCGTTTCCATGCGCGCCGCAGCGGCTGGGGCTTCGCGCTGCGCGAGGGCCTCAAGCTGGCCCTGCGCCGCGCTGTCGCGAAGCGGGCCGTGCATCGGAATGTCGCGATCACGCGATGGATGGACCAGGCGCTGCCGCTGCCGCGCCAGGTCCAGATCTACAACCCCTTCCCGATCGCGCAGTTCGCCGGCGCCGACCGGCCGAACCCTGAATTCGAGTTCTTCTACATGGGCCGCATGGTTCAGGAGAAGGGCGTGGACGTGCTGGTGCACGCCTTTGCCGAGGTGCGGCTGCGGCACGGCCCCGGCCCGCGCCTGCTGCTGATCGGCGATGGCGGCGCGCGGCCCGACATCGAGCGGCTCGTTGCGGAACACGGGATCGGCGACGCGGTGGTCTTCGCCGGCAAGCAGTCCGGCGCGGCCCTGGTCGACTGGGTCGGGCGTGGCGGCATTGGCGTGCTGCCCTCGGTCTGGTACGAACCCATGGGCGGCGTGACCATCGAACTCATGGCCGCCGGCAAATGCCTGATCGTGTCCGCGCAGGGCGGTCTGGCCGAATGCGTCGGCGATGCCGGCCTGGTCTTCCCGAACGGTGACGCGATGGCGCTGGCCGACCGTATGCTGGAACTGCTGAACGATCCGGCCCGCCGGGACGCGCTGGCCGCGGCGGCGCGCGAACGAGCGCGCCAGTTCCTGCCGGAGCGCTTCGTGGCGCAGTACATCGCGCTGCTGCGGGACGTGATCGCCCGCCGCTGAGCCGGACTCAGCCGACGACGGTCGCCAGCGCATCGACCAGCGCGTTGCACTGGGCCCGCGTGCCGATACTGATGCGCAGGTACTGATCGATGCGCGGCTGGCGAAAGTGCCGCACCAGCACGGCCCGTTCGCGCAGCGCCGCCGCCAATGCAGCCGCGTCGTGCGCAGGGTGCCGCACGAAGACGAAGTTGGCATGCGACGGCTGCACCTCGAAGCCGAGATCCTCCAGTTGCAGCACCAGACCTTCGCGCGTGTCGACGATCGCATCGCGCGTCTGCTTGAACCAGGCCTCGTCCTCCAGCGCCGCCACGGCGCCGGCGCCCGCCAGCCGGTCGATCGGATAGGAATTGAAGCTGTTCTTGACCCGCGTGAGCGCATCGATCAGCGGCGCCTGGCCGCAGGCGAAACCCACGCGCAGGCCGGCGAGCGAGCGCGACTTCGACAGCGTCTGCACCACCAGCAGGTTCGGATAGCGCGCGATCAGCGACACCGCGCTCTGCGCCCCGAAGTCGACGTAGGCCTCGTCCACCAGCACCACGCGCGCCGGGCAGGCCACGAGCAGGCGCTCGATGTCGGCCAGGGGAAGCGATCGCCCGGTCGGCGCGTTGGGGTTGGCGATCACGAGACCGCCGCAGCCCTGCGCGGCCCGTGCCGCCAGCGCATCGACGTCGATGCGCAAGGCGGGGCTGGAGGACGCAGTCGATGCCGTAGAGCTGCGCATAGACGCGGTAGAAGCTGTACGTGACGTCGGGAAACAGCAGCGGCTCGGCCTGCTGGAAGAAGGCGAAGAAGGCGTGCGCCAGCACTTCGTCGGAGCCATTGCCGGCGAAGACCTGGTCGCAGGTCAGGCCGTGGTGGGCGGCCACAGCCTCGCGCAGCGCCAGCGACTCCGGGTCGGGGTAGCGCTCCAGGCCGGTCGCCGCCGCGGCCTGTACCGCGTCGAGCACGCGCGGCGACGGTGGGTACGGGTTCTCGTTGGTGTTGAGCTTGATCAGCCCCTCGATGCGCGGCTGCTCGCCGGGCACGTAGGGTTCGAGCGCGCCGATGCGCGGGCTCCAGAAGGTCGGGATGGCGGTCATCGGCAGAGCGTCAGCCCAGCAGACGCGCGAGCGTCAGCAGCGCCAGCAGCACCATCCACATCACGACCGACCGCCACACCAGGCCGACCACGCTGCGCAGATGGCCCAGGTCGGGCTCGCGACCACCGGTGCTGCCGGTGTCGAGCACCGGCTCGGACCAGCCGGTGTCGGCGATCTGCGCGCCGGCCAGCGGATCGACCGGCGCCAGCGGACGCAGGCCACCGCCGCCGAGCCGCACATTCACCGCGCCGGACGTGGCCGCGAGAATCACGCCATCGTTCGGCTCGGGAAAGCGGCGGGCGTCGTTGCGCCAGCTGTCGATGGCATCCTCGAAGCTGCCGACCACCGCGAAGCCCAGCGCCGTGATGCGCGCCGGCAGCCAGTCGACGGCCACCCAGGCGCGTCGCGCCGCCTGCTGCACCCACACGCTGGAGGGCTGGACGATGGCGCCGTCCTTGTGGGCCCAGTAGCGTGCGACGAATTCGCTCATGCGATAGAACACCGCGCCGGCCGGGCCCAGCCCGAAGGCGGCCAGCACCGAGAACCAGGCCAGCACGCCGAACACATGGCGGTGCGCCGCGATGACGGAGTGCTCGATCACATGGCGAATGATCTCGCTGCGCGGCAGGTTCGCCGCGTCCACGTGCTGCCAGTGCGCGAGCAGCGAGCGCGCCAGTGGCTCGTCACCCTCTTCCAGTGCATCGCGGATGCCGGTGAAGTGGTGGCTGAACTGACGGAAGCCCAGAGTGACGTAGAGCATCGCGACGCTCCACAACACGGCGAAGGGCAAACCGAGCGTCAGCACCAGCAGCCAGTGCACGCCCAGCGTCAGCAGGGTCGGCACGAAGACCGCCAGGCCCCATGCGACCCAGCCGTGGTGCGATTGGCCTGCGTCGAAGTTGCGGCTGGTCCAGCGCGTCCAGGCCAGCACGCCCCCATAGACCGGGTTGTGGGTTGCGAGCGGGCGCACCTGCTCGATCAGCAACGCGCACAGGATGGCAAAGAAGCTCATCGGTCGATGATAGCGAGTGGTCGGCGGCGACCTCGCCGCTGCCTTGCGCCGCACTGCAGACCCGCGCGGTTTAGGCCGACAGAAAACGGTACAGGTTGCGCAGCATGCCCGCCGTCGCGCCCCACACGAAACGCTCCTGCGGCCCGTCCTGGTAGGGCATGGAGAACCACTGCCGCGCATTCAGGCCCTCGCCCACCATGGCGTGGCTCCGATGGTTCGCCGGGTCCATCAGATGCGCCAGCGGGACCTCGAAGGCATCGGCCACTTCCGACGGGCTGAGCGTGAGGTGGAAGCCCGGCCGCACCAGTGCGATGACCGGCGTGACGATGAAGGAAGTGACCGTGGTGTAGGTCGGCAGGCTGCCCAGCACCTCGATGTAGTCGGCCGACAGGCCGACCTCTTCCCACGCTTCGCGCAGCGCAGCAGCGGCGATGTTCGCGTCTTCCGGGTCGACACGCCCCCCGGGGAAGGCCACCTGGCCCGAGTGCGTCGACATCTGCGTCGCGCGCTCGGTCAGCAGCACCGTGGGCACCTCGCGCTGCACGATGGGCACCAGCACGGCGGCCTGGGCGGGCGCGCGGTCTCCGATGCGAGGCTCGCGGCGCAGTTCGGGCGTCCATCGGGGCGGCGTCGCGAAACGGGAGCGCAGGGCACGCGCCGTCAGTTGCGACGCGGGCACGGCGGGGAGGTCGCTGTCGACACGCACCACCGGCACTTCGCGCGGATCGAAGGCCGCCAGAGAGACGGCGTTGATGGGTTCGATCGGGGCGACGGCTTCCATGATGACGGGGATGGGATTCAAGGGAACGAACAATGGGTGGGGCAGATACAACGCGGGAGCGGGCTGAACGGTACACGGCACGCCCTACCCATGCATCACACACGCATGCAAGCGCCGCGCCAAAATGCAAAAAGCCGCCCGAATCGGCGGCTTTTTGCGAGGCATGGGAGACGCCGCTTACTGAGCGGCAGCAGCCTTCATGCGCTTGCCCGGCAGCTTTTCCTTGATGCGTGCCGAACGGCCGCTGCGCTCGCGCAGGTAGTACAGCTTGGCGCGGCGCACATCGCCGCGGCGCTTGACTTCGATGGCGGCGATCAGGGGGCTGTAGGTCTGGAACGTGCGTTCCACGCCTTCGCCGCTGGAGATCTTGCGCACCGTGAAGCCGCTGTTCAGGCCGCGATTGCGCTTGGCGATCACGACGCCTTCGTAGGCCTGCACGCGCTTGCGGCTGCCTTCGACGACGTTCACGCTGACGATGACCGTGTCACCGGGCATGAAATCGGGGATGGTCTTGCCGAGCCGGGCGATTTCTTCCTGCTCGAGGGTCTGGATGAGGTTCATGATTTCCTGGATTCGATCGTGACCGCGCTGCACTAAAGGCGTCGTTCCGTGAATGACGCGGCCGGCCAGAGGATCGGGGAGCCCAAGATTATAGCTTTTTTTTCAGCGCAGCCAGGTCGGCCGGGGTCAGGCGACCGGCGGCGCGCGCCGCCTCCACCAGGTCCGGCCGTCGAGCGGCAGAGATCGCGAGCCGCTGGTCGCGCCGCCAGCGTTCGATCTGCGCGTGGTGGCCGGACATCAGCGGGGCTGGCACGGCTTGCCCGTTCCAGACCTCGGGGCGCGTGTAGTGCGGGCAGTCGAGCAACCCGTCGAGCGCCGGATTGAAGCTGTCCTGCACATGGCTGGCCTCGTCGCCCAGCACGCCGGGCTGCAGCCGCGCGACCGCGTCGAGCAGCGCCATGGCTGCAATCTCGCCGCCCGACAGCACGAAGTCGCCCAGGCTGATCTGGTGCGTCACGCGCGCATCGATGAAGCGCTGGTCGATGCCCTCGTAGCGGCCGCAGACCAGCACGGCGCCCTCGCCGGCCGCCCAGGTCTCGACCGCCGCGTGGCACAGGGTGTCGCCGATCGGCGAGAACAGCACCACCGGCGCCGATGCGCCGCGCGCGGCGAGCGCGGCATCGAGGCAGGCCGACAGCGGCTCGGCCATCATCACCATGCCGGGGCCGCCCCCGAACGGGCGATCGTCCACCCGGCGGTAGTTCCCCTCGGCGTAGTCGCGCGGATTCCAGAAGACGAGTTCGACCTGCTTGGACTCGTAGGCGCGACGCGTCACGCCGCTGGTCAGCAGCGGCGCGAAAAGCTCGGGGAACAGCGTGAGAACATCGAAGCGCATGGCGACGCCGGCGCTCAGAAGTCGGGCTGCCAGTCGACCGTGATGAGGCGCCCTGCCAGGTCGACCCGGTCGACGAAGGCCGAGACGAAAGGCACCATCCGCTCGAGCGGCTTGCCGTCCTGTTCGGACGCCAGCACCAGCGTGGTCTGCGGGCCGGTGGCAAGCAGTTCGCGCACGGTGCCCAGCGCCACGCCTTCGCGGTTGACCACCGACAGGCCGATCAGGTCGACCCAGTAGTACTCGTCGTCGCCCGCGGTGGGAAAGCTCGAACGCGGCACGAACACGCGCGCGCCGCGCAGGACCTCGGCGGCCGTGCGATCAGGCACGTCGTCCGATGACGCGACGATGCAGTCGGAATGTTCCTTGGCCTCGCGGATCGCGAGCCGGAAAGCGCCAGTCTTCGGTGTCGAAGTGGCCGGGCCGGAAGGCTGGATGAACCAGCGCTTCGAGGAGAAGAGCGCCTCGGGTCGGGCGCTGTGGGGCAGGACTTTGAACCAGCCCTTGATGCCCCAGGCGTCGGCGATGCGCCCCACCTCGATCGCGTCCGCCGGCAATTCGGCGGCTTCGAGCGTGGGCAGCATCCCGGGCCGAGCTTAGGCTGCGGCCTTGGGGGCGGCAGCGGCGGCTTGCTTGATCAGGCGGATGACCGTGGGCGAGGCTTGCGCGCCAACGCTCTTCCAGTAGGTCAGGCGATCCTGCGCGATGCGGATGCTTTCTTCGTTTTCCTTGGCGGTCGGGTTGTAGAAACCCAGGCGCTCGATGAAGCGGCCATCGCGGCGAACGCGCTTGTCCGACACGACGATGTTGAAGAACGGACGACCTTTGGAGCCGCCGCGGGAGAGTCGAATGACGACCATGATTTATCCTTCGGGTGGTGCAGCAAACCCGCAAGGTTCGCCCACAAGAGTTCTTCCAGCGTCGAGACACGCGACATGGCCACCCGGCCAGCGACACGCTGAAAAGCCTGCGATTATAGCCCGGGCGCGTTTTTTGGCCCGAGAATCGTGTCGAACCCGCACCCCGGTGCACTCTCACTGTCTCTTTCACGCAGCCGCCACGAGCCTTCCGTCGTCATGAGCCCCCTCACCATCCGCCCCAGCCACGACGAAGACGTCGCGGCCATCGCCGCCATCTATGCACACCATGTCCTGAACGGCACCGGCACGTTCGAGACCGATCCGCCGAGCCCGGCCGACATGGCCGCCCGCCGTGCCGACGTGCTGGCCAAGCAGCTGCCCTACCTGGTGGCGGAACGCGACGGCCGGATCCTCGGCTTCGCCTACTGCAACTGGTTCAAGCCGCGGCCGGCCTACCGCTTCTCCGCCGAGGACTCGATCTACCTGGCCGACGCAGCGCGCGGCCAGGGTGTGGGCAGCCAGTTGCTGGCCGCCCTCTCGCAGGCGGCCGAAGCCGCCGGCGTGCGCAAGCTCATCGCCGTGATCGGCGACTCTGCCAACGCGGGCTCGGTCGGCGTGCATCGCGCCCAGGGCTTCACGCACGTCGGCGTGCTCAAGGACTGCGGCTGGAAGTTCGGCCAATGGCTCGACGTCGTGCTGATGGAAAAGGCCCTGGGGGCCGGCAGCACGACCCGGCCCGAGTGACGCGCCGCATGAAGAACAAGACCCTGGCCGCATGGCTCGCCTTCCTCGGCGGGCCGCTCGGCCTGCACCGCTTCTACCTGCACGGGCTGGGCGACACGCTCGGCTGGCTGCTGCCCATTCCGACGGCACTCGGCCTGTACGGCGTCGAGCGGGCACGCCTGTACGGACTGGACGACGGCCTGAGCTGGGCGCTCATTCCGCTGCTGGGCTTCACCATCGCCGCGTGCGCGCTCACGGCCATCGTGTACGGCCTGATGACGGCGGAAAAATGGAATGCGCGATTCAATGCCGCCGCGCCCGCCGACGCTGCGCCCGGCCAGACCGGGTGGATCACCATCGGCGCGGTGGTCGTCTCGCTGCTCATCGGCAGCACGGTGCTAATGGCCAGCATCGCCTTCAGCTTCCAGCGCTATTTCGAGCATCAGGTCGAAGAAGGCCGAAAGATCTCGCAGTAGACGCGCGAGCGCTCGAGCCGCGCACACCCGGCTGACAGCGTTCGTTCAGATTCGCCAAATAGAGTGAACTCGCGGGCCGACAGACGGCCTTTGGAGTTCCGATGCCATCGCAGACAGGCCGGCTCAGGCCGCCGTCGATCCACCCCCGGACCGTGCTGGTCGGCGCGAGCCTCTTCGCGCTGTCGACCGGGCTGGCCCAGTTCCTCACCGACACGCCGGCCTGGCGCTTCGACTCGCCCGTCCAGTACGACTCGGATCTCGCGGTCGCCGTCGGCCTGTGCTGGACCTTGTTCCAGCTCGCGGTGCATCGGAGAGCGCAGCGCGAACGCGGCCGCTGGCTGATGGCGAGCGGCGCCATGCTGCTGCTCGGTGCCATCCAGGCCACCGACCTGCTGGTGAGCAGCGGGCTCATCCGTGACGACTGGCTGCTCGACCTGCCGCTGTGGATGGCGGTGGCGACCCTCGTGCACGCCGTGCTGCGCCGGGGGCGCGAGCGCCCCTGGGTGATGATGCTCTGGCGCATCGGGGTGCTGCTGCAGACCGTCTTCATGCTGTGCGACCTGTGCCAGGGCCGTTCGATCCCGGCCTGGTCGATCTCGGCCGAAGACATCGCCTCGCTGGCCGAATGGAGCGAGCTGCTCGCCATCGAAAGCCATGTGATGGCCTTCGTGCTGCTGGGCCGCGCCGCCTCGCCGAATACCGCGTCGACACGCCATCGGACGCTCGCCGTCGGCGCCGAAGCACGGCGCGTGTACGAGCAGGGCCATCTGTTCCGAAAGGCGATCTATCCACCGCTGCGCCTGGCGTTCTATCCCGGCGTGCGGTCGGTGCTGCTGGTGGCCACCTCGATCGGCCTGGTGGCTGCCATCGGCCCGATCGTCCGGCGCGCGGCGGGGCGTTCGCTGGCCGGCCAGTTCGCCGATCTGCTCGTGCTCGGTCTGCGCCATGGATTCGACCCGCTGGCCTACTACTTCCAGGAGCTCTATGGGCCCGGCCGACGCGCCGAGGCCGCACGTTATCTGACCCGCCACGAGACCAAGAACGGCCTGCTGCATCTGCTCAACGCCCTGCGGCCCGCACCCGACGCGGTCAACGAAATGAAGGACAAGCTGCGTTTCGCCGCCCGTTGCCGGCAGGAGGGCCTGCCTGTGCCCGCGACCCTGCTGGCCTGCGACGACACGGGGGTGGCCTGGCAAGCCACGCCGGCCGAGCTCGACCGCGACCTGTTCCTGAAACCCCGCAGCGGCCGCGGTGCCCGCGGCGCGACGCTGTTCGAGCGGGTGGGCCCGATGCGCTACCGCGCCCCCGACGGCGAAACGCTGGACCTCGACGCCCTGGTCGACGGGGCCGAGGCACGCGGCCGCCACGCGCCGCTGATCGTGCAGCCGCGGCTGCACAACCACGCGGAGCTGGCCGATCTGGCCGACCAGTCACTGGTCACGGTCCGGGTGCTGACCTGCCTGGACGCGCAGGAGCAACCCGTGGTCACCCACGGCCTGCTGCGCATCCTGTCGAAACTCGAGCCAGGCTGGCGGCGCCAGGACGAATACGGGGTTCCGATCGATCTGACGAGCGGGCGGCTGGGGCCGATGCGCAGCGACCGGCTGTCGCGCTGCGCCGTGCTCTACACGCACCATCCGGTGAAAGGCCAGGCGGTGGCAGGACGCGTGCTGGACACCTGGCCGGCGATCCAGGCGCTGGCGCTGGCGGCGCACCGTGCGTTCCCGCACCGAATCCTCGTGGGCTGGGACATCGCGTCGACCCTGGACGGGCCGGTGCTGCTCGAAGGCAACATCAACCTCGACGTGATGTTCCCGCAACGGGTGCATCGGCAGGGCTTCGCCGACAGCCCGCTCGGACCGCTGCTGCAGCACCACCTCGCCACGCTCGCACGGGCGCACGACGTGGACTGAGCCCGGCCGATGTGGGCCGCCGCTCAGCCTCTCAGAACACCTGCAGGCTGATCCAGTAGGCGAAGGCCGCGACGAAGGCCGACGCGGGGATCGTGAAGATCCAGGCCCAGACGATGTTCCCCGCCACGC
>LNAP01003668.1_pt1 | contig 14604 bp, 13 predicted proteins | sample 602601 | NCBI WGS metagenome assembly LNAP01 (sample SAMN02440304, study PRJNA202911) | soil metagenome | biome: Subtropical and temperate rainforests or woodlands; isolation source: soil samples (1 kg each in a 20% v/v slurry with milli Q water) were... ...
CCCATGTGTGTGCTCGCCGCGGTTATTGAGATCAGCATCATCTCGATGGTTGACTTTGACTCGATGATTAAAGCCTACCGGGTGCACCGCAGTGACTGCCTCGTGATGTCTTGCACCTTTGCGTTGACCTTCTTTGTCGGCGTGACGGAAGGTCTGTTCGCGGGTATTGTCCTCAGCATTGCCGTGATCCTCTACAACAGTGCCTTTCCTTACATCGCGCACCTGGGCAAGCTGCCCGACTCCGCAGGCGGGGCCTACAAAGACATTTTTCGCTTCAAAGTGGCCGTGCAGACCCCCGGTGTGTCAATAATTCGCATGGATTCGACTTTGTTCTTTGCGAACGCGGGCCACTTCAAAGATATTGCGTTGCAGGCGGCACAGGGTCAGTTTCACAGCTCGCGCGCGCCGATTCGCAAAATCATCATCGATGCGAGCTGCTGGACGGATATTGACCTCACGGGTGTGAAGACGCTGTTTGATTTGAAAGTGGCCTTTGACAAGCTGGATATCACGTTGTGCATTGCCGGCGCAAAGTGGAAAGTGCGCGACAAGTTGCGTAAAAATGGGTTCATGTCGGGCCAGACAAAGCACTATAACTATTTCAGTGTGCAAGACGCAATGCGTGAAGTGGACCGTTCTGAGACGTCTTCACTCTTGAGTCAATCCGACGAGACGCTCGGCGATCTCGAATCCAACCCAATGCACCCCGACGCGCTATCCAGCAGTCCGCACAAGAATAATATTTCACCAGAAGGCTCGGGCAAGGTCAGTCCGGCAAGAAGCCACCTGGCCGGGTCAGCTGGGTTGACACCGCCGCGCACAGTCACCTTGCAGCCCAGCCGACCAGAGATCTATCCATCAGACACAGAATCTCCGTACCCTTCTCTGTCCCCATCCCTGTCGGTGTCTCCTTTAACACCGATCACACCAAGCTCTATGCACGTAGCAGCGGCGGCACAGGATGCTTCCCAGGTGGACGATGATATCGAGCTCACCGTGGCTGCTGGGAACAGTCGCCACAGTCCGCAGCGTGGTGGATTTATAGCTTTGTCAGACCAAGACCAAGATCATTAAGTGAATTACAACGCTTTGTATGGTTAATTGCGTATGGGAGTTTTTGTAAATGCATTGTATTTTTATATGGTAAATTGCGATTTAACCTAGTCAAAAATAAGAGAGAAGAGCGGCACTTTTTCTCCGTTTTCTACATCTTGTTTTATGATTCTAAAAATCTACAACCATATGTATGCTGTTTCTCCATTATAACCTATTTGAAGGACATCCTCCAATCCCAGAACTCTTTTGTCGCCAAACTGAGGAATACGAACAATTGAAAACCACTCGAGTGGAAATCCAGAGAGCGTTTGCGCCACAGGTCCTGTGAAGATAAGGGGCATATTTAAAAATATGGCTGATTTCGAAGCTCAACGCTGTGTAGAGTGTCGTGAGGCTATACAAGAGTTGATAGAATGTGCAAGACAAGGGAATGCCAAAGCAATCGTGGAGCTTTCCCAGCTTGCAGAAGCGGGATACTTTCTTCGATCTGAAAAATCATCCCTCTTCTCTCTGACTCCGTCTCTGAAGGATCTTCTCAAAGCTGTGAGACATGCGAATGCCTTAGATAGCAGTCATCGAACCGTGGTCAATGATATTTGCCTGGAGCTTTGCAAGAACTTGAATAAAATCGACACTTTGAGCTTCAATAATGGCGATATCACGAAAACGCCTGGCTTGATGAGCCGTGTTGTTCTATTTAACAACGAATTGATTGAAATCAGAGCTCATTTATTCGAGGCCAATGCACAAGAAACCTATATTCATCACCATTGCCAGCCATTTATTACCACATGTATATCTGGTAGCTATGTTCATCGCATTTGGTCGATCAAGAATAGCGAATCGTCGAAGTATTATGTGCATCGAAGAAAGACTGGTGGAATTTACAGCGAAGAAGTTGAGGCACATGACGGAGAGCTAGAGAATGTACTATGTCAACCATTTGAGTGCGGTCAATCCTTGTTTATAAGTGCTACGGCTCAGCATACCGTCGGAGATTCGAAAGGCAAGCTCGTGACGATCGTGGTGCGTGATAAGCTGGCTCGCAACAAAGATCAAGTCGTCGACATTCTCAGCACTACGCCCACCATTGAGCAACCTACCGAAGCTGTGATCAAGGTGACGAATGAAAGCGAGCGCAGGGCGATTCTGGAATCCTTGAAGGACGCTCTCCGTACTCTGTATTGCAAGAAGATGATTCAAGAACCTTCTCACGAGCTTATTGTATCTGCTCGCGAGACGAATCGTGGGATCCATGATATATTGGAGGTTGTTCAAAAGATGCAGAGAGATGTGGAACTGGAACGTCATGAGCATGCAATTCTTCTGCTGGACCTATCTATCTTGTTGCTTGCCTGGACCTACTATCGCAAGAATCCCACCTGCACAACGCTCAGAGCATCAAATTGTGATATATTTGCAATGCCGAATGGTTGCACTATCAAGGCACAGCTGAAAAAGTTGGGTATTGACTGCAACCAACCCAAGTTGACGGATGCGAGTCCAAAGTCAATTGTCGCACATATGCTGTCACAGTTGAAGGCTTCCTGGCCAAAGCTAGCAACTGCAAAGTATATATTATGGTGTTTTGGGCTGCCTACTAGCGAAGAAGTAACTACTTCACGATTCTGGGGATCAAAAGGAACGATAGATGTGGAGATGGGAGACACAGGAACTGACGTTGATTATCTACACAATGAGCTAAAGATCCCTCGCCTCACCAATAGTACAAGAGAAGAACGACAGGAAGCCATGGTAAAGTGGATTTTCGAAGAAAAGCAGATCAGAGTAGAAGGCCTTCTTCGCCTGGATGCCTATTGGAAAAGTTGGCTGTCTTGTGCATTACTTGTAACTTTGTTAGTAGCTATATTTGCAATGGTTGCATGGCTTTAGAATGTGACGCTACGAAAAGAAGAAATTCAGATATTATGTTGTAGTGGAAGTAAGCTTTTTTATTTTGTTTAAATTTCGGGTCTTGTTAACTTTTAACAATAAGCAATTAATCATCAAGTGATAACAAATGGATTTGAAAGACAAGAGCGTTTTTAAGCACTCGTACAAGTGCATTCTAATAAGCTCCAAGTATTCTACATTCCAGTTTGTGCTACGTAAAGCGCAATTGCTTTGGAAATTGTCTCTTTGCACGAAAAAACAAAGAGGGATCACATTTGTTTGGTAGGCACGTTCCACGGTTCTCGAAACAATCGAGAATTTCGCCTCGCGAAAGCGCTGCAAACAGTGACCCGAACAGTCCCAGTGACCCGCAGATACTTTAGAATTTCGAACTGACCCGATGCCGCGGCTACCTCTGTAGGTTCAGGATATCGCGCTTGGTCATAGATGGAGAAACCGTTGCGTTCCAAAAAGATTACACAATCCATATGACCATTGCGCACAGCTTCGGTAAAAGTCTCGTAATGGCGGATAAACTCGCGGGAACCCACTGATTCTTGGACATATTGCAAACATTCCAGTGCTCCGTTTCCCGCAGCGTGAGGGCGCGGGCAGTTCTGGTGAATGTAGCGCTCCCAATCTTTATTGCATTCTCCAAACGCGCACTTGTATCAACCGTTTCTGCGAATATGCTACACATCGTGGTAAGAAAGGGCATATCAGTGCGATAGGGTTCCAGAACTGGTTGCAAATTATTGTGTGGCTGGTGTGCAGCAAAATCGAGCAGAGATTGAGGGAGGATGTCCAAGCCACAGAAGTGAATCGTCTTGAATAGTTCGCTCATATCCGTTATCGTTTCAACATTCAGATTGGCTTTCATGCGCTTAATCGGAATGGAGAACATGTTGTCATCAGTGACGTCCAGTCCCTTGAAGAAGCTGCTGGTTCTTGCGATGGGCCAATGGCTTGCATGATAACAACTTGCGTACAATCAATTGTTGAAATAGTGGTCAAAACGTATACGCCAACAAACCGAAGTGTGCGAAGTGTTGCGTAAGGGTGCATCGGAATGTTGAAGTAACACTTTTCGACACTTCGTTTCCAACCACGCGTTTTCCCGCCCCCTTATCCATCCAAAAAGACGCGATTAAACGCCGTCAAGGACTAAAATACTTGCACGACTAACTCGTTGTAGATAGATGTTAAATCAGTACGTGCGCGCAATTTAAAAAACCACAACTACTATCCATAGCAAGTTGCTTGTAAAATCCCCTGCGTACGTTTCCTTCCATGACAAAAGTCGATCGCGAGTCGACTCTGCCTAGAATGGACAGATGCGCATCCGCGTAATCAAGGATGCACTTTTTGCGCTTAGCTGACCGCACGCGTGCATCCCAGGGACAGTCGTGCTCGTGTAAGTAAGCCAAACACTTCAGGTGACCGCCGCGCGCTGCTTCTAAAGTGACCTGAGATGACCAGGGACAGCCCTGTGCGTGTGCATACATCAGGCAATGCAGCTGTCTGTGCCGCGCGGCCACTCGCAGAATCTCCACCGATCGCTCGCATCCGTGCTCCAGGGCATGCTGAAATAAGGTCAGGTCTCCTTCAGCAGCGAACTGGCATGCTACACGTACTGACACTTTACAACCATGTGCGACAGCATGATGATACAGTTTCATCTGACCCACCTGCACGAGGATTGTGGTGAGAGTCTTGTTCATTTCACATCCCGGTTCGATCAGAAAGCGCAGACAGTCCCACTGCTGAGCATCGGCAGCTATCTGTGCGACATTTGCAGGACGGAAGTTATTATTGTCAAGCTTAGCTGCGTATGCTAACCAGGGTAAGGCCTTCCCGACTGTGCATCGAAAGTCCCCGACTGTGCAGATATTTCAGGACTTGCAGATATCCATGCTAAAGCTGATTCGTTGTACGGGTGATAAGAATGGTGCACATTGAACCCTTTCTGCAACAAGATGGCAATGCAGTCCATGTGTCCATTGCGCACGGCTTCCGTAAAAATGTAGTTGTGATTGTTTAATTGGCTGACGTTCACGGTAGTAAGACCATATTGCAAACAGTTTAACGCTCCTTTTCCGGCGGCCAACGTTAGGGCAATGGCGCTGAAAGTCCCTCCCAATTTCTTGTGAATATAACGCACACAGTCCAGGTTCCCAGTCTCCATCGCTCTCTCCAAACGCACTTTTCTGTCTGCGACTTCAGACACAATGCTGCACACCGTTGTAATGATCGGAAGATCAGAGTGATAACGTTCCAATATAGGTTTAAGTTCAGCAAACGGTTGAAGCGATGCAAATTCATACAGCGCTTCCGGAAAGATGTCTAAGCCCCAGAAACGAACCGTGTTCAGCAGCTCTGTCATATCAGCTAGAGTATCTACACTCGTGTTGAGCTTCATGTGATGAAGTGGAATAGAGAACTCGTCATCATCAATGGCATTCAGCCCAAGATAAAAACTGGTGTTGCGGAGATATTCTGGCACTTGAGATGGTCGAATGGCTTGCATGGTCCAAATATGTTGGTTGAATAAAAAATAACTCAAACTTCGAATAAAGCTTTAGCATGTGTCAACTCACAAAACGAAGTGCGTGAAGTGTTCCGACAGAATGTTGAAGTTTCTTTTTCGACACTTCGCGTCAAAAACGAGCAATTTCCTGCACGAATCTTATGCCAAAAATGCAAGAGGTTATGCCCCGTTATAGGAACCCGCTTCATTGAGCAAGCTTGTACAAAAATAATTTTCATATGTTCCCCAGTTGGTTACTTTTTACAGAAATATTTAACCAATGCTGCTATCACTCACTCTATGTACCCTGTAATGTATTATCGTACATAATCACAACCAAACATGCTATACCCACATATGTGAAACGCTCAACTCCACTACTACTCACTACATGTTATTTATTTAATACTCGGCAGAACCGTGCCGGTATAGTCATTACTATTGCTGTTGGTCAGACCACCGGTACTTGCCGACAGCAGCAGCACATTCGCATTCACGTTCTGCGTGCTGCCCCGGGGAATCGGCACATACACCTGACTATTGTTGTTATTATTGTACACCGTGCCTTGTGTCTTGGGGCGCCGACTACCTTTAGTGCTGGCGGCACTGTACAAACTTCCTCCCGCATCGAGTGACGAAGTTCCATCTATGTTTTCTTCACTGTAACCTTCTACCACAAAGAAAGGGTTAACGCTGTTAAACCCGTAGTTTTGCGCACTCGGGGCGGATACTTTCACCATCTCTTTCAGGTGCGAGGCAAGTTTGGCTTTGCGGTACAGAGGTTCCGGAATGGCGTTGGGGTTAGCCGTATGAGGCTTGCGCTTGGAGGTGGTGTGCGCAGGGTGGATGGTGTTATTTGTTATATTGTATGGGTGCTGCACGGGCATCATCGGTGCGTGCTGGGGCATCAGGCTCTTCAAACCCGCGCTGCCAGTCATAACGTTGTAGATTTCCTCGCTTCGAGGGATGTTAACAAGACTATGCGTGGAGTGGCTTACTTGGGAGGTAGTATGCAAGCCGTTGTGTTCACTGTGCAGGGAGATATCATCATCGATGGGACCAATTAAACTGGACTGGTTGTGATTATCGGGATTAAACAGAATGTTCGAGCTGCTGGGCTCGGTGTTGTTGTGAATGTCCGTCGGAGCGCTGTGCAGCATGCTCTGTGGAGAACTACCAGGTCGTTTGAGAAAACCAGGTCCCATAGTCGGAATCTGCACTGAGCGTTTGTCGGATAGATTCAAACCCGCACTGCCTACACTCGAGTCAGTGATGTTGCTATACACCCCCACCGCCGCCAGCTCATTCTTGTGTCCCTGAGGAGCGCTGTTATGAGCATTCGTATGCGGGTGCGGGTGGTGGTTGACCTTGCGCGCGGCCGTGTGACCCACGAATGCATTCGTCGGATCCGGAGGAAGCTGGCCGCAACTCATACAGCGCGTGCTGCTGGCCGCAGAGAACATTTCCTGCTCCCGTCGCAGAATATCCTGCTCCATACTGGCCAGTCTGTGTTGAAAAGTAAATGTAAATAATACTGATATGGTGAGAATAGGTTCATGGTTTGTACGAGAAATATTGCATTTTACACTTGAGCATTTCCCATAGGAAAAAATACTAATGAACAACATTTCACACATACAGCAAGTCACTGCAACACAAAAAGAATAACGCTCCACAACACAACAACCACAAGTAAAAGTACAAGTACACTTACTTGGCGCTGATGAGTTTCTTAATATCTTCGCGATTGACTTTGTGATGGATCTGTCGATACACCTGGTCTACTAAACCTCGTAATCCAACTACATTCTCTCCGAGATGTCTATGAGTGATTAGAAAAGTATTGTGTGGGTTAGTGCGTTAGTAGTAAATGCAAGACCATGTTTTTTGATGTAATGCGTGCAGATAGCCTAGTGATCCGAGTTGGTGTGTGCGCATAATAGAAAAGGTTTATGCAACAACCATCGTAGACTGTTGGAAAGTTGCAAGTTTATATCCACTAACAACAAGAAAAAACGCAACATACAATAGATACAATAGAACACGATACACACACTAGAACGTACTTTCTGAACGTGTGAGAGATTCCTTCCATCATGTTGCTGACGTCAGTGGTGGAAGGTCGGTCGTTCACTTGCAACTGCAACAACTTCAATTCATCCAGCACCTATGTCATAGAAGGAAGTGAAAATGGGTTGGACAGTTTGTTATTTGGAGAATAAAAAATATAAAGGAGAGAAGATACGAAAGCTAGACTGCTGGTATCTTAGAATCCCTCGTGCAATTTTCACTCTCAAAACATTACACAGAAACAATTCTGATAAAAAAATCAAATAAACAAAACACCATCGTAACAATACTTACATTGTCCACGGACACAGTGGCCAGCCGCTTCTGCATGATCTTCAGCTGCTCCGTGTCTTTCTTCCGTTGCTCTCTCAATTCACCTTCTTTCTCCATCATCACGTGATTGGCCTGCTCCAATTGCTCCAGCTTCGACTGTAACAATGACATTTCTGTGTTGTTGGTATGTTTTGACGCCTCGTACTGGTTTTGCAAGGTCTCTAACGACGAGGCTAACAAAGCCAATTGTTCATCGATGTGGGCAGTATCCGCCTTGATAATCGTGGTGGTAGTCGTGTTGCTTTGGTCAGAGCTGCCCGCACGCGGAACACCACTGTTAATTAACACCGGCGTGGGTCGTTTGTTAGTTACCCCACCGGGACTAAAATCGCTTCCTTTACGCGAACTCTGTCCGGTCGTCGCTAGCAAATTGGCGCTGCTTTGTCCCGTCATGTGTAACAACGCGCCAGCCGTCACGTAGCGCGACTCATCTTCTTTGATGCGCTTTTCTTCCAGATAGGCGTTCCGGTCGTCAGTAATGGTGGTTTGGATGAAGGTCATCATTTTACGACGTGCGAGATCACGTTCTTTGTTCGGTACCAAGCTGTTGCGTTTGCTGTTGGTACTTTCATTGTCCTCACTATTTTCCGGTGTGAACAAATCCGACAACGCGGCATAGTTTACGCTTTCTTCTTTCAAGGTACCGACTTGACTCTTCAGGCCGCTTAGCTCTTGCAAGATCACCGGACGCAACTTAGTAGCGATGGCGTCGATGACCGAGCGCGGCAAGCTGCCTGTGTCATCATAACAGACAATTGTAGAAGCTTTGGGCAGCGCCATAAACTCTTCGACCCCGCCTAAAGAATAACAGTAGGTGTTGAAAAAGAAAAAAATGAGAAAGTTTATTGCAAGAATAGTTATGTCGAAAACGTCTTTCCCGATATGACTGCTAGACATTCCTATTACAACAACACAATCACCATGCAACGGAAATATACGCCTACAAATTGTGCATTCTCGATGGAAACACCAGTACTTGACGAGAAAAACCAAAACAGAAAAACACAAAAAAGAAACAGAAACACTGCTTACGTACCTTTACTTTCCAGATGTTCCAAAAAGTCCACCACGCGGTCAAACGTTTCGTGGAAATCCAATGGAACTAAATATCTACAAATGAAATCATTGAGGTAACACATTATAAAAAGCAATACAGCTGATTGCCATTTATGAAGAGTGTTCGATGTGTGAGCTTATACGCCAACAGAAACATCTCATACAGTGTGTCACATGTAGTAAAATATGCAATAAAGTTAAAATTAGAACAATCAAAGTCGATAACGTACCTAAGTGTGTGGTGCTGTTTCTTCAGCGTGACCTGCAATGCTTTCACTTTGTTGAACAATCTTCTTGTTTCGGCTTCCACAAACTCCACGTTCTGCTTCAGACTGCGAGCCGCGTACTTCGTGCGGGATTCTAAAGGGGGAAAAACAAACAAAGTGTAGTGCTTTATGGATTAAAGTTGATGTTGTAAAATACTGCTCCATTGTAAGTTGCAAAAACTTCGTCCGGGTGCTCACTGGCAGATGGAGTTGTCCAAAAAACAAAAAAACAAAAAACAAAAAGTGCACACTTGATGAAAACTAAAACATACCTTCTAGCATGTTCCTGGAGATCTGAATGAACCTTCCTTTCTGACGGAGCAGCCGACACAGCCGCTGGCGTCGCTCATACGTCAAGTGCTTGAAATTGTGTACCTGCAGTAAACATTTATAATACCACAAAAACACACGCTAAAGTCAGTTCACGAATAGGATAGATGACATTTCATTTCGCCAGCACATATTTGAAACGGAAAGATCAATCATTTACAAAAGCATAATTTACCTCGACCTTGTCCTTCAGATCGTGGGCACGTATTTCCTTGTAGTCAGCGAGTGCTCTTAGTCTCTCCAAGGGTACGTGACGGGTATCCAACAGATGTTTCGAATAATGTGGCACGATACGTCGGTGCAGGTGCGGCTGCTGCTTGGGCTCCTGGCCTGGTATAGTAGTAGTGTGTTGTTGATGGTAGAGGATGGATTACAGTTTAGACATGCAAAAAATATGTACGGTGTGATGATACATGCTATGGTGGATACAGTACTTGATGCACTCTTTTCACAATGTTAAAAAAATATACAAAATACTTAATTACCTGCAGCGATGCTCGCTTTCCACTGCGCTTTCACATCCGCTGGGGTCTTCGGCAACTGCTGGATCTCCATACTCGGAAACAAGAAATTCTGTTCGTGCATCTTGGTGCTAAAACTGTGCTGCATCGCGCTGGGTCGCAATTCCAATGGGGTGACTTGCAATAAACCCTTGGGCTGGTTACTTCCCCCGGGACTGCTGGTGTTGATGCGGCTAATTTTCGCCTGCGTCTGCTTAGCCAGCGCGTGCGGCGCCAATTTGTTGGGATCATATGGCTCCGAGGGATTTGGAGAATTCTCCTGCCCGTCGATGCTGTCGGACGTGCTGAGATTGCCGTTGCTTTCGTTCTGGTCTTGACTCTGGCTCTGCAGCATCTTGGTCGGTGTGCCGCGGTGACTGTCACTTCCGCCCGGTTCCTTGATAGTGACCGACTTACGACCGGTATTGGGACGGGTGTTGCCGCGACTGGTAGGATTAATGGCATCAATCGGGACATACGGAGAGGCCGACCGGGACTGTTTCGCACTGCTCGAGCCGTTGTCTGGTTGAGTATCTTCGGTAATCTCCAACTCCGCTTCCACTGCAAGATTGGGTTCCTTGCTCTCTGTGGCTTCGGCGAGTGCTGCCAGCTCTGGCTCGATTTCGGGTTCTTTTTCTTCGACATCTCCGTCTGTGACTTCGTTGGATGGAGATTTGCGCCCGGAAGAGCGCCGACTCGGCACCTGGCTGTTTCCCCGACTCGTGGGACGGCTGTTCGCAGCGCTCCCATTACGGCTGTTGCTTGGACTGTTCTTTCCGCTATTGCGAGCACTCTGCACCACACTAGGCAGCCGACTACCTTCTTCCCCATCCTCGCCGCCGTCGCCGTTTTCATTGATGGACGGAACGCTGGCGTGAAACTTTCTCGACCCCACAGCACGAGCGGGTTCCTTGAAGTTATTGTTCATAGATAGGAAATCAGCAGAGTCGTCTTCGCGATCCAGAATTGACTTGTCTTCTCCAAATCCATGAAGATCTAACAGCGTGTCGTTTAGCTTTCCCTCCAAGGCATCGATCTTATTCAGAAGCTGTTGGACTAAATCATTGTTAGATGCTTCTATTTGCTGAACTTCCACCTTAACTGGAGCCGGCTCTCTATTTGCATTCTCTTCGATCAAAGCTTGCATCTTCTCACCTCGGCTGCTAAGCTCTTCAATTTTGTTTTGCTGATCACGAATAACGCCAATCAGCGTGTTAAATACACCAAGAAACTTGCCCATATCCATCGCCGACGACAGATTGGCCATCATCTCTTCGTGAACGTCATTTATCGACATGTTTATCGCTGATGCCGATTAATAATACAAAAGAGGATTTAATTTACTTTCAAGCTGATCTTCAGGATACACGTGTCCCAATCAGTTCCACGACGAATATGCCAAAAGTCCCAAAAACAAAGTGTGGAAGCAGTGCCAAAAAGTGGGCGACGGTTTCAGATTCCATTGTACGTACAGTCAGCATCGAAGTTTTGTACGTACAAATAAGCCTACTTTTGTACGTACAATGTGAAATGTGTGGCAGACGAAATCAGCAGCAAAGGACCTGCTCACTGACCTTTTGTGTGTGGGGATCCAATTTCATAGTCAAATATCACCCAGTAAATATGTCTCAGACTCTCATTTGGCATCTTATCAGAGATAACAACTCTTTCATGGTGAAGCGCGAGCGCACCAGTAGAGCTGGTTCCGTTCAGTTCTCTTCCGAGCCCGGAAACTTGATGAACGCTCACTCTTTCAAGTACTCCGGTCTTGCCAACAACCGTGCCGTTGATATCTCCAGCACTGGTGTGATCAGAACCAAGGTTCGTCACTGTGTGTTGTGTGCATTGTTTTAGCAGAGTGGTCCATGTGTTGCCTTATGAATTCGAGTTTGCAACGTCCCACCGCATGCATGCAGTTTGATGCTTTTTTTTGCACGCATTAACCAACTGCTTTCGCGTTTCTTGTTTTTAGGACTCCAAGGCTGAGAACAAGCCCTCCAAGGTTTACAACGCCGGCGAGACCCTTTCTTCTCACCAGGCCAAGAAGGTTCAGGCCAAGGTTGTTGCCATTGTGTCTGCCACCAGACCCGACTTATTATCCGCCGCCAAGGTCCGTGCCACCAAGACCCTCAGAGGTGTTCGCGCCAAGAACACCCCTAAGGCCAGAAAGGTTGCCAAGTCTGCCAAGCGCGGAAAGAACTAAATTATCGGTTGGGACAATTTGCTGTGAATATTTGAACATTGAAAACATATTCCCTGTGTAAGGATAATCCTTTTATATATTGGCTATAACTGAAGCACAGACGAGTAAGAAAAACACCGATAACTTCTTTTGCTTATTGTCATTTGTCCTCTGGTGCAAGTTCAATCCTGTTTCTTCAGTTAGTTCGGTGTGTTGTGAGTCAAGTCTACGCAGGGACACATAATTTTCCCTAATTTTTGGGAGCCTTTACAATCTATACTTTTGCTTTGATAATGAGTCGTAGCGCCTGTAGTATCCTTATAAATACACGGCCCATTTTGATTGGTGATGTGAACTACGACAGAGAAACTCTCCATCGCCGTGCCAATAATATGGCAATCGAGTCACACCACATAGAACGAAAACAAAATACAACTTCGATCATACATACGACCTAACCTTCCGCGTAAGGAAAAACTTACAGTACGCGGTAACACTGCTGCTTCGCTGTTCGCATAAAGTCAGCGTGATTTAGTATTCATACTGCGAGAAATTAGCCCCCATACTATTTGCAAGAAAATGCACTGGTGTAAACATCACTTTCATAGTGGAAATATTCTATCTTCAAGCTAGTTATGAGCGAAGGCAAGTATAACTAACGTGCTTGTTGGGGGTGCAACAACTAACGAGCAGTTGACAAGATTGAGATCCAAAAAACGAACAATGGGCATGTCACATTTTTGTTTCTTATTTGGTAATTACAATACTACAAGGACATTACATCCCTCCCATTATTATGTTGTTAATAGGGATGTGGATAAGCTTAACGAAGAAACCAATGAAACCCATCATAAGGAAACCGAGTCCAGTGGCACGGGCGATCTTGGCAAATTCTGTTGCACAGCAGAAAACAAGAAGAAATAAGGAGAGTGCCAAAACTTGATAATCATGAGTATAGATGCAAAGCACAAGTCGATTCACATATTACACATGCGCGAACCTTGGTGATCGGGCTTGGTACACTTCTTGACCAGATATTGAGAGTCCCTGACAAACTTCAGAAAGGGCTCAATAACAAGGGAGTTTACGTCGGACATTGCAATGAAGATAGACTCAAATAGATACTAAAGATAGGAAGATGCAGTGAGTTCAAGGTTAACTTGCACAAGCTGATGAAACTATGGAACAAATCCGCGCTCGAAACGTTTGCCGCGTTGCCAACATTGATCGGGAAATTGGGAATAACATTTGCCGGATTTAAAAAGTCGTTTTACTCGTAATGTGTTGAATTTAATTCCTCTCGAACCATTTTTTCCCTGCTTTGTGAAACATTTCATGGCGCTGCATCCCGTTGAATCCGTCCTAGGGACAACCGACTTAACAGCATTTCTGAACGAAGTCACGACTTTCGTCGTAGCCTCAGGACTTCCCCTGGAAGGATATGAAATCGACCACGCGTGCTATCGCTGCGAAACCAAAGCCCAGTACAAGAATGTCTGCACAACCATAGTGGGTAACAATATTGGCAGTGTTTTGATTGAAAGTATGATTGGCGGTCGGCCCATCACCATTATCCAATTCCAACATCCGATACTTTACAAAGAATGGTCAATCCCCTGTTTGGAAATCACCTGCCCAAAACCCGGAAGAAGCCACAAACATGGCTTCGAACACATCGAAGTCGTCATTGACCCTGAAAATCAACACGGTTTTACCCATTCGCAGTCCTTTTTGAATGGTTTTGCATCCCGATATTCTACTGTGCAGTTTGATACGAAGGCGATCAACAAAGACGTCAACGCGGACCTGAGTTTGACCACTCCGGAGGGCTATTCGGTTAAATTTCACGCACGACCAATCTATGAAGTGTGTGCATATGAGCTGGCTTCTGGGCATCACGAAGCTATCCCCATCGGTTATTTTGAAGAGACGTAAAGCGATAGTGTGTTTGTTTGCTTCTCCAACTGCTTTTATTACATCTTCATATTTAAGATAAAGAAATACAAAACACACAACATACCACCATTTCCTCACATTTTAGATTTCACATTGCTGCTAGCTTTTCAGTCAGTGTGTTAATTACGCTTTGTTGTTGATTTAGCATTTGTTGCAACAGAGCATTGCTTTTCGTTAACTCACGTAGCGTGTCTTGCATCACAATGATCTTCTCTTGCTGACGTGGTGCCTGAAAAGGCTCAATTTGTTGGTTCTTTGTGGGTTGCAGGGTCCGATGCAATTGCATCAGCTCGAGTTGCAACCCTTTGCCCACAATGCCTATTCTATCCAAATAGGCAAAAGTTAACTCTGCCGCGGGGAGCGCCGCAAACAAGTCTGCAGTGACAAAGCCCTCTTGTACGACTAACTTGCGTTCCAAGTCGCGGACTAATTGAT
>LNAP01003669.1_pt1 | contig 14603 bp, 10 predicted proteins | sample 602601 | NCBI WGS metagenome assembly LNAP01 (sample SAMN02440304, study PRJNA202911) | soil metagenome | biome: Subtropical and temperate rainforests or woodlands; isolation source: soil samples (1 kg each in a 20% v/v slurry with milli Q water) were... ...
CGCATCGTCTGGGGTCTTGGGTTGCAACTGTCGGTGGTGTCAACTTCCAATGCTTGAGGGCTGTCGCGCGCCGACTGGGAGAGGTATTTCAGCACCCTGTTAGGATGTCCTTTACGTATGACCCCCGCGCAGCCTCGTCGGCGGAGGGCGATGCCTTGATTTCGAACGCTACGGCTACGGAATCAGGCGCGAGTTGTTGGATAACGTCGCCCGGTCCGTTCTTGCGCAGATGCAGTTCTGGATGCGAACTTAAGATCGCGAGGTCCACGCGTTTCTTCCAACGACTGGTCGACGTTTGCAGCTCGGTGTTGATGACAATCTCCATCTGCACGGGTGAGACGTCGATTCTGGCGAAGCGCGAATGATCGAACCGCGGACCCAGTTTTGACCTTGCCTTTCGAGCGTTCAGCCGCGCGGGCACCGCTTCTTTGAAAGGCGATCCCTCCTCCAGCAGCCGGGCCCGAAGCTCTGCAACCATGCCAGCCTCCCGAAGGATGAAGAACGGCATCTCGCCATGCCTCTCGAGCAGGGTACGGATCGCATCCTGGATGTATTCCTGGATCGCCGGCTCAATTTCCATGTATCTCCCTGGTGGCGTCGCCTTCAATTTTCACTGTAGATGACTAACCGAACGAGAGTGGCTCGGTGTTGCCGTTGGCGGCCCACCGAGGATGCCATAGTGATGTCCTCGTGGAAAAGGCCCCACATCTCCGATGGCGAGGCTAACCAACTGTGCGCAAGGTCGCACCATCTGTGGCCCCCTCACAGGGACCGGGTCGACTCACCTGCTGGCTGCCATAGCTCGAATTGATACACAGCCAATGGATCGCACGGTGCGGCGCGCGGCTCAACGTGCGGTGGCTGACCGTGCCGCGAGCCGAGCTTGAGGACGCCACCATGGAGATAAGGCGGAACGCTGAGTTCAAGAGACTCCCGCCAGAGGCGGCGGCGCCATGGCTCCGTCCGCTCACCCCGGCTGAGCCATGTCCTCTGTTGGACGCTCAGTCAGCGGCAAGGTCCAGGATCCGCTGCGCGCGCGCCAAGACGTGATCGTAAGTCATGATGGACAGGTTGTGGAACCCTGCGTTGAGAATCCGATACGCCTCCGCTTGGTCGGCGTTCCAGTCGTGGGAGCGCCCAAAGATCAAGATGCAGCGCGGTTTGACAGTCCTCACCCCGTCTACCTTGTCCAGAAATTTAATGCTGTTGGCTTCTCGCTCCACTTCGAAGATGTAGCGCGAAGCCTGCGTGATCGCCTTGACCAAGTCTTGGGAGGGCAGCGGGTTGCCGTGATCCAGCGCGGATGCCCAGAAGCGCAGTCCTCCGCCTGGGCGCTTGATCTCCACTATGTCCAAGAATCCGTCGTAAGCCTCCATGAGGAAGTCGGAGATATTTTCAGTGTCTATGTCGCGCTCGTCCAGGATGCGAACGAACTCGCTACCGAGCACCCAGCTATTAGCCTGAAACCAGGCCTGCCAGCGCTGCTCCAACAGGTCCTCGTCCAACATCTTTTTGAACTGCCGCACAGCCCGAGCTCGCCGGGCTTGGCGGAGGCCTGCTGCGAGCTCCTCGGGGATGATCTTGTGCTCCAGGATGAACCGCACCAAGTTCGTCGTCTCAGGTACCGAGAACAGGGCCCGCACTTGCTCCGCGTTCTCCGGCGCGAAGGGCTTGTCCAATGGAATGTATGCCTTCACGCCTTGGCGAAAAGGCTCGTAGTTCTCTCGGAGGAAAGCAATGAGGGTCTCGAACTCATTCCCATCCAGAGTGAGCTCGCTCTTGGGCTCCAAACTCTCTGGGACCTCATCGTCCATGAAGTCCTTGGGTTTGTTGTAGCGGCCCAATTTCAAGTGCACCTCGCTGGGGCGCGTCTTGTGCGGGATTCTCCAGAACACGGCCCGCGTGATCACCCTTTGCTTATTCGCCAGCACGCGCGCGAGGCGCCCCTCTACTCCGGACATGTCGGTACCTCCTGCGGGATTCGGAAGGCCCGCTGTGGTGTCATCGTAACGGGAGTCGCACCAAGCCCTTTGTTTGGGTGCCCCGCTACAATCCCGCAACTGCACAGACAATCGCGGGGCGCTATGAAATTCGACGACGTCAAGAGCGACACCCTCAACCTGAGGGTGTCACCTTCTTTTAAGCGGGCGTTAAAGGCCGCGGCCGACCACGAGCAACGGAGCATGGTGAACATGCTCGAAGTGCTGGTCGCCCACTACTGTGACAACCACCACATCTCGATTCCTTCTAAAGCCGCGCGGGCACCGCGCGCCTCGAACAAAACTCACGTGAGAGCCGCGGCGTAACTAGCCGTGGCATGGACATGTTGAAAAACACCTTATACGCGGGCGAGCAGCCCGCCGCGGCCGCAGTGGCGATTGCGAAGACTTCACCCAGGCAGAAAACCGCCGGAACGACGCCCCGGACGATTGCAGTTAAGAAGCCGCCTATAACCAAAGCGAACCTCGCGCTCGCCCCGCAAGTGGCAAGCGCCGAAGCATTCGCGAACGCCAAGCTACGCAAGGCCGCTTACTACGCGGACGACAACGTCCTGATCTTCAACATGGACGTGCGTGAGGCGATGAAGCACTTGGCTGCCGCCGGCGTGTTTGTGAACTGCATGGTCACTTCGCCGCCTTTTTATGGGCAGCGGGACTACGGCGCCAAGGGACAGATCGGTCTTGAAGAGCATCCGCGCGAATTCATTGCCCAACTCGTTTCCTGCTTCGACGCGGCCAAGCCCGTGCTCGCGGAGAACGGCAGTCTCTGGGTGAATCTCGGCGATACCTACTGGAGCGGCAAGGGGGAGCACAAGAGCGGCGAATCTAAGCAGAGCGCCCGTCGGTTCGGCCTTCGGCCTCAGGATCGCACCGGGGACGGCCTGCTGTGCAAACCCAAGCAACTCCTGCTGATTCCCCACCGCTTCGCCATAGCGATGCAGGACAAGGACTGGATCGTTCGAAACGACAATGTTTGGGTCAAGCCGAATCCGATCCCTGACCAAGTGCGCGATCGCTGCTCGATGTCGCACGAATACATGTTCCACCTGGTCAAGTCGCGCTGGTATTACTTCGACAAGGCGGCGGTGGGACGAAGGTCGGAGAGCGGCAGCATCCTGCCGCCCGAGGACACGTGGGAGATCGCGCCGGCACGTCGCAGCCATGCCCATAAGGCGCGGTTTTCCGAGGAGTTGGTGCGAATCCCCATTTTGTCGACGACGCCTGCGGGCGGAATCGTGCTGGACCCATTCGGAGGCAGCGGCACCAGCTTGATGTTCGCCAGGCGGCATGGCTACCGCGCCATCGGCATCGACATCAAGAAGGAGTTCTGCCAATCCATGGTGGAGCATTTGGCAGAGCTAAGTTAGCGCGCAATAACAACGGAGGTTTAGATGGCAAGGTATCTGACGGCGGCGCGAATCCGCGCGAGTATCGACGCCTTGGCCGACACGCGGGCCAAAGCGGCGTTGATGGATTTTCTGATCGTCAAGCGGACGCTTGCCGTCGCTGGCGTCCCCCAAGTCGCTATTACCCAGAATCAAGCCCCCTACTTGCAGGCGACCAAGGAGCTCGCCGGAATCAACTTGGACGGCACGATCACTATCGGCTTGGAGAAGCAGATCTTCAACGTGTTCGTCTCCAATGATTCGAGCGGCGGCTTTCGGCGGGGGAAATACATCTCCAATGGCACAGGGTCTACCATCGGCGGCAACCCTTGGCAGAACGTGGTGGAGCTCACGACGGACGATCCGCGTAAGGCAGGTCTACGCGCCGGACACGAGACCCACCTCGAGGCGCTGTTGTTGAAGGCCGCGCGCGTGGGCCGTCCAAGCTTGGGAGAGATAGCAGTCTGGAACTACCGCAAGGCGGACTTAGACCCCATCATCGGCGCGTCTGTGGCGCCAGCAGAGCGTTTTCAAGCGCTGCGCGACCGCTTCGTGGCGGACTATCAGCTGAACCCAGCTGAAATCTCAGCCCTCTTCGACGATTCCGCTGGCGAGATTGTCGACGCAGACTTCCAAGACAAGCCCGCGGCTCCTGAGGCCTACTTGGGGGGGCTTGCGCCTCCCCCAGCTGCAGCGGCAGCGGCGGCCCCCGAGCCGACCAGCAAGCTCAGTTCCCTGGACCTGGTCGCGGCGCTCGCGGCGAAGCCTTTTGTCATCCTAACCGGAGCCTCCGGCACCGGAAAGTCTCGCGCTACGTTGCGCCTCGCCGAACAGATCCAAGAGCACTATGACGCGCAGGTTCAAGGGCAGATCTTCCAGCTAGTTCCAATTGGGCCAGACTGGACTTCGCCCAAAAAGCTTCTGGGGTATCGGATGCCGTTCGGCCAGCTGCGGACTCGCGCCGACGGCTCGGAGACCAATGAGAGCTACGAAATCACAGAGACCCTACGGATCATTCTGCGGGCCTGTCATCCGAATTCCACAAGCATCCCGCACTTCCTCGTCTTCGACGAGATGAACCTGTCGCACGTTGAGCGCTACTTCGCCCCGTTTCTGTCGCTAATGGAAGCCTCTTCCATCCTGGAGGACGGGGAGAGCGCGCCGATCATCGACAAGCACTCGGTCGCCGTAATCAGTGAGCTGCTGAACCTAGAAGACGCCGTCACGGCCGAAGCCGAGTCAGCCAAGCTCCTGGTGACGAACGACCAGCCGTTGAAGCTGCCGCACAACCTCTTCTACGTCGGGACTGTGAACATTGATGAGACGACCTACATGTTCTCGCCGAAGGTGCTGGATCGGGCGCACGTGCTCGAGGTGCGCGCCCTGACTCCAAGCCAATATGTGCAAGGCGCCGCCGTGGACACCCAGATCGGCTTGATCCAAGCGGATCAGCTTCTGCGCGAGGCGATCGACGACCGCGAGGACGGGCAACTGCGCAGCGCGAATCCATCGGACGTGTTGAACCTGCTGGCTACCAAGCATGGCGTGTCTCAGGCGGAAGTGGATGCGGCCAAAGGCTTGACGCTGCAAGCGCTGGATGGTTGCTTCAAGTTGCTCTCGCCAGCAGGTTTCGAGTTCGGCTACCGCGTGGTAAAGGAAGTCCATTCCTATATGCACGTGTGGACAAAGGCCCAGATGGCAAACGGGGCGACGCCCGTCGCAGCGATGGAAAGCTGGGTGGATGGCCTAGACAGGGCATTGTTCCAAAAGGTGCTACCCAAGATCCATGGAAACCGCTCTGCCCTGGGCGACAGCTTGAAAGCTTTGCACGCCTTCTTGGGCGGCAACCACGCGGACTCGGAACCGGGTGCCAAGTATGCGATAGGAGCCGAGCCTGCGACGCGCATCGAACCCGGCGAAGCCTTGACGCTGCCGGCTGGCAAAGAGTTCTTGCGCTGCCGGCAAAAGCTCCAAGAGATGCATGCGAGGCTGCTCTCCCGCAACTACGTCTCTTTCGTGAGATGAGATGAGCTACGTTGGACTACACCGCGCGCGCTTCGACTTAGGCGCGGGATGTTGGATCGACATCGAGTCCGCGTTGGGAGCTAGCGGACCTCTGTCCGCGGCGGTCGAACTCGATTCCCTGCTGTCAGCGGAAGGCGAGGCGCTCATCAATCAAGTGCTCTCAGGCGGTATCCCGCCAATGTCCTGGCGCGACGCTGGCCACCTCTTCGAGAAGTTCCAGTTGCGCGAGGACACCGATTACTACGTCGACGTGCTGACCCCCTTTCCGCTCGACGAGGCGCGCCAGCGCATAGCCGAGAATCCGGCTTGGCCGTTCGCACAGCGGCTATCGAACGCCTACGCGCCCGATCCGCCGCGCCGCTGGAAGGAAGTAGATGGCCGCACGGTCGTGACCGGGCAGATGCGCCTCAGGTCGCATGCCGGTGTTCTGGATCTGAGCCCCGTCTTCGGCGGCGAACTGCGCGCGGAGGTCGCCTGTCGCAAGCTTCGCTATTTCGAGGAGTTCAAGGAGCTTCTCGACAGCCTCGCCGACAAAGCGGCCGAGCTCTTGCTGTCATACGACAGCCCGGTGTCGCTCTCGTTCGACCAGGCACAGGATCTGGCTACCAACGAGGCAGCGCTGCATTTCCTGATGCGCCATGTCATGAGCGAGTCGAAGCTGCCCGCCAGCTTGGAGGAAATTCTCGCCGACCCACACGGCAGCATGCGCGAGCGCGTGGAACATGTTGCGATCGGTGAAATCGTGGAGGCTGATCCGGAGTTGCTGGCCGACGGTGTCGACCATTCTGACCTGGGGCGCGGCGGCCCCCTCGCGAGGTTGTTTCGTGGCTACACGCCATCTATGCTGCCGCAGCGGGAGAGCTTCGAGTCGCGCGACACGCCCGAGAACCGCTACGCGAAGGCATTCTTGGAGCATTGCGGCGTTCTGGCTCGGCGGATTGAAGGCGCCATGATGCGTCGGGGCCGGAGGGCTTCTGCACGAGAGGCGAGAGCTTGGTCGATGGCTCTGGACGATGCGTTGCAGCACTCGATGTGGCGGGAGGTAGGGCCGCTTACGCAGATCCCAGCCAACTCGCAGACGTTGCTTCGCAAGCGCGGATACAAGGATCTGCTTCGATATGACCTCTCGCTCCGGATGTCACTCGACCTGGCGTGGAAGCAGGGGGCGGAGATAGCTGACGGCCTCGTGGGCGACATTCGGCCGGTCAACCAGATCTACGAGTATTGGTGCTTCTTCGCACTTCGAGAGATTCTTCTGGGTCTGTGCGCTGAAGTCGGAGGCGGCAACTTCATCACCGTGTCGCCCGACGGTCTACGCGTTCAACTGGCCAAGGGCCGGCGCAGCGAATGCCGCTTCGAATTCACAGCAGCAGGCGGACAGAAGGCTCGAGTCTCGCTGTTTTACAACCGGCGCTTCGTTAGGCCTGCTGCCCCCCGAGCTTCCTGGGAGGGCAGCTACACCTCGTCCTTCGACCCCGATTTCAGCGTCGCAGTCGCGCCCGTCAGGCCCGATCCAATCGTCCACTGGCTGCACTTCGATGCGAAGTATCGGCTTCAACGACAACAGACCGATGATCTCTTCGAGAGTATCGACGCCGAGGAGCAGGACGCGCAGGCGGGCAGCTATGAGGACGAGTTGAGCCGGGTGCACAAGCAGGAGGATCTCTACAAGATGCACACCTACCGCGACGGCATTCTTGGCTCGCGCGGCGCCTACGTGCTCTTTCCCGGTGACGGGGCTGGCGGGATGGATGTCCTTCCGAAGCCAAACTTCTTCGTGCGCCATCCCAGTGCGTTTGGGGGAGGCTCTGCACATCGGCTTCCGAGTGTCGGCGCCTTCGCACTGTCGCCTGGCGGCGGCAACCATCAGGTCGAGGCCATTCGCGTATTGCTTTCCAGCGCAATAGGCGCGATTACAGCGGGCCAACCTTATGGCGAAGAGCAGGCTTTTTTCTAAAGCTTGAGCTTGTCCAACTCATAACGCTGCACACTCGGCCTAACCGCTTTCTCCTCTTGACGAGACCTGATCCCGCCGAAATGCACTGACATTAATTCAATGCGCGCCTTCCGGCGCCTGGGAGCTGAAAGACCCAGCGCCTACGCTAGCTTTGCGAACATTTGCCGTCGGAACGACCTGATTAAGCCCATAGCCGGATTCCTCATTCCCCTCTGCGATGAGTCGCATGATGGCCTCGTGCAACTCAGGGGACACTGATGCGCCGGCGTCCAGCTCACGAAAGAAGCGCATGGTGGCTCCAGCCACGACATCGGCTAACTGCAAACCGACAGCCTCATGTGACTGGCCGAAATCAAGGGTGGCTGCTTCCTCAAACCGATAGTCGGATTGGGGCGTGTAAGGAAGACCCGTGGTTGTACCCAGGTGCTCGGCGGTTGCCTTCCCCTGTCGCAGGATGCTCGCTACTTCAAACTGCTGATCGTGCACCAGCCTGATGCCGGCTAAACGACGACCGTAGTATCGATTCATTCGCGCGTAGATGCTTGTGAATGAAGTCAGGTTTGGCAGCATCCAGACTTGCTTTGCGTGCCTGTTGAGATCAGGGGGCGGGAGAAATCGCCGCCAAGCCTCGCTTTGAGCAAGACTCAACTCGCGATACTCGGCTTCGGCTACTTTGACCATGTGGGCGACCCCCTGGGCGATCTGCGATGCTGCTCCGCGGTAATTCGTTTGCGTGGCCATTTCACGCAGGCTGGCGAATGATGCGCGAAGTGTCACGTCCGCTGGCGTAAAGCAGGACGCGACAAACGTGTCCAGGACGCGCTCAGATGCGTGGAAGTGCAGAAAGTCGGCAACGGTATTTTTAAGGAAGTGGAGCTCCACTGAATGGGGGTAGCCCAGGCAGGGCGCCAGAAGCTGGAACGATGTGATGTTGGTGCAGATGAAAAAACGCTTGTCGACAAGCTCAACGAAAAGTGGCGCCTTTTGGTCGAGCAGGGCGTTGATCACCGCGGCCGAGAACTTCGGCTTGGATATCAGCGCCTTCGATTTCAGTTCGCCCGGAGCAATGCGGTGGCGACTTCGCAATTCAGTGATCAGGCCTTGCCAGTCATGGCTATCCTTCAGCCCTATACCGGCCAGTGCAAAGTACGGCTGCCCTTTGAAGTTGTAGCCCGATCCACTATTGATCAAGTCGCCGCTGTGGCCGCTTTCGTCGATGTAGATGGTTGTCATGGTGCTTGGCATAGTCCTGGCGGTAGCTTCCTCTCTGGATCTGCAACAAATTTTTGGACGCCCTCCGGGCTAAGAGTACATAGACGGCCACGTTGTCGTGCTGCGGTTGCGCCCTCTGCTCATGCGTCCATTCAGGCTTGTATCGCTCAGTCGCTCCGCCCAAGCGGTGTTTTCGGCCGCCGCGCTGACACACGGCCTGCGCGGTGCGCTTCAATCAAAGGCCACCATGCGTTTGATCGTCACCGCGCATTGCTTTGTGAAATTTGGCCTCAGGCGCGGCGATTTCAAGTTTTCCCGATAGTTGGAACCCCCGCGCGTTTCAGCAGCGTGTACAGCGGCTGGATGCCGCTTCGATCTCCCCTCGTGGGGCTGTAGGTGAAGATCACACGCTGCTTCGCGCGCGTGAAGGCCACAAAGAATCCGGCTGTAGACTCCGCGGCCTCCCTCGCGTAACTCCACCAGGCTGCGTCATCCAGTCCTACAAAGATGACGGTGTGGTACTCGAGGCCCTTGCTCTTGTGAATGGTCATCAGGGCAACGGCATCGTGGCCTTCGTAGACGTCGAGTGTGGTAGCCCAATCGGCAGCCGACGCCGCGCTAGAAAGCAGGTGCTGGGCCACGCTCTCTTCGACCTTGGCGAGCCAGTCGCCCTGCGCGTAGGCCGGATGCGTCGCTTTTAGCCGATCCCGTCCGAGGAAATCCGCCAGTGCACTGACGAGCGCCGCGGCCTGCTTTTGCGATGTCGGTGGATCCGCGTAGCGTTGCGCCAGTTGCGAAGCAAAGTCGTCGAGCGATTTCGATAGGCGCCGGTGGTTGGCGTCCGAGGGGTCGAATCCCGGCGGCATCAGGCCCTCCAGTGTGCGTAGCGCCCCGGCCCAGGCTGCGCCGGCGTTGCGCGTCAGCGCCACGCGCAACAACAGGATGCAGTCGACCGACAGTTCTTCCGTCAACAGCTCCTGCAATTTGAGTGCTCCGACGCTCGCGTCCTCATTGCGCAATCGCAGGCCGGCCGCGTCGAAGTGCGGTGCCAACTCCTGCGCGTAGCTGTCGGCCTTCTGCCGCACCAGCAGCACAAAGTCACGCGGCACCAAGCCGTGCGCCTTCATTTCGGCAGCCACGTACTTCGCTAGGTGCCGGGCCTCAGCGCGGGGCGACGCGAAGTCCCATACTGCGCAGCAGTCGCCCGACACTGTTCCCGCCGTCTTCGATACCGGTGGCAGTGCGCCGGCGTCCAAGGCTTGGGCGAGCAGGTGCTGGATGCGCACGAGGTCCGGCGAAGACCGGTAGTTGTTCAAAAGCGGGATGCGCTTGGCGCCGAAGTCACCCTCGAAGACTTCGAACGGCGCCTCCATCGCCATTGCCCATCTCATGATTTGCTGCTTGTTGTCGCCCACGGCGGTGACAACGGTGTCGGTGCCCAGGAACAGCGTGTGAATCAGGTCGTACTGGACCTGCGTCGTGTCCTGAAACTCGTCCATGAAGACGTGGGAATAGGTCAGCGCGTGCGCGCGGCGCGCCGATTCGTTCACGCGCAGCAGCAGTTCGGCGAGGCGTCCAATCATTGGGAAGGTAAGGGTGCTGCGCCTGCCGTCATGGAGCATGCGCTGCCAGAAGGCGTCGGCAGCCCACTGTGCCGGAGAGGGCGCCGACCAGCTCGTTTCCCGCAGGCGAGCGGCCACGACGTGCCTGCGCTCGAAGGTGCCGGGCACGATGGCATGAACCTCCGCCGCCGTGCCGACGCGATCGACAGACACGCTGGCCGAGCGCAGGAACTCCCGGATTAGGTCGACCTTCGGAAACAGGATTTCGTAGTCGGGCGTCGGCCGCCAGCGTGGTGGCAGGGCCTGCCCGAAACGATCGAGCAGGTTCTTGGCGAAGGCATCGAAGGTCATCGAATCGAGGCGACCGGCATGCTCGCGCTGGCAGCGTTGGGCTACGCGTAGCCCGAGGTTGCGCGCTGCATCGCGCTTGAAGGCGATTGCCAAGATCCGCTGCGGGGCAGGGCTGGCACCGGTCTGCAGCAGGAAAGCCGCACGCTGTGCGAGCAGCTCGGTCTTGCCTGCACCCGGCCCAGCCAACACCGATGAGTGGCCTTCGGAACGGACGACATTCAGCGCGTTGGTCTCCAGCCGGCTCACACCCACCGGCGCCCAGGCTTGTGCATCGACGCGGCGCGGCGGCAGACTCATAGGGACTGCGCTGGAAGACGACCCTTGATGTGCTGGAGGACCTTGCGCAGACAATCCGGCATGTCCTTCTTCAACGTTGCGGGCGCCACGTGGATCAGCGCGCGAAGATGCGTCGCGGGCTTGCTGTGTGTGAGGAAGTGGTAGCGGTAGGCGGCCATGTGCTTGGCAAACGGCTCGGCATCGTCCGTGTAGACCTCGAGGCCTTTGCCGCCCGCACCCAGGACGACGACTGCTGCATCATTGTTCTTCATTCGCGGGCCGGAACCTTCGATGGTGGCTTTGTAGGCGTCCGGGAACGCCTGCAGCATCGCGAGGTCCAGGTCGAGCGGCCACGAAAAGAACACGTGGTACTTTTCCAAGTCGTCAAGCCACAGGCGCAGGCCCGAAAGTTTGGTGTCCCAGTCGTGCATGCCCTCCAGGCTCTTGTCGCTGAGCAGGCCGTCCTTAACTTCCAGCAAAGGCCGCTTGTTCGCGCCATTGGCCAGCAGCTGCTGGATTGAAGTCTTGACCCGGCCGTATCCGCCGCCCTCGCGGCCTAGGTCCAGGTCAAGCAGCGTGGCGAAGGGGATGCCCAGTCCCGTGAGCAGGCGCCAGAAGTGCTGAACGTGTCGGCCGCCCAACGGTGCGATGGCGACGAACGAGGGATCGAGCAGGAGCCCTTGTGCCTCGGCGATCTTGGGCAAGACGATCCGTTCCGAGTCGCCTTCCACCAGCAGCACGAAGCGAGCGAAATACAGCTCGGGATACGCCAGCATCGCGCTGCGCACGAATTTGACGGCTTCGGTTCCGTCTTTCGGCATGGAGATCGCCAGGACCGAGGAAGTCGCGCTTTCGGTGTCGCGGCGGCAGTAGCGCACTTTCTCCGGTGGCACGCGGCTGAGCACCGAAGGGGAGTGGCTCGTAATCAGGGCCTGCCCAGCGCCGCCTTTCACCATGCTGCTGATCTGCTGAATGATTCGCGCGAGATAGTACGGCGACAGGTGGTTCTCCGGCTCTTCGATGGCGAACAGTGTGAGTGCGGGGATGCTCAGGGCATCATCTCGAAACCCCTCGACATCTCCCGCGATCACGTCACGCTCCAGATCGAAAACGGCGGCGGCAAGTGCGAAGTAGAAAAGGGATTGCTGGCCGTCGCTCAGTGCCTCTAGCCCCCTGTTTTCGCCAGCAGGACCTTGCTTGAACACGACCCCGATGCGAGCTACGACTTCTTCAAAACGGCGGCTCATGAGACTCAGCCCCGGCTGCGTGTCGATGTCTCCGTCGTGCAAGTAGCTCCAGCGCTTGCTCAGGGCTTTGCCAATGGCCTTGATGGCGTCTTCCCCGCCGAAGGCTTCGGTCAGTGTCTTGCTCGCCGTGTCCACCGCGTCTTCGGTGTTTTGCGACCACTCGATGGCTTTCAGTAGGCGGGCGGCGAGGGCACCGGTGGTCGCCTTGATCTGCGACTGCGCGTCGCGGTTGGCCGGGGTGTAGTACAGCTGAATGAGGCCGCGCTCGGCCGCCGCGACCCCACTTTTCTGACTCTCCTCGAAATCGACTTCCAAGCTGTTCACCCAGAACAGTTCTTGGGTGACCGCTCCCTCGGCCGTGCCGTCATCGTCCCAACGGGCTTCCATGCGCAGGCGGCAGGCTGGTATTGAGCCAGGGGCACTGATGTGCATGCGTCGGAACACCGGGGCGACTGTCGCCGCCGTGGCCGAGCCGTCCGCCAGCTCTGGAAGGCGAATCACTACATCGAGCGACAGCGTCCGGGTGCTTTCTGGCGTCTTGGCTGCTTTCACTTCGCCGAGCGCCGGAACATGAAAGTCTGCCAGCATGATGGTCCGCTGGGAACGTGTCACACCAAACAGGCGCATCAACGCCTGCAACAGTGCGGTCTTGCCCGCCCCGTTCGGCCCGACGATGGTCGTGAGCTCCGCGTCAAGCGCCACTTTCGTCGGGACAGTACCGAAGCAGCGGAAGTTCGTAAGGGTCAGGCTCTCGACATTCATGCAAAGTCTCTTCTTGTTGAACGCGCGCCGCGCTGAGGTCGTCGCAAGTTAGGTCGGCCGAGGCAGCTACGGATAGGGCCGCAGCATCCCCGCATTATCGGAAACCGCATCTGCCGCTGCCTGAAACCTCAACGCTTTGCAAGAGCTTGCCACGTGCCAAGTGGCAATGCGTTCGTTTCCTGCGTTTGCATTTCATGAGAAAGCTTTTCAGGCCCCGCGCTGCACTTGGTTTCCGTGCAATGCAGCCGTGCAGGCTGCGCCGGCGTAGCGCTTCGCGAGGCTTCCTACTTCATGCAGCTGTGAGTGCACAGCACAGGCGGCAATTCGGTGTGGACGTCCCCGGCCACTTGGAAGATGGCCGGTCGCGCTGTCGTGCTGCACATCGAGCCGCCTTCGACGTCTCGCCCCATGCGGGCCTCCATCGTCCCCTCGCTCTGCTCGGCTGACGCCTCCGGCCCGGCTTGCAGCTTCGGGCCTGCGCGCTTCGCTTGCGTAATGCCGGCGCCGAGAGCGGCCGTTGCCGCAGTCGCCGTCTTTCCTGAGCCCATCACCTTGTCCGCGACTGTAGCCCGCGACCGTGTGCCGTCAAGGCGCGCAGGGCCGTGTCCTCGGCTTCGCCTGCGGGCCGCACCAACCCTGCGCTTGTCTCCTTGACGGCACCCGTCCACGGGCGCCCTTTCGTCGCGGGCGATGAACTCAGGAAAGACGGTGGCAACAAGGCCGACCTGGGACTTCGCGCCGACCCCATCGGAGTCCGAAGAGGGCTCTGAATCTAGGAATCCGGTGGGGGGTTCTTCAACAGCCAACTTCATTGGAGAAAGACCATGCAACTCGCATCCCGTTTCGCACCGCGTTCGCCGGTGCTGCGCTCGGAACATCCCCTGTCGGATGACCAGATCAGGGCCGTGGCCCCGTCCATCTTCGCCGACGCTCCCCACGAAAGCCGCTCCGAGCGCTACAGCTACATCCCCACCGCCACGGTGCTGCACAAGCTGCGCGGCGAAGGCTTCCAGCCCTTCATGGTGTGCCAGACCCGCGTGCGGCAGGAGGGGCGGCGCGACTTCACCAAGCACATGCTGCGGCTGCGCCATGCCAGTCAGATCACCGCCCGGGGCGTTGCCAATGAAATCATCCTGCTCAATTCGCACGACGGCACAAGCAGCTACCAGATGCTCGCGGGCGCCTTCAGATTCGTCTGCCAGAACGGGCTGGTGTGCGGTGACACCGTGGCCGATGTGCGCGTGCCCCACAAGGGCGACGTGGCGGGGCACGTCATCGAGGGCGCTTATGAAGTCCTGGACGGCATCGACCACGCGCTGGAGTCCCGCGAAGCCATGCAGGCCGTCACGCTGGACGATGGCGAATCCCAGGTGTTCGCTCGCGCCGCGCTGGCCCTCAAGTACGACGACGAGAGCAAGCCCGCGCCCATCACCGAAACCCAGGTGCTGACGCCGCGCCGCTTCGACGACCGCCGTCCCGATCTGTGGAGCGTGTTCAACCGCACCCAGGAAAACCTCATCAAGGGCGGATTGCAGAGCCGCGCCACCAATGGCCGCCGCCAGAGTACCCGCCCCGTGCAGGGCATCGACCAGAACCTGCGCCTGAATCGCGCGCTGTGGCTGCTGGCCGACGGCATGCGGCGCCTTAAGGCCTGACCCCCGACCCCACGCGGAGGGGCTTCACGCCAACAAGGCCCCTTCGTCCTTTCGTTCGTTGGCTTGTCCTTTTCCTGAATCCGTGAGCTCAAGAGTGAAAGTGGTTCACCCTGCGGGTGCGTTCGATGCGAGGCGATTTCAGTAAACGCGAGGCAGGAATGGCGCGTTGAT
>LNAP01003670.1_pt1 | contig 14600 bp, 15 predicted proteins | sample 602601 | NCBI WGS metagenome assembly LNAP01 (sample SAMN02440304, study PRJNA202911) | soil metagenome | biome: Subtropical and temperate rainforests or woodlands; isolation source: soil samples (1 kg each in a 20% v/v slurry with milli Q water) were... ...
CGTCAACCTCGATCCCCGCATGGCGAAGCTTGCCGGCGGCGTCCACCGCCTCGACGGACAGCTCATGGTCGTCCTCGACGTCGATCGCGTCCTCGAGCTCAAGACCGAAGTGCAATTGGCTGCCTGAACTTTCACAAAAGAAATTTAAGCGGGAGATCCAAGATGAAGACGTGTTTGGTAGTTGACGACTCCAGCATCGTGCGCAAAGTCGCGCGTCGTATCGTCGAATCGCTCGGCTTTCAGGTCATCGAAGCGGAAGACGGCGTCGAGGCGCTGGTCCACTGCAAGAAGGCGATGCCGGAAGCCATCCTGCTCGACTGGAACATGCCGGTCATGGACGGCTTCCAGTTCCTCGGCACGCTGCGCCGCATGCCCGGCGGCGACGAACCCATGGTCGTATTCTGTACCACCGAGACCGGTATCGACCACATCACGCGTGCGATGGGCGGCGGTGCGAACGAATACATCATGAAGCCGTTCGACAAGGACATCGTGATGGCGAAGTTCCAGGAAGTGGGGCTGATTGCGCTCGGCGAAGAAACTGCTGCCTGAAGCTCATTCGCTAACGCCAAGAGGTCTTCCGTGAACCCGACCGAGTACGAATACCTGCGTAAGTTTCTGAAGGATAGTTCCGGTCTGGACCTGTCTGCTGACAAGCAGTATCTAATCGAAAGCCGCTTGCTGCCGCTCGCGCGGAAGGCCGGACTCTCCGGCATCGGCGAACTCGTGCAAAAGCTTCAGGCCGGCTCGAGCGCGCTGGTCGGCAGTGTGGTCGAGGCCATGACCACCAACGAGACCTTCTTCTTCCGCGACAAGGTCCCGTTCGATCATTTCCGCGACACCATCATGCCCGAGGTGATCAAGGCGCGCGCCGGCAAACGCAGCGTGCGCATCTGGTGTGCCGCCGGCTCGACCGGGCAGGAGCCCTATTCGCTGGCGATGTGCCTGAAGGAGATGGGGGCGGCCCTCACCGGCTGGCGCATCGAAATCATCGCGACCGACCTGTCGCAGGAGGTGCTGGAGAAGGCCAAGTCCGGCATCTACAGCCAGTTCGAAGTGCAGCGCGGGCTGCCGATCCAGATGCTGATGAAATATTTCAAGCAGAACGGCGAGACCTGGCAGATCAATCCCGAACTGCGGGCGATGATCCAGCACCGGCAGCTCAACCTGCTGCACGATTTCGCCCAGCTCGGCACGTTCGACGTCATCTTCTGCCGCAACGTGCTGATCTATTTCGACCAGGACACCAAGATCAACATCTTCAACCGCCTGGCACGCCAGATCGAGCCCGACGGCTTCCTGGTGCTCGGTGCGGCGGAGACCGTGGTCGGCCTGACCGACACGTTCCGGCCGCTCCCCGAAAAGCGCGGCCTCTACAAGCCGAACGACCCGCGTGCGGCCGCAGCCAGGCCGGCTGCCGCCGCTGCCGGGCCGCCGCGCATCGCGGTGATGGCAGGACGATAAGCATGGCCGAGGATGGCAAGGGTGCGGAGCGCGTCACGTTCAGTCGCGGCTATGATGTCTGCATCATGGCCATCGACGGCACGTGGCGGCGCGACTGCAAGCTCAACGCGATCTCCGACACCGACGCGATCCTCACGGTAGAAGGCTCGATCCAGGGATTGAACCTGAAGGAGTTCTTCCTGCTGCTGTCGTCGACGGGGCTGGCCTATCGCCGCTGCGAACTGGTGCGCGTCAACGGCGCCGAAATGGACATCCAGTTCCTGCGCGGCAAGAACCGGAAGAAGCGCGGCGCCGCCGGTGGCCGTGACGAAGCGGCGTGATCCTGACGCAGCCCGCGTCGCCGCTCTTCGAGCCGTTGGTTCACAATTGCTGAAATCTCCGGGTGAATTCGCCGCGTCGGCTTTACGTCCCCTAAGCGCGATCCGTGTATCCATGAATGGTCTCAATCCCAGGATACGGAAATGCCCAGAAGTTCCCTCTCCCCCATCCCGTCAAACCTGCCCGACGTCGCCGAGCGGCGCGCGCTTCAGCTCCTTGTCGTCGACGACGACGCCACGCAGCGCAGCCTGATCACCGTCGCCGCCAAGCACGCCGGCCACGAGGTCACGGTGGCGCCGTCTGTCGCGGAGGCGATCGAAAAGCTCCGCGCCTCGCGCTTCGACTGCGTGACGCTCGATCTCGTGCTGGAAGATGGCGACGGCATCGAGGTGCTTGGCGAGATGGCGAAGGTGAAGTTCGCCGGCGCGGTGATCGTCATCAGCGGCATGGATGGCAAGCGCCGCAGTGCCGCCCGCAGCTTCGCCCGCTCCGTCGGCATCGAGCTCCAGAGCCTGCCGAAGCCGCTGGATCTCGCGGCCCTGCGCATCAGCCTCGCCAATCTCGGCAAGACGGCGATGGGCCTTCCGGCGATACACACCTGGGGCGGCGTCGCCACCGACGCGATCGTGGGGCGGCACCGGGCCTGACGCGCGGAGATGCGATGCAGTCAGCTGCGGCAGGTCAGCCGCGCTGATTGCGGCTTAAGCCGAGTTGCTCCGATAGTTGCTGCAGGGCGCGGCCAAGCCCCGTCCGGCAGACGTTGAGGGTGGCGCTCGCCGTGGCATAACGGGGCGTCACGTCGTCGAGCACGACCACATCGACGGAACCTGCGGCACTGCCTGTATCGTCCCGCTCCATGGCTGCGTCGATCAGGCGCATGCTGATATCGATGCGCGCGATCAGAGAGCGAAGGTCCGCTGCGATCAACTGACGGCTGTCAGTTTCATGCGCCGCGACGAGCGAGGGTGTGCCAGCGGAATTTAGCATGGATATTCTCCGTGTCCCGCAATTAGGCCTCCTGCCGCTACTTGTGCGTTAAGTCCATGTCCCGTACAAATACGGGTGGGCCGAATCTGCGCCGAACGCCATAACGAAAGGCGCGGACGCGAGTCCTTTAATGTCGGATGGACATGGCACATGGTCGAACAAACCTCCCGTGGTGAGATCTTCGTGGTCGATGACGACCCTGCCGTTCGCGACACCTTGTCGATGGTGTTGAAGGCGGCGGGCTATGAAGTGATTTGTTTTGCGGACGGCGCGGCACTGCTCTCCGTCGCGCGAAGCCGCACACCGGCTGCGATCCTGCTTGACGTGCACATTCCCGGAAAGTCGGGTCTCGACATTCTCAAGGAGCTGCACGGCGAGGACTATCCGGCGCCGATCTTCATGATCTCCGGACAGGGCGACATCACGATGGCGGTGGGTGCGATCAAGAGCGGCGCGCTCGATTTCATCGAGAAGCCGTTCCGCGGCAGCGAGATCGTCGGCCGGCTCGACGAGGCGATCGGAGCCTATGCACGCAGGCAGGCAGAGAGTGCGTCGCCGAAATTCAACTCGCTGCATTTCCCCGGACGCGAGCCATTGACGCGGCGTGAACGGGAGGTGCTCGAACAGTTCGCTTCCGGTGCGTCCAACAAGGAGGCCGGCCGCACGCTCGGCATCAGCCCGCGCACCATCGAGGACCACCGCGCCAACATCATGAAGAAGCTCGGCGCGCGCAATGCCGCCGACCTGATCCGCATCGTGATGACCGCGGCCCAGCGCGCGTCGTAACTCTGTCCGGGCTACTGCGCATCACCCCTGCAGCGCCTTGCGGATGATCCGCGCCAGATCCGATTTGCGATACGGCTTCGCGAGCAGCAGCACGCCCAAATCGAGCCGGCCGTGATGGATGATCGCGTTCTCGGTATAGCCGGACGTGAAGACCACCCTGAGATCGGGGCGCGTCTTCAAGACTTCGTCGGCCAGCTGCCGTCCGTTCATCTTGCCGGGCATGATGACGTCGGTGAACAGGAGGTCGAACGGCTCTCCGCTCGCGACGATCGCGAGCGCTTCTGCGGCATTCGCGGCCTGCAAGGTGACGTAGCCGAGCGACTGCAGCTGAGCCAGCACGTACTCGCGGACCAGTCGATCGTCCTCGACCACGAGGATGGTCTCGTGTCCACCCTCGACCGCCGCCTGGGTCACGCCTTCGCCCACAGCCGTAGGCGTCTTGCCCGGCGGCAGGTACATCTTGATCGTGGTGCCGTGGCCCTCCTCGCTGTAGATCTTGATGTGGCCCGCGGACTGCTTGATGAAGCCGTAGACCATCGAGAGCCCGAGCCCGGTGCCCTTGCCTGGTCCCTTCGAGGTGAAGAAGGGATCGAACACCCTGGCCAGGATGTTGGCGGGAATGCCGGTGCCGGTGTCGCTCACGGCGATCAGGACATAGTGGCCGGGCCGGACGTCGTTGACGCTGGCATAGGCCTCGTCGAGATAGGCGGCGCCAGTCTCCACGATCAGCTTGCCACCTCCGGGCATGGCGTCGCGGGCATTGAGCGCGAGATTGAGCAGCGCGGTGGTAAGCTGGTTGGGATCGACGATCGCGACGACGCTTTCGTCCTCGAACACCGATTCGATGTGGATCTGCTCGCCCAGAGTCGGCCGCAGCAGCTTCGCGGTGTCGATGATCAGCGAATTGATGTCGATCTCGCGCGGCTGGAGTGGTTGCTTGCGCGCGAAGGCGAGCAGGTGCTGGGTCAGCTCTGCGCCGCGCCCGGCGGCCTCGTCGATCATCTTCGTGATCGCCGCAAGCTCCGGCTCCTTCGCCACCGCGTCGCTCAGGATCTCGATCGTCCCGGTGATGACGGTGAGAATGTTGTTGAAGTCATGCGCCACGCCGCCGGTGAGCTGGCCGACCGCCTCCATCTTCTCGGCGTGGCGGATGCGCTCCTCGGACGCGATCTTGTCGGTCAGGTCGCGATAAAACACGTTGAACAGGACGCCTTCGCGGCGCCGCAGCGCGGTGACGCTCAGCTCGGCCTTGAAGTCCTTGCCGTCGCGGCGGCGGCACATGAGCTCGCGGCGGCGATTGAGTGTCTGGCCCTCCCCGGACTCGAGGAACCGCGCGAGGCCGGTCGTGACCCTTTCACGCTCAGCCTCGGCGACGATGAGATCAATCGCGTTTCTGCCCAGCACCTCGTCGCGGCGCCAGCCGAACAGCTCTTCGGCCCGCGAGCTCCAGCTCAGGATGGTGCTGCGGTCGTCGGTCTGGACGAAGGCGTCGAGTGCGGTCTCGACGATGTTGCGGGCGAGATGCTCGCTCTCACGCAAGGACTCCTCCGCGAGCCTCGCTTCGGTCATGTCGCGCCCGACGAAGAAGAAGCGCCGGGCCTGATCCGACCAGTTGCCGAGCCATGATAGCCAGACTTCGTGTCCGTCCTTGTGGAAGCAGCGGGTGTCCGCGAGCTTGGGAGAGCCGCCGTGCCGGAGCTCGCGCATTTCCTCGCGGGACTGCTCGAGATGGGCAGGATGGATGAAATCGGCGCCGCTGCGGCCGATCATCTCGTCTGGCCGGTAGCCGAGAATGGTCTCGCTGCTCGGACTGATCTGCACGATATGGCCCCGCGAGTTCATGATCATGATGAGATCCTGCGAGGCGTCGAACAGCTGCCGCCGCTCCTCGAGCTGCTGCTGCAAGGCCCGTTCGGTCCGCCGCGCGTCGGTGAGGCGGCGCGCAGAGCCGGACGCGCCGATGATCTCGCCCGAGGCCCCCCTGATCGGTGAGAGGCTGACCGAGATTTCGACCGGACTGCCGTCCCGGTGCAAACGCATGGTCTCGAAGTGCTCGATCCGCTCGCCCCGCGAAATCCGGCCAATGTAGTCCTTGCCCTCCTCGCGGCGCTCGGCCGGCAGGATGATCGAGGTCGGTTGTCCGACCGCTTCCTCGGCCGAATAGCCATAGAGCCGCTCGGCCGCTCCGTTCCAGCCGATGATGATGCCATCGAGCGTCTGCATGACGATCGAATCGTCGGAGGACTCGACCGCCGCGCTGAACAGGCGCTCGCGGACGGCAAGCTGGTCGCGTGCGGCCTCGGTGCGCCGCCGCTCTTCGACCTCGTGCTCCAATGCCGATGTCTTCGCCTTGGTCTCCTCGACCATACGGGCAAAGGCCCGCGCCAGCATGCCGGTCTCGCCCGAGGCGTCGATCGGGATGTTCGCGGGCTGGCCGCGCCCGATCGCCTCGACCGCGGTCGTGAGCCGTCCGATCGGCCGGGTCAGCGACCGCGCCAGCAGCATGGCAAGCACGGCAGCGACCATCACCGCGATGAGGCCGATCGTGATGGTGGTTCGTTCGATGATGACGGCAGGCGCCATGAAGACGGCGTTAGGCACGACGCGGATGATGGCGGCCCACTGCCCCTCGGCCAGGATCGCGGGCGCGATCGCGGTCCCGCTCGGCCTGCCGTCGCTGCCTGGCACGACCTGCGTAGCAGTCAGGGTCGATCCGGTGGTCGCAGCAAAATAGGGGAAGTCGTCCTGCCAGCGCGTCGGTGTCCCCAGTTGCGAACCGAACTCGCGGGTACGATCCGGATGTACGAGGTAATCGCCGTTGCGGCCGACGACATAGACCGACTCGCCCCGCCGGACCGATATGCGAATGCGATCGAACACCTGGCGCATGTCGATATTGACGACGACGATGCCGAACAGCCGATGATCGGGCCCGAACAGCGGTCCCGCGACGCGCAATGTCGGAACATGCGGCATCTGAATGACGCCGTCGTCGACGTTGAGATCGACCGGAGAGACGTAGATCTGGTCCTCGGACAGTTTGATTGCGTCCTGGAAGAAGAAGCGATCGTCCTTGCTCTGCAGAGCCTCGTCGGGAACGATGCGCACCGATCCGCCCGGTCCCGATCGGTCGACGCGCAGATATTCGTGGCCGTCAGCGCCGATCACGCGGAACTTTGCGTAGGCCGGATGGGCCCCGACGTCGGCCAGGAGGCGCGTCAGCAGCCGCTCGCGCCAGGTCTTTTCCGAGAGGCGATCGATCGGATCGACGCCGCCGTTGAAATGGGCATCGATCATGCCACGCACGGCGGCATGGGCGCGGAATGTCACGATGTCGGCATGCGCGCCGGCGGTCTGGGCTTCGAGTTGGGAGGCGAGCAGCTGTGATTGGCTCTCGATGCGTTCGAGCACGCGCGGCAGGAAAGCTCGCTCCAGGCTGTAATGGCTCAGCCATCCGACGGCAGCGACCGCAACCGCGACCAGCAGGATCATTGCGATGGCCAGTCGGGTTGCGAGGGTCATGTCGGCCTTTGCGCCGCGTCGAGAACAGTCTGGAAGTCTCTGCCGCGCTGTAACATGGAGCTTTCAGCCATCAGCAGCCGCAGCCGGCATTGGGTTGCGGCGGGGACGACGATTGCGCCGATCCGAGGCAGCTGTCGACAGCTGCAAGCAACGCGTCGGGCCGAAACGGCTTTTGCCGGCTGGCCACCGCGTCGAGCTTGGTCGCCATCTTCAGGAAGTCTACCAGTCCCGTGCGGCCATCGCCGGCGATGCTGAGGTGATGACCGGCCCTCTCCAGGATCAGCCGGATCGTCAGCTGCACGGCCGGGTCGTCATCCACGATCAGGATGTTGGCCACGTCTAAAATCCTCCGGGTCGAACGGAGATGTTCCCGCCGACCAAATCAAAGTTTCAAATGAGAAATTGTTGCGCGGATTGTGCCCATCCTGCAAGCACTTCGCGGCCGATGCAGCGTTCGCTTCGCGCGATTCCGACGGCGGCGCTCATATGCATGTTTACGTGCACATGGGGTTCCGGGCGGACCTAGTCGGTCAGGTACTCCGGATGATGGCTTCGGATCCTGTCGAGCTCGCTGAGCGTGCCTGACAGGTGCTTGCGCAGATGCTGCTGCGCCGCATCGGCGTCTCCGGCCTCGATCGCGCTTGCGATCAGCTTGTGATGGCGGACGATGTTCTGGGCCTTGCCGGGCGAGGGCAGATGCAGCCGGCGAAGCCGGTCGATATGTCCGCTGCGGCTGCGCACCAGCGTCCAAAGCTCCTGCTTGCCAGCGGCGGCGTAGAGCTGGGCATGGAAATCATTGTCGCCGGCCATGAACGCCTCGAAGTCACCGGCCTTGGCAAATTGTTGCTGCAGTACGATGGCGTGATCCAGACGGGCCACCAGCGCGGCGTCGCAGTTGCCCGCGAGCAGACGCACGATCTCCAGCTCCAGCGCCTGGCGCAGGAAGTGCGCCTGCTCGGCGCGGCTGATGTCGATCCGGCTGACCACGGTCGCGTGCTGCGGAAAGACGTCGACCAGGCCTTCCTCCTCGAGCCGCATCAGCGCATCGCGCACCGGCGTCAAGCTGACGCCAAACTGCCCGGCGAGTTCGGCGCGTGACAGCGGCGCGCCCGGCGGCAGCTCCAGGGCGATGATCGCATTGCGCAGGCGCTCGAACACCTGCGGCGCGGCCTGACGGGCACGATCGAGCCGGGCCGCGCGAGGCGCGGTATGGGTTGCTTCCATGTCGGGTCCCGCGGGCTTGCCTTCGATACGCTAATATATTAGTGCATCACCGGGGTCAACGCGGCGCGACGCTGGCCGGAGGAAACACACAACAATGATCAAGCATCTTCGTAGCAGGCTTGCGGTTGCCGCCCTGATCGCCGCGGCCGCCTTCACATTATCCGCGGCACATGCGCAGCAGAAGTCCGAGATCTCGCTGTCGCGCCAGCCCGGCATTTTCTACATGCCGAGCCACATCATGGAAAAGCAGAAGCTGATCGAGAAGCATGCGGCCGCTCTCGGTGTGCCAGGTGTCACCACCAAATGGGTCACCTTCTCGGGCGGCGGGGCGCAGACCGATGCGCTGCTGGCCGGCGGCGTCGACATCCTCAACACCGGCACCGGCAATCTGCTGCTGCTGTGGGATCGGACCCGCGGCGGGGTGAAGGGCATCGTCGCGACCTCGGCGCAGCCGATGACGCTGATCAGCCGCGATGCCAACATCAAGTCGATCAGGGATTTCGGCCCGAGCGACAAGATCGCGGTGCCGACGGTGAAAGTCTCGACCCAGGCGATCGTGCTTCAGATCGCGGCGGCCGAGACCTTCGGCGCCGATCAATGGGCGAAGCTCGATACCAACACCGTGCAGCTCGGTCATCCCGACGCCTATGCGGCGCTCGCCAATCCCAAGCACGAGGTGCACACCCATTTCTCGATTCCGCCGTTCACCTTCCTGGAGCTGAAGAACGTGCCGGGCGCGCATGTCGTGCTGTCATCGCCCGACGTGACGGGCGGCCCGCTCAGCCAGGCGCAGTTCTTCACCACGACGAAATTCGCCGATGCCAATCCGAAGATCATCCAGGCCGTGCGCGACGCGACCAGGGAAGCGCAGGATCTGATCCGTAGCGACACCAGGCAGGCCGTCGAGATCTACAAGGAGATCACCGGCGACAAGACTTCCGTGGAAGATCTGCTCGATCTCCTCAAGGAGCCCGGCATGATGGAGTGGAATCTCGAGCCACAGGGCACGATGAAGTTCGCGGCGCACCTGTTCAAAACCGGCACGCTGAAGAACCAGCCCAAGGCCTGGACCGATTATTATCTCCCCGTCGCGCACGATCTGAAGGGCAACTGATGGCGCTGCTCGACGTCAGCGGGGTAACGCTGCGCTACAAGACCTCCAGCGCGGTCGTCACCGCCACCGAAAGGGTGAGCTTCACTGTCGACAAGTCCGATCGCTTCGTGCTGCTCGGGCCCTCCGGCTGCGGCAAGTCGACTTTGCTCAAGGCCGTCGGCGGTTACATGACGCCGAGCGAGGGCCGCATGAGCATCAACGACCGCGAGATCCGTGGTCCCGGCGCCGACCGCATGATGATCTTCCAGGAGTTCGACCAGCTGCTGCCCTGGAAGAGCGTGCTTGCGAACGTGATGTTTCCGCTGCTGACCGCGCGAAAGCTGTCGCGCAAGGAGGCCGAGGCGCGGGCGCGGGCCTATATCGAGAAGGTCGGCCTCACCCGTGTCGTCGATGCCTATCCGCACACGCTGTCCGGCGGGATGAAGCAGCGGGTTGCGATCGCGCGCGGCATGGCGATGGAGCCGGACATTCTCCTGATGGACGAGCCGTTCGCGGCGCTCGACGCGCTGACGCGCCGGACCTGCCAGGACGAGCTGCTCCAGCTCTGGAGCGAGACCCGGTTCACCGTTCTGTTCGTGACCCATTCGATTGCGGAGGCGATCCGCATAGGCAACCGCATCCTGCTGCTGTCGCCGCATCCCGGCCGCGTCAAGGCCGAGGTGGTCGACGTCGACAAGGTCTCCAGCGACGATGGCAGCGCCGGCCGGCTGGAGAAGGAGATCCACGATCTTCTGTTCGCTGCCGAAGCCACGGCGCATTGAAGGAGCCTCTCATGGGCGAAGCAAGAATATTGCTGCGTGACGCGCCGGTTGCGACCGCGAGCGGCGCAGGCGAGGTCGAGCGCAAGCTGAGCGTGCCTGAAATGCTGTGGAATGACGGTTTCGTCCGCAAGACCGTCATCATCCTGTTTCTCGCCGCGGTCTGGGAGGCCTACGGCGTCACTCTCGACAATCCCCTGCTGTTTCCGACGCTGCACGACACGATCGTCACGCTCTGGGACCGCGTCAGGGACGGCTCGATCCCGATGCGAGCCTGGGCCTCGCTCAAGGTCCTGTTCATGGGCTATTCGGCCGGCATCGTGCTCGCCGCCATCTTCACCGTGCTTGCGATCTCGACCCGCATCGGGACAGACTTCCTGGAGACGGTCACGGCGATGTTCAACCCGTTGCCGGCGATCGCGCTGCTGCCGCTAGCCCTGATCTGGTTCGGTCTCGGCAATGGCAGCCTGGTCTTCGTGTTGATCCATTCGGTGCTGTGGCCGGTCGCGCTCAACACCCATTCCGGCTTCAAGAGCGTGTCCAACACGCTGCGCATGGTCGGCCGCAACTACGGCCTGCGCGGATTGCCCTATGTGGCGAAAATCCTGATCCCCGCCGCCTTCGGCTCGATCCTTACCGGCCTGAAGATCGGCTGGGCCTTTGCCTGGCGCACGCTGATCGCAGCCGAGCTGGTGTTCGGCGTGTCCTCGGGGCAGGGCGGGCTCGGGTGGTTCATCTTCGAAAACCGCAACCTGCTCGACATACCTGCGGTCTTCGCAGGCCTCTTGACGGTAATTATCATCGGGCTCTTTGTCGAGAACCTGATCTTCCGCGCCATCGAGCGGAACACCTTGCAGAAATGGGGCACCCAATCATGACCAAGACCAAGAAGAAGACACCCGACCAGCTCCGCAGCGCCCGCTGGTTCGCGCCCGACGATCTCCGCTCGTTCGGCCACCGCTCCCGCGCCATGCAGATGGGCTATGCCCCCGAGGAATGGAAGGACCGCCCGATCATCGCGATCCTCAACACCTGGTCGGATGCGCAGCCCTGCCACATGCACTTCAAGTCGCGCGTCGACGACGTCAAGCGGGGCATCCTGATGGCGGGCGGCCTGCCGCTCGAATTGCCGGCACTGTCGCTGTCGGAATCGCTGCTGAAGCCGACCACCATGCTCTATCGCAATCTGCTGGCGATGGACGCCGAGGAGCTGCTACGCAGCCATCCCGTCGATGGCGTGGTGCTGATGGGCGGCTGCGACAAGACCACGCCGGCGCTGCTGCTGGGTGCCACCTCGATGAACATCCCGGCGATCTACCTGCCGGCAGGTCCGATGCTGCGCGGCAACTGGAAGGGCAAGACGCTCGGCTCCGGCTCGGACGGCTGGAAATACTGGGACGAGCGGCGCGCAGGAAAAATTTCTGAAAAGGACTGGCTCGATATCGAAGCCGGCATTGCCCGTAGCTACGGCACCTGCATGACCATGGGCACGGCCTCGACCATGACGGCGATCGCGGAAGCGATCGGCATGACCTTGCCCGGCGCCTCCTCGATTCCGGCCGCCGATGCCAACCACATCCGCATGGCCAGCGAATGCGGCCGCCGCATCGTCGAGATGGTGTGGGAGGACCTGACGCCCAGGACGATCCAGACCCGCGAAGCCTTCGAAAATGCCATTGCGGTGGCGATGGCGATGGGCTGCTCGACCAACGCGATCATCCATCTGATCGCGCAGGCCCGCCGCGCCGGCCAGGGCATCGGCCTCGACGATTTCGAGATTGCCAGCCGCAAGGTGCCTGTGATCGCCAACGTACGGCCGAGCGGCGATGCCTATCTGATGGAGGACTTCTTCTATGCCGGCGGCCTGCCGGCGCTGATGGGCCAGATCAAGCAGCATCTGCATCTCGGTTGCGTCACGGTGACCGGCAAGACTGTTGGCGAGAACATCGAGGGCGCCGAGGTCCACAACGGCGACGTGATCCGCTCGGTCGACAATCCCATCTACAAGGAAGGCGCGCTCGCCGTGCTCAAGGGCAACCTCGCGCCCGACGGCTGCGTCATCAAGCCCTCCGCCTGCGCGCCGCGCTTCCTCAAGCACACCGGTCCTGCGCTGGTGTTCGATGACTATCCCTCGATGAAGAAGGCGGTGGACGATCCCGATCTGGACGTCACCGAAGACCACATCCTGATCCTGCGCAATGCGGGGCCGCAGGGCGGGCCGGGCATGCCGGAATGGGGCATGCTGCCGATCCCGACCAAGCTCGTGAAGCAGGGCGTGCGCGACATGGTGCGCCTCTCGGATGCGCGCATGAGCGGCACCAGCTACGGCGCATGTATTTTGCACGTCTCGCCCGAGTCCTACATCGGCGGTCCGCTGGCGCTGGTGCGGAACGGCGACCGCATCACGCTCGATGTCGCCGCGCGCACCATCAACCTCGACGTATCAGAAGCCGAGCTCGACAAGCGCCGCGCCGCCTGGAAGCAGCCCGAGCGCCGCTTCGAGCGCGGCTATGGCTGGATGTTCACCAAGCACATCAAGCAGGCCAATGAAGGCTGCGACTTCGACTTCCTCGAGACCGATTTCGGCGCGCCGATCGGCGAGCCGTCGATTTACTAACCCCGTCATTCCGGGGCATCGCGAAGCGATGAGCCCGGAATCCATCGTGCAGCAGTCTGTGCCGCCCCATGGATTCCGGGTTCGCGCTACGCGCGCCCCGGAATGACAAGAGAGAGTGTCCCATGACCAAACTGTCCGAAGCCACCCGCACCAAGCTCAAATCAGTCTCCACCGCCACCGTCGCCACCGCGCTGTTCAAGCGCGGCCTGCGCATCCAGATGATCCAGGATGTGCACCCCGTGGGCGCGGACCAGCCGACCATGGTCGGAGAGGCCTTCACGCTGCGCTACATGCCGGCGCGCGAGGATCTCAACACCATCGATGTCTTCAAGGACCGCTCGCATCCGCAGCGCAAGGCGATCGAGGATTGCCCGCCCGGTTCGGTGCTGGTGATGGACAGCCGCAAGGACGCGCGCGCGGCTTCGGCCGGCGCAATCCTGGTGACGCGGTTGATGAAGCGCGGGGTTGCCGGCGTCGTCACCGACGGCGGCTTTCGCGATTCCGCCGAGATCGCAAAACTCGGCATCCCCGCCTACCACCATCGCCCCTCGGCGCCGACCAACCTGACGCTGCATCAGGCGATCGAGATCAACGTGCCGGTCGGCTGCGGTGACGCGCCGGTGTTCCCCGGCGATGTCATCCTCGGCGATGCCGACGGCGTCATCGTGATCCCTGCGCATCTGGCCGACGAGATCGCCAACGAGACCTTCGAGATGACCGCGTTCGAGGATTTCGTCACCGAGGAAGTCGGCAAGGGTCGCGGCATCTTCGGTCTCTATCCGGCCACCGATCCGCAGACGCTCACCGACTTTGCGGAATGGCGGACGAAGAACGGTCGGTAGCAGGCGCCGGCCGCGGAGCGATCACAGCATCCCGGGCCGGAACAGCTTCCTGTACTTGCGTGTCTCGGCGCCGGAGATCATGAACTCGCCGTCGCCGCGATAGTGGATGGTCTTTGGCAGCTTCGGCGCCGTCGCCACGTGCGCCTTGACCACCTCGAAGACGAACATGTTGTACTTTTTCACCTGGCTGGCGTCGGCAAGCTGGCATTCGAAGCTGGCATAGCACTCGTCGATCAGCGGCGCCCGGACATGCGTGCCCGGCTTGGGCGTCAGGCCGAATTCGCCGAACTTGTCGATATCGCGCCCGGAGCTGTTGCCGATTTTCACGACCGTCGTTGCGAGGTCGGCGGTCGGGATGTTGATCACGCATTGGCGGCTGCTGCGGATCAGATCGAAACTGTGGTTCGCGCTCGAGATGATGCAGGACACCAGCGCCGGCGAGAATTCCATCATCATGTGCCAGCCCATCGTCATGATGTTGGTCTCGTTCTTGTGGGCCGAGCTCACAAGGACGATGGGCCCCGGCTCGAGCAGGCGGCGGACGTTCGAGGTCGGAAAATCCCGCTTAATGTAACGCCGCATGCTCACTCCTGCGAATCTACGCCTGCGCCATTCCCGCCGCCCACAGCGCGAACGCGTAGACGATCGCGACCTCATCGAGCCGGTCGAAGCGCCCCGACGCGCCGCCGTGCCCGGCGCCCATGTTGGTGCGCAGGAGAACCGGACCGCCGCCGCTCATCGTGGCGCGCAGGCGGGCGATCCACTTGGCCGGCTCCCAATAGGTGACGCGCGGATCGGTCAAGCCGCCCATCGCCAGGATAGCCGGATACTCCTTGGCGGCGACGTTGTCGTAAGGCGAGTAGGACAGGATGGTGCGAAAATCCTTCTCGCTCTCGATCGGGTTGCCCCATTCCGGCCATTCCGGCGGCGTCAGCGGCAGCGTGTCGTCGAGCATGGTGTTGAGCACG
>LNAP01003671.1_pt2 | contig 14600 bp, 22 predicted proteins | sample 602601 | NCBI WGS metagenome assembly LNAP01 (sample SAMN02440304, study PRJNA202911) | soil metagenome | biome: Subtropical and temperate rainforests or woodlands; isolation source: soil samples (1 kg each in a 20% v/v slurry with milli Q water) were... ...
GCTTGCATTGGTTGCGGCCTGGCCTGCAGATACCACAGCCTCGGCCGCCTTGGTGGCTGCAATCCCTGCCTGGGTTGTGGCGGTGGTTGCCGCTGTAGCAGCTTGTCCTGCGGACGCCGCTGTATCGACTGATTTAGCTGCGGCCTCGCTTGCAGACTGCGCAGCCCCCGCTGCACTGGTGGCCGCTGCGCCAGCAGAAGCATTTGCCGTCGATGCGAAGGCATCAGCATCATCGCGGGCCAACCATGCATATTGCCGCTCTGCTGCTGCAGCCTGGCTATGCGCCAGTGCCGCGACGGTAGAAATCTCGGCAGCTTCTGCTGCATCGGTGGCAACACTTGCTTTGGCAGTGGCAAGAGCAGCCTGCGCAGTGACTGGCGCCAAAGCACCCTGCGCAGCCAGCAGGGCCTGAGCTGCAGCATCTATAGGCGGATACGGCTCCTGCAATACGATCTGCTCCAGCGCGCAGTCGCTGTTTGGTACGGAGATCGTTGTATCCAGAAACTTGCGCCCGGTATCTGGATTCCATGCCCGCACGCGGTACAGCGAACCAGCCGTGCCAAGCGCGTTAGGCCACAGCCGCAGCACTGCAACACCGGACGCATCCGCAGTCGCAGCCACCTCTTCGGGGACAACGAATCCGTTATGGGTCTCGGTTTTGTCCAGCCGCGCAGTTACACGGCAACCAGACACGGGCAACCCCGCCTGGTCGAACGCAGTGAATGTGACGTTGACGACAGGGATCACAAGCGCCTCTGCGGTTAGCCCTGCGGCACCATCGCCGTGCGATTGGGGTTACCCATTGGGTTCGGCCCAACAGCCACGGTGGCTTTTATCTCCGCGCCCAGCGAATTGCTGAACGCGGCGTAATGCGCCTGCGCCCGCGCGACATTGCCCGCGTACTCGCTGTCCTTTGTGTAGGCGCGGTACAAGGTGTAATCCTGTAGGGCATTCGCGTAAATATCGGGAACGCCGATGTTCCCGGTCACATCTGTGTAAAGCGCCCCATCAGGTGGCTCTGCAACGTCCGTTGGATAGGCCGCATACACAATCTCAAGCTGGGCGCTTGTTGTTGCCGGCGGGTACACATAAAACACCCGTGGGTCGCGCGGGTCGTACGTGTAGTGCAGCACCTCGCCAACAGGCGTGACGCTGTGCCATCCTGGCGTCTGCGCGTCCAGAATCTCGCGGTTAGCCAGGCGCACGGCCTTCTTACTGGCACCAGCATTGCGAACTACTTCGATGAGCTTTGCGCCGTTTGTTGGCAGCTGCTGCTTGGTGCCAAGCGCGCACGTAATCGTGGCACTTGTACCCATACTGTCTGGGCGGTATAGCGCCACCTCGCGCTGCCCGTCGTTCAAATACCGCACCAGCTCTGCGACTGGCCAGCGGATTGAGGTGTTGTCCTGCAGCGTTTCAACAACGCGTCGGATGATGGATTGAGCGGCGATGGCCATGGCTTAAACCCATCCCACACGCGGGCGCGGCGTTGTGCCTGTGGCGCCCTTCCAGGCAGTCACAGTCTTGGTAGCTACAGCAGACTCAAAAGCATTTTTGAAAAACATGGCGAGATCCCCATTGGAAAAAGAGGTTTCTGGTATCAGCATCAGACGATGCTTGGCGCCAGCCAAGATGTCCTCGTAGTGCTGAAAAAACAGGCCGTCAGGCAAGCCCTTGGCCTTGGTACTGGGCATCAGCGACACCTCGGCCGCCAGATGTGTGCCCGCCGGCATGGCCTGGGTCAGCGTGAACGTACTGCAGTCGCGGCTGACAATTCCCTGCTCTGGCTGTTCCGTGCGCGTGTAGTCGCTGGCCTGGGCGTTGTGCGAGAGCACGGGCATGTCCGCGCCATTGGCAGTGCAGCGCTCAATGCGCACCACCATGGAATCAAGGGGCAGATCCAGGCTGTACTCGCGCACGCCTGGGAGCACCGTCACAGGGTCCAGCCACTCGCGCCACAGGCGGGTGCGCTCCAGGAACTCGCGTGCCGCGGCGCGCAATGCAGCGTCAGCGGTCGGATACGGACACCCCAGCACGCTGGGCATCAGCTCCGGGTAGAAGTCGGCCCAGGTGGACATGGCTTACTTGCCGTTTGCCTTGCGTGGCTTTGCCGGCGCAGGCGGGGTGTTGGCCTCGATAGGCAGGCCATTGCCGCCATCACCCAAGTCATCCGGGTCGTTCAGTTCATTCAGCTCGTCTGGATCAGTAGTCAGCTCAATGGCAGCCTCGTAGTCGGCGGCCTCGGCAGGAAAGAACAGTCCGCCATCCAGCAGGAAGGCCACCGTGGGCTGGTGCTCGATATCGCACTCCAGTTCGCCATAGGCATTGCGCTCAAACTTATAGACGGCGCCGTCCAGACCGGCCGCATTCACCGTGCCGTCGCGGCGCGGGGGGATAGAGGTGAGAAGTTTCATTGCTGTGTCCCATGAAAAACGGGGCGGTAGTTGCCCGCCGCCCCGTGTAAAGCCCCAAGTAGCAGGCTGCGAAAAATCAGGCTCAGGCGGCGCGATAGAACAGCGTCACGCCCAGCGTCCCGGCAGCTGCCGTGGTCGGGGCCGTGGCCACCTTCACGCCCAGGCGGCGGTCCACACTGGACTGCGCCACCGTGGCCATTGCATTGCCGTTCATGGTCAGACGCTGCGAGAACGCGGTGTTCACGGCCGTGGTCACACCCCAGTGCGCGCCACCATCAGCGGCGGCGGTGGACAGGTTGGCGCCAGAGCCATCCCAGATACCGACCTGCAGCACCATGGCGGCGGTGCTGGTGTCCATGTCGGTGCCATCCACCACCACATCCACAGGGATGCAGCCGGCAGGCAGCACGCCCACCTGGCCAATGGTGTTCAGCGCCAGGTCAGCCGTGCCCAGGGCCAGCGTGAAGCGCACCGCCAGCAGCTCGGCGCCGGCGGGCGAAGGCACCGGCTTGCGGCCGGTGATGTAGTCGTTTTTGTTGACAAAGGCCATTTCAAAATCTCCTGTAAATGGTTCAGGTCACGCTCAGCGGCTGGCCGCGGCGGTGTCCAGGGAGAACAGGCCAAAGTCCTGCGCGCCCACTTCGGTGTCAAAGCGCACCTTCTTGGTCCCGAAGATCGAGCTGGTGGAGATCACCACCTTGTCGCCGTTGTCACGGGTTTCTTCGTGCCAGTCGAAGCGCAGATTGGTGCCGGGCGAGCCGAAGGCGCAGACGCCAGCCTGCGAACCCATGAACAGCGCACGGGCCGCTTCCACGTTGCCAGAGCCGGCATCGGCCGAGCGGATAACGTTGCGGTGGCTGTGCAGGATGACGTTGCGATACAAGCCCAGGCCACCCTTGAACAGGGGGCTGTTGCGGCCTTCGGCAGAGGCTGCGGCCTTCTGGATGTCCAGCCACTGGCCCGTGCTGGTGTTGCTGCGCAGGTCGTCCTCCTGGAACGTGTGCATCACACAGACGAAGGTTTCGTTGCCGTCGATCTTGCAAGGCTGCAGCACGGGGATGTTGGTGGCGCCACCGCCCTGTGCGTCGGCCTTGGTCTTGGCGCGGTCGATCAGGCGCAGGTCGAACTTGTCGTTCGCATCCAGGTTCGTGTAGTCGGTGGCATCGCCGCCGTACAGAACGTGGTTGGTGTCGGGTGCGGTCAGCGCGTTGTTGGCGCGGCCGGTGTAGCCCGTTGGCACCAGGAAGTTGGCATTGACGCCACGCTTGCCCGACAGGTAGATGAAGATCAGTTCATCCTGCAGGCGAGCCCACCAGCCCGATTGCTGCTGTCGTGCGCGAGTGCGCAGGTCGTGCAGCGTGCGCTTGCGGGTCATGCGCCCGCCGGTGTTGACGCCGCAGCGCGCTTGGTCGATGTAGATCTGGTCGGTGTAGAAGCGCTGACGCTCTTCATTGCCTTCCAGGTTGTCCTCGCCTTCGACCGGCGCCATGGTCAGCTCGGCCAGCAGGTCATAGGTGATCTGCTCGCCGGCGTCCGATTCCAGATCGGTGAGGATCTGGATCGGCACCTCGGCATCGGCGCCGCGCTTCATGAAGCGGGGGCCGAAATAGGACTTTTGGCTGGAATCCACTGCCAGCATGCCGGCCCAGCGCTTTACTGCCTTGGGGTCGTTAACTCCCACAATCGTGCGTGCCATTGAAATACTCCTTTAGGTTTGAACCTGAAAGAGCACGTCCTGCGCTCACGAAATTAGCTTTTCAGCTGTGCAGATCAGAGCATGCTTGGTGCGAAGAACCCGACACTTTTTTGATGGACACCTCGCGCGGCGCAGTCACCCGCAGCCGCGCCAGTTGCCCGCTCTTTTGCACCAGCTCCACAGTCACCAGGCCGCCCTGCAGATCGAGGCGGTCACCAGGCCGCACATCCACAACCATGCTGGTCGGCTTGGCATCAGCCATCAGCGCCCCTGCTCGTACTTAGCGCGCTGCATTGGACTCAGGCGCGCCAGGGCGTCCTCCAGCGCCTCGCCGTCGAGCGCGTCCAGATCGGTGAACTCACCGGACACGTCCCCCGGGCCGTCCGCGCCCGGCACCTGGGCCAGGGTCTTGGGCGCCGCATCAATGGGCGACTTGCGGGAAGGTGGCGGCACCGTGGTGGGCGTTGGCGCTGGCGCAGCCGTCATGCCATGCAACGCCTTCACGCGCCGGTGGCCTTCTGTCAGGAACCAGTCCATGTCCTTGTCGGCATTGGCGGGATCTTCGGCCAGGCGGCGCACGAACAAATCCAGATCGGCCGCTTTGGCCTGGTCCTTGCGGTAGTCAATGCCGCCCTGCTCGGGCTTGACCGCCGCGTCAAAGGTGCGCTCGATGGCCGCTTGCCAGGCCTGCTGCGCCGACTGCTGCTGCATCTCCTGGCTGATCTCGGCCTTGGTAATGGCCTTGTTCAGCTCGCCGCGCTGGTCCAGCAGGGTATCGCGCTGGGCCTCGTAGTCGTCCACGTCAATGTCGCCCGCCTTGAACTTGTCGCGCAGCTCACCGAGCTCGGTGCTGATGGCCTGCTGCTTGGCCTCGATGTCGGCCGGCAACTCGGCGGTGTAGCTGGGCTGCGCCTGGGGCTTGGGGGTGGGCGTATCGGCCGGCAGATCAACAGCAGCCGCGGCTTGGTCCGGGGCAGCGTCGGCGGGGGCTGCGGGTGTCGGCGTGTCGCCGGCGGCAGGCTTGTTGCCATCGTCGCCGTCGCCGCCGTCATCGCCATCATCATCGCCTGGTGCATTGGCAGCAATGCGGGCCAGCGCCTCCTGCTCGGCGGCTTCCTCGGCGCCGTCCGCAATGGCGGCGCGCTCTTCGGGGGTCAGCAGTTCCATCTCGTCGGCGCTCAGGCCGGTGGCTTGGTCGATGTCGGGGGTGTTTTCAGCAGCACTCATGCGCTTTTCCTCGGTGGTGGTTGATCAGGATGCGTCCTTGCCCTCAGACGCGATGGCCGCCAGCGGCAGTAGCTTGGACTTGGCCAGCTTCTGCGCAGCAGCCAGGCGCTTGGGGTCTTTCTCGATCCGCTCGGCTTCCATGAGCGTGCTCAGGTCAGACTCGGTGCGCCAATCGGACTCGGATGCTGCAGTCGCAAGGTTCACGCGCTTCTTTGCCATGGTTCACACTCCGGGGTTTGTAGGGATCAAGAGCCGCTATTGCGCCATGCTTGGTGCGATAGCAATGGGATGTGTCGGCCAGGCTGGCGAACCACTTAGCTACCCGGGCGTATGGCCTGGGCGGGCCCTGCCGACACAAAACTAGGCGGCAATGGTGCCGGGGCGTGGGGTTCCGGCCAGGTCTGCGGCGGCGTCTGCGTCGGTGAGCGCTGGGCGCTTGGCCCACTCGTCCCAATGCGCCTTGGAACCAGCTGGCACTTCGCTGACGTGCACCTCCTGGCCTTCATAAAGATAGATTTCTTTTTCGTCGCCCGGCTGCAGATAGTGGTCCGTGGTGCCAATGGTCACCTTGGCCTCATGGTGGCCGCCGTGCTTGGGGACTTGAATGCGAATCTTTAGGGTCATGGCATGCTTTCAATGGTGTGGTGTCAGGCTTTCGCCCCTGGCGTGGCGTTGGTGTTCTTGTCGCCGCGCAGCGCCTCAATCGTGGCCTCCATCGCGGTCAGTCGCTCATTGCTCTGCGCCTGGATCTCGGCCACGCGCTCGCGGCTTTCGGCGTCGATGCGCGCCACCTCCATGCGGGTGTCGGCGTCCTTGTTGATCTTCATGGTCTGGTTGGCCAGGTCGGCCTGCAGCTTTTGCAGCTGCCCGCTCAGGCGGTCGATCTCCTGTCCGGCCTGCGCACGCACCTGATTGATACCGTCCTGCATGCCAGCGTCCGCACCGGAGCCGGCGGCCTGCGCCTCGGCTTCCAGCTTGTCCGCCTGGGCATTGATCTGGCGCACCTTGGCGCGCTGCTCTTCCAGGCCTGCAATGGCCTGTTCGCGTTGCAGCTGCATGGCTTCCATCTGCATCTGCTGAGCCTGCTGAGCCTGCTGCTGCTCTTCGGGCGTCATTTCCTTGTTGGGGTCTTGCTCGCCCGTCATCTTGCGGAACGCATCGGCAATTTCATCTTTGTTGGGTAGGTCGGAGAACTCAAACGCCAGGGTCAGCAGGCGCATGGCCACCTCGGGCGGCAGGCGGCCGGCGATGTTGTTCAGGCTGTCAAACATCACCTGGCGCAGCGTGCCGGCATAGTCCTGGTCGGCAACCACAAAGTCGGCCGCGCTGCTAGTGATGTCGTTGAGGTAGCGCACCGAGCCATCGGCCTGCTGCTCGGGCTGATTGACCTTCACCCACTTGACTGCGCCCTTGGATCCGGTCAGGCGAAACACCTTCTCTTCGGTGTAGAACTGCTCGGTGAGGCTCAGCTGCTTTTCGCCCTGCACCTGGGTGCCCAGGCGCAGATTGTCAAAGGGCTCGGTGGTCACCACGCTGCCCTGCATCTGGCGCGCCTTGATGGCCTCGCCGCTCACGGCATTGGTCTGGCGCCCCATGTTCTCCTGGGCCACACCGGCTGACTTCTGGATGCTCTGCGCGTCCAGGGTCATCATCTGGATCTGGCCGGTAGCTGCATCGGTGTCGCGCCGAATCTCAAACTTCTTGCCGGGCCGCACGACGATGCGGCCGTCTGGCCGACTCACCTCGTCGCTGGCCGCTTCCCAGTCCTCCACCGCGCCCTCTTCGGCAATGATCTGGTTCGTGTTGAGCATGAACAGCGCCTTGCTCGCGCGCTTGTTCAGGTCCATCTGGATGTCGCGCACGCGGCGGATCGCGCCATAGGGCATGCGGTCACGGTTGCGCCGATAGCACCAGATGGGCGTCAGGCTGAATTTGTTGTGCCGGTAGAAGCTGGGGCCCATGCTCAGCATGTCGGTTTCAGTGAACACGGCAATATGCACGCGCATCATCACCTTGTCGGCAATCGAGCCGCCACGCAGCTGGATGGATTCGACCAGGGCGGTGTCGCGCTCGTCGAACAGCGCGCCCTTGTGCGCGCCGGCCATCACCACCTTGACCTTCACCGGAATGCGGTATTGGCACTCCACCAGGCGCACCTTGCGGCGCTTGGCGTCCACCACCATTCCAGAGCCCTGGGCGTACAGCGTTCCGTTGCGGCTGTTGCCCGCCAGCGGGTCGGTGCCCTCGATGGTCAGCTCGTCGTCCCAGGCTGTCAGGCCACCGCCATGCTGCGAGTCCTCCACCGCGCGGCGAATGCAATCCTCGCGGTCAGGGAACATCATCACCGCCACGTCCTCGTCCACCCAGCGCCAGCGGAAGATGTAGCGCGCATCGCTCAGATCGAGCTCGTAGCTGTCGGAGTCCCAAATGACGTTGCGCCAGTCCTCGTACTTGCTGTACAGCGGGTCTTGGGTCGGGTCGTCACGCACGCCGTCATCCATCCAGCCCACGCCGCCCTTGACGGCATCGGCAAACGCTTTCGAGCGCAGGAACTGCACGCGGTTGATGTCACTCACGTATTTCATGACATCGGTCTTGATGCTGGCCAGCTCCACGTCATCCTCGGAGCGTGGCAGTACCTTCCAATCCACGCGCGTGCGCCGCTCGGTGCCGATCAGCCAGTCGATCATGGGCGCGACTTCGTTGTACACCAGCGGCATCTGGCCACGCTCGCGCACCACGGCCGCATCCTCCGCGTCCCACTGGATGTTGTCGTAAAAGTCGTGGTCGGTCGCCATCTCCATGCGGTTGGCGGCCTGCTTTTCCTTCTCGTAGTAGAACCAGTTGAGCAGGCGCCGGTGCTCCTTGCGCGCCGCATCGCCGTCGAGCTGGTGGCCGCGCGTGACGGCCAGCGCAGTGCCGGGCGCCTCGCTGTCGTCGTCGCCCCAGTCGGTCGTGCCCTGGCGCTTGAAATAGTCGTCGCCGGGCGCCTGGTGGTTGGCGGTCACTTCCAATTTAGCCATACGTCGCCCACTGCTGCTCCAGGCGGATCTCTTCGCTGCCAATCACCTTGCCGTTTTCGCGCAGCAGAATGTTGCCGTATGAGGCCTGGTGCAGCTCCTTGGGTGGCGAGCTGGGCATGCGCACCAGATCGGGCAGGCCTTCATGGATGATGGTGGCCACCCGCACCCAGTTCGGGCGCGAGGGCTCGATGCCAAGCACATCGCAGGCCTGGGCGCACTGGCGGGCCATGTAGGCGGGGTCGTCGTACTTGAACGCCGCCGACTCCTTGACGATGTACCAGGGCGCACCCTTGCGCAGGTGCGGGATCAGGAACAGCGCCCGCTCGTCGTCAATCCACGAATAGACGGCCATCAGGTCGCCATGGAAGCGGGTCAGGTGCGCCTTGCGCAGGTCAATGGATGCGGACATATCGCGCATTGCGCCATGCTTGGTGCGTCAAACGGCCATCCCGGAACGCCGGCGGGGGGCGTCGTCGCCGCGTTTCATGGCGCCGCCTGGACGCATGGCATCCTCGGCCACGATGGCCATCAGCCCAAAGGCGTCCGAGCCGTGGCTGGCCCAGTCGTGCGCGGGCCCCAGGCCAATATCGCGCTCTTCGTCCCACTTTTCGTGATACCAGCCCAACGCCTCGACACCTGGCGCAGTAGTTTCCTCGTTGAGCCACACCGATGGGAAGATGCGCCGCGCCGCATTCACGCGGGCCATGGCCGCGCCCCTGCCCTGATTGGGAATCACCATCACGCTATAGCCGGCGGCTTCCAGGGCCGACTGGTAGCTCACACTGAACACCTTGTCGTGCGTGGCGCCATCGTGGGGCAGAAATATCTCCGTGCTGCCAGGCAGGTAGCCGTGCTCGCGCATCCACGCCAGGTGATGGCCTACCTCCTGGCCAACCTGCTCGTAATAGTGCAGGGTTCGCACCTCGCGGCCAATGAACTGCGCGCCCCACATCGTGAAGGCATCGGCATTCACACCGGTGCCGCCGATGTCGACGAACAGGCGCAGCTTCATGTTCGGATCTCTGCCGACCCGGCAAATCCGCCCCTCGCGCCTGGCGCTGGCCAGCTGCTTGGTGAAATAGGCCCCTTTCACGGCCGTGGCGTAGGCGCCTTCCCAGACATGCTCGTAGCTGTCCGGGTCGTTCTTGAGCCAGCGCAGGCGCTGACGCTCCAGGATGGCAGGGAACTTCGGGTTGTCCCGCCAGTTCATTTCCACCACCTTCATGAGCGGGTCTTTGGTCTGGCGAAAGCGCCGATCCGTGGCGCTGCTCTTGCGCGCCGGGTTCCAGGTCACCCACAACTCAGAGTCCTCCTGGCGCAGCGTAGGGATCACGATGTCCCAGGCCACATCCGTGATGGGCTCAGCCTCGTCGGCCCACAGTAGCCGGATCTTGGCCTTGGACTTGATGGACAAAATCGTGCGCTTGTCCATGCCCGAGAACTTGTAGGCAATGCGCCGGCTGCGGGTGCGGATGTACTTTTCCCCGATGTCGAAGTGCTCGCTCAGCCAGGGCTCGGACTCGATGGCCGCCTTCACCTCGGCCATGGAGGAATCATCGAGGGTGTTCAGGTGCTGGCGCCCGCAGACGATCACCCCATCCGCCCCAGCCTGGTCCCACATCAGGGCGCGCACGGCCGTCATCTTGGCAAAGCTCATGGTCTTGGCGCTGCCGCGCCCGCCAAAGGCCCCGCGCACATCGGCCTTGCCGCTGAAAACCTCGATCAGCTTGGGCGGCAGGGCAATTACCGGACCGCTCATTTATCGCTCTCGTCGGGCTTCGGGTCGGGCTGCAGGGGAACCAGGCGAATCTCAGTGAACACCACGGGCTTGGCCTGGTCGTTGTCCTCCTTGAACAAGCCCTTGTGCTTGAACAGCCGTTCGATGGCGCTGTTCTTGTCCCAGAACTTGTATTCAATGCGCCCGTATTCATCGATCTTGAAGCTGGCCACGGCGGCGGCCGTGTCTGGATCAAGCTCATGAGGCAACTTCACCTTGCCATCCGGGTGCATGATGTGGACCACGCTGGAATGCGCAAGCCGGTGGGCTTCTTGCAGCAGTTTCGCAGTATCTACAGCGAAAGTTTGCTCTACTTTTTGAGCCAAAACCTTGATCCTGTCGGAAACCTTACTATTCGAGGCCAGCAAGCTCGATTGCGTCCACACTGCGCTTTCGGCCCATTTCTGCGACTTCGGATAAGCCACCCGGTAGGCCTCGGCCAAAGTTACGCCCTTCACCACCTCTTGAGCAAAGCGCTCCTGCTGGTGCGTCAGTCCATGTTCGTTCTTTGCGCTCAAGACCTCACCTCCTTCACTCTGCTCTTCTTGTGCTTGTAGGGTCGGCGATTCAGGCACTGTTCCCTGGCTGCAGCCCCAGTTAAATCGAGTGGTGTCATGACATCAGCTCCGTATCTCTTGAATCTCAATCCCATGAACCCAAAGAAGCAGCTTCCTTTTCAAGCGGAACTCCGGTGTGACGGCCCCCTTCACGTCCTCGACCACCAGGGCGCCCGAAGCGTCGGTGTAGGTGAAGTCGGCCAGGTACACGGTTGGGCGCTCCTTCTTGCCACTCGGTGACACCTGGGCCGGTATCAGCACAAAAGGCACCTGCATGCGCAACTCCCGGATCTCGCCGGCGCGCTCCAGTAGCGCCAGGTACTGCCAGCGCTTGTGCTCGGCCTTGCTGTCAAACTTGTGCGCGCCGTCCACCACCTTGGTGTTGCCGTACTTTTGCCCGCGCTTCTCCCGCTCGGCCGGCTGGTCGCGCATTTCCGTGGTGGACTTGCGCCCGGCAATGCGGGCCTGCAAATTCGTCAGCTCGGCCATGGTCATGTGCAGGGCCCCGCTCATGGCGCTGCCCCAGCAAACAGGTCCATGGTCTTGGTGTCGCGCAGCACTGGATGGCGCATGCCGGTGAACACGCGCGAGCCGCGGCGCCCGGCCAGCTTGAGAAAGCCCGCCTTGCGTGCGCACTTGGGGCCGATGGGCTCCTGGCCAATCATCACGGCGGGGTTGAGGGTGACGCGGCCGCACAGGGCGCAACGCAGCTTCATGGCGCTATTCCCCACGCCTGGCGCGTGCGGGCAAGGATGCGGCAGGCATTTCCTCGGCCGGCCTCAGTTGCCATGCAGCCAGCTTGGCCATACGCCGGATCTCTTTTTCCGGCAGGCCCAGCACCATGGCCTGGGCCAGCGCCGTGCGGCAGCGCTGTTGCTTGTCGCTCGGCGCCATGACCATACTGCGCTGGATGTACTGAATGCGGCGCGCCGCACAATGCAGGCAGCCCTCGGCAAATAGCCGATAGCCGCCTGGGTTCGCCCTGGCTTCGTTGCAGGTGGTGCACATTCATCGCGCCCCCAGGCCAGCAAACACACCAGAAACAGCGCTGAAAGCGCGCGTCAGGCCGCAACGCGCCTTGCTCACGCTGGTCTTGCTGATTCCCAACTCTTGAGCCAGCTCCAAACCACTGAGCGGGCTTGCCTGGATGTAAGCAATAACGTCAGGCGTCAGCTTTGCGCGCTTACGGTTGCTGAATCGGTTCGCAATGATGCGCGCCGTGCTCCCCTTCCAAACGCCCTTTTTGGCGATGTACGCTCCCAGCATTTCCATGTTCCCACAGCGCATGTGCTCTGGGTTGCAGCATGTCTTCTCTTCGCAAGTGCCGAACGCGCGCCAACCGTCAGGCGGGGCTTGCCCGGTGTAGCACTGCCACACGGCGCGCGGGCCACTTTGTACCTGCATCGTCCCGCTTTTGTGGTCTGGGGCATAGATGTTTGCCCGCCCATCCGGGCGCAGCGAGCCGCGCCACAGCCAATGCCCATCCTCGGTGATGTGGCAGCGCTCCCGGATTTCTTCCAGCGATCTCATTAGGAGCACTCCGTCCCAACGTTGCCGCAGCCGTCAAAAGCCTCGGGCACCGGCTTGCTGATGATGATCTCCAGCCCCAGGCCAGCGGCAAGTTGGTGCTCGATGCGCGCGCCGCGAGATTTCGCCCAGCCTGGCAGCATCACCACGGCATCGCAGCGGGCGATCTGAACCAGGGCCATGCGCATGTAGCCCAGCCAGCTCCGGCAGTGCGGCTCAGGGTTTTCTGCGGGGTTCTCAACATGGAAACCTTGCGCGCGCAACTCGATGGCCTTGGCGTTGAACGCCGGGTAATTCAGTTTGGGAAGGCCAGACATTGGCCCAGCGATGTAGATGCGTTTCATGCTGTCTCTCCTTTGATTCCCAAGGCTTCGCACGCAAAGCGCAGCTGGATCGGTCGCAAGACTTCGCCCGCGTCGTGGCGGGCCAGCAGGCGGCGCGCCCAGTCTTTTCCGTCATTGCGCAGATCAAAACTCACTGCGGCTGCCGGGGCTGGCACAGGAGCCGGCAGGCGCGGCAGGCCGGCTTCTTCGGCGTAAGTCTTGCGCGGCACAGCCGCTTCGCACAGTTTTTCAAACTGAGGCAGATTCGGCGGAAACTCGTCGTGCTCTGCCGTCAGGCGCCCAGCAGCCGTTTCGATTACCTCGGCAGGAAATCGCGACAGCTTGGACTCCCACACCTTCATGGCCGCCCGAATGCCCTTGTCGCGCCCTTGCGCATCTTTCTCGCCGGTCGAAAACTTGCTCAAAAAAAGATTCCCGTAGGATCCGTGCAGCAGCATGAACAGCTTTCGCACGACCGGGCAAACTTGCAGCTTTTCGGCATCTGGCGGGGTGGCGGCGGCGGACTGCCCGATGGCGGCATCGACCAGCGTTGCGACGTTATGCAGCATCCCAAACTCCTTCGTAAATCGTTGCCGCAGCAGCGGCGTGCTTGTGCTGATTTGTGGCTGTGCGCGCCGCCGGCAACGGTGCTGTCGCAGCATCGCGGCGCCTACCCTCCGCAGATGCCAGCGCGTAGGCAAACGGCTTGCCTTTGCTCACCGCATCGGCGGTGGCATCGACCAGTTCAGCAATCGTGATCCCAACGTCCAGCAGGGCTTTGAGCTTCGGGCTCGCCGGGTTCACGGCGTGCATTCCCGCCCGCTTCATCGCAATGCAGGCCTCAGCTTCGCGTGTGCGCGACACACCCTCGTCAGAGGGTGTTTCTGAACGTAGTGAAGAAGGTGATGGTGTAGGGCAATCCTCGTGCAGTGCTTGAGGAATGCTTGTAGCATTGCTTGGAGCATTGCCAGAGGCAATGCTTGATGCGTTCTTTGGGGATTGCCCCCAACGTGCTTGAGCGGCCTTTTGCGCCTTGCTTGAGGACTTCTCAGACCGCTCCTTTGCGCCTGCAAGCTCCTGCTCTACGCGCTTGTGGGACCACACACCATCTGCCACGGTGAAGAACTTGGCCATGCGCGGGCGTAACTGGGCCCACTCCTTGGGGGTTGCCTTGACGATGGCTGCGAGCTCTTCGTCGTCGTCAGCAAGTGGGCCGCCCTCGCGCCAGTAAGCCATCAAAAGCAGCAGGTAACCGCCGTGCTGATCCCTTGTCAGCCGCTGGGTGTCCGCGAGGTATGCCCCTATCCACAGAGGCATCCATGCGTCTGTTTTTTTGTCCATTGCCCTACCCCTTCACCGCCCGATACCGCTGGTATCTGGCATTGCGTGAGTCATCGGGCGCGCTCTCAATCAGGCCGCGCGCCTTGAGGAAAATCAGGGCCCAGCACACGGCCTTGGTGCTGCGCTGGGTCATTCTCAAAATCTGTGCATGGGTAAACCAGAAACCGTGGTGCGACTGCATTGCAGCCAGAACGGCGTCGGTGGCGGAGCCCTTGCGAATCACACCCGGCGGACAGGGGTTGTACCGGGGGGCTTGCAGCGGCATGGCCTGCCGGCCGTCTGCTGCGCGCTGCAGTTGCTGTGCCATCCATGCCGCTGAGCTCATTTGGTTCCGCCTGTACTTTTGTCAAAAACGGATTGCCCAGCGCGCTTGGTGCGGATTCGGTGTGAGTCCTCCAGCGCCTGCTGCGCTGAGAATTCAACGTCATTGAAATGCGGCGCATGGGCAGGTGACAGGGCCCCGACATAGCCGAAGTGCGGAGGCGATACAACGCTAACGGTGAATCTGCCGGTGCGGTCCATCGACTTTGTTGGCGGGGGAATTGACCCCTGCATGGGCGCCTTGCTGCGGTTGCGGTCCTGCGGTATGGCGCTGGGCATGTCGGGGCCGCGTGGCCGGGCCATCTGAAAGGCGTTCATGGGTTCACTCCCGAGTCATCCGACAGCAGTGGATTGCCCTGCAGGCAGCGCGCAATGACACTGGCTTCATGTGCCA
>LNAP01007558.1_pt1 | contig 14599 bp, 11 predicted proteins | sample 602601 | NCBI WGS metagenome assembly LNAP01 (sample SAMN02440304, study PRJNA202911) | soil metagenome | biome: Subtropical and temperate rainforests or woodlands; isolation source: soil samples (1 kg each in a 20% v/v slurry with milli Q water) were... ...
CTTACTCATGTTGCGCGCTCCTAACGACTGTTGTTGTTGGTGTTCGAAGGCAGTGCAGCAAAATCTAGCTAATATGTTTTTTTTTCGAAATTAAGACTGACAAAGTTATATGTCAACGCTTTTTTCGTAAGGGTGCAGTGTTCTTGTTGGCCACCTGCCGCTATGGCATAAGGTGGCCCAGCACTTGATTGCAGGGATTACCGGCTTGAGCAGCAGCAACGAAAAAAAACCACGGGGTAACCACCTGGAGCTGGCCCGGCGCATTCTTGAGCACGTGCAGGAGAGCGGCTTGGTGGTTGGTTCGGCCGTGTCCGAGCAGGCGTTGGCGCGCACGTTTCAGGTGTCGCGCACCTTGGTACGCGCGGCGTTGAAGGTGTTGTTGGAAGAGCAACTGCTGAGCCATGAAGCCGGCAAGGGCTACAGCGTGCTGGCGCTGCCAGCCAACCAGGCGTTAAGCGTGGCGCTGCCGCAGGCGGAAGAAGAAGCCTTGGCCACCTCGGCATTGCGTGACCGCATGGCCGGGCGGCTGGGCAATAGCATCAGCGTTAGCGAGCTGATGCGCCGCTACAACATTGCCCGCCCGGCGGCGCAAAAAGTCATCACCCAACTCAGTGAAAGCCAGGTGCTAGAGCGTGGGCCGGGACAATCGTGGCTGTTTCGCCCGCTGCTGAATAACCTCGCGGCGCTGGAAGACAGCCTGCATTACCGCCTGATCATGGAGCCGCAAGCACTGCTTAGCCCAGGCTTTGACGCCGACTTGGCGCGTCTGGCGTTGCTGCGCGAGAGCATGGAGATGTTGCTCGGGCAGAGCATCACCACCTTTGATATTCAGCAATTTCGCGAGCTCGATATCAGCTTTCACGAGTGCATCGCGCAGAGTTGCGGTAACCAATTTATTCGCGATGCGCTGCTCCATCACCAAGCGCTGCGACGCTTGCCCAATCTGCTGCCGATGGTTAGCGTGCACCGCCTGCAAGAGGCGCTGCGCGAGCATTTGCGCATCATCGAATGCATTGAGCGCGGGCAGATGGATATTGCCGCCGACCTGATGCGCCTGCACTTGCGCCTGTCTTCGGCGCAACGGCCACAGACCGCTAACCGTGGTGTGCCGCAGGTGGGCTTGGTGCGGCGCTAGAGCAATTTGCTACACGCCTGGTTTTTTTGTGCTAAAAAATACCAAGCCGTAAGCAACGCCCCAAAAATATCCACCGTCATTCCCGCGCAGGCGGGAATCCAGAATCTGCATAGGAATCACCGTCGGCTGGGTGACTTCCGTACCTGGGCCCCCGCCTACGCGGGGGCGACGGTGGCTCTCCGATGAAGTGTGGAATTGCCTGCATGCCCAAAGAACCGCTAGTCGCCTTTTTCCCTGAAGCCAGCTTTGGTGCCGCGCTCAACTGCATTGGCATTGCTCAGGTGCTCAAGGGCTTGGGCGCTAAGCCGGTGTTTATTTGCCATGCGCATTTTCAGGGAATTTTCGCCGAGTACGGCTTTGCCGAGTTCCCGATTCCGGCGCAGACCAAACTGTCCGCCGCCGAGCATCAGCGCTACTGGGAAAACTTTATTGAGAAAAACATTCCCTATTTTGACCAAACGCCGCTGGAGCAAATCGACAGCTACGTAGCGCCGGCCTGGGAAGCGATCATCGACACCGCCATCGAGGCGGAAAAACCGTTGCAGCAGCTGCTCGCCCGCTTGCGCCCGGATGTGATTGTGCTCGACAACGTGGTGACCTTTCCGGCCATCAGCAACGCCGGTTGCCCGTGGGTGCGGATGGTCTCCTGCGCGGAAACCGAATTGCCCGACGCGGCGGTGCCGCCGTATTTGTCCGGCTGTGCCGGCAGCGATAAAGCCGCATGCGAGGCGTTTGTCAGCCGCTATAACGCGGCGGTGGCGCCAGCCCATGCCCGCTTTTCGCGCTTTCTGGAAAGCTGCCAGCACCCGCTTTGCCCACCGGGGCAGTTTCTCGATGACTCGCCGTATTTGAACCTGTTGCTCTCGCCGACCCCGGTTCGTTACAAGCGTGAACAGCCGTTAACACCTGAGCGTTATGTGTATTTGGATGGCTGCGTGCGCTCGGAGGCGCCCTATGTGGTGCCGGAGTTTCCTGCCCATAACGATGCGCCGCTGATCTACGTGAGTTTTGGCAGTTTGGGCGCGGCTGATGTGCAGATGATGAAGCAGTTGATCGCCACCGTGGCCGGCTTGCCGTACCGCTTTCTGATCAACGTCGGCGCTTACCGCGAGATGTATGACAGCGTGCCGGATAACGTCTACCTCGACAGCTGGTTCCCGCAGCCCGCAGTCCTGCGCGAGTGCCAGCTATTCGTGCATCACGGCGGTAATAACAGCTTTTGCGAGGCGCTGTATTTTGGTCTGCCGTCGGTGGTGATTCCCTACTGCTGGGATGGCCACGATAACGCGCGCCGGGCTGAAGAAGTAGGCGTTGGCGCGTATCTGCCGCGCTTCGCCGCGCCGCTGCAAGCGCTGGCGGATGCAGTGCAACGGTTGCTCGCGGACCTGCCTTTGGCGCAGCGTTTACAGGGCATCAGCCGCGCCATGCAGAGCAACCCAGGTAGCGAAGTGGCGGCCCGGGCGATTCTGGCGCTGACTGAATAGCTCGCAATGGCTCGCTGAAACTCTCTGCAATGCCCGTTTGGCGTGTTACTGGCGGTCGTAAATGTCGATTTCGCCATGGACGCAATTGCCATCATTGAGCCATTATCCGCACCTTGTTCTCGATTGGCTGATTTCGGCGTAGTACGAGCGCGAAGAGAAACCTGGCGATGCCCTCAATTCCCCTTCTGGTGTGTGATGACTCAAGCATGGCGCGTAAGCAGCTATTGCGTGCGCTGCCGCCTGAGTGGGCGGTGTCGATCACCGAGGTGAACAACGGCCAGGCCGGCCTTGAAGCCATTCGTAATGGCTTAGGCCGTGTGGTGTTGTTGGACCTGACCATGCCGGTGATGGATGGCTATCAGGTGCTTAACGCGGTACGCGAAGAAGGCCTGCAGGCGCATATCATCGTGATTTCTGCCGATGTGCAGGAAGAAGCGGTGCGTCGCGTGCTCGATCTCGGCGCCTTGGCCTTCCTACGCAAACCCTTCGACCCCGACGAATTTCGCGCCACCCTGCACACCCACGGCCTGCTCGCCGTGCCGCAGCAGGATATCGCCGCCAACGCCCCCGCTATAGACGGCCCGACCAGCTTTCGCGATGTGCTGCAAGAAACCGTCAACGTCGCCATCGGCCGTGCCGGTGCGCTGCTGGCGCGGGTTCTGGATGTGTTTGTGCAACTGCCGGTGCCAAACGTCAATTTGCTGGAAGTGGGCGAACTGCAAATGGCCCTGGCCGATGTGCAGCGTGGTGATGAGCGTCTGACTGCCATCTGCCAGGGCTATATCGGCAGCGGCATTGCCGGCGAGGCGCTGCTGATTTTCCATGACTCGGAAATTGCCGATATGGCCACGCTGTTGCACCGCGATGGCAACGACGGCGGCGACCTGGAAATGCTCCTCGACCTCTCTACCCTGGTGATCGGTGCCTGCCTGGCCGGTATTGCCGAACAGATCGACGTAGTCTTTTCCCAGAGCCACCCGCAAATTCTTGGCGAACACCTGGCGATCGACGAGCTGATTCAGGTGAACAGCCGGCGCAATCAGAAAACCCTGGCGGTGGAAATCAGCTACAGCCTGGAAGGCCACAACATTCACTTCGACCTGTTGATGTTGTTCAGTGAAGACTCGGTACAGTTGCTGAACAAAAAACTCGCGTACTTGATGAACTAGGCGGCCACCATGAACGAGCCGATCGACCTCAACGAATTCCACTGGCTGCTCGCCATCGTGCAGAGCATTGACGTGGGCGTGGTGGTGTTCGACGAGGACTACCGGGTGCTGGTGTGGAACACCTTTATGGAAAACCGCTCGGGCGTGCAGCCAGCGGTGGCCAATGGCAGTTCGTTCTTTGAGTTGTTCCCGGAAGTGGACAGCAAGTGGTTTCGTAAAAAGGTCGAAGGCGTCGCGGCTCTCGGCACCCCGGCTTTTACCGTATGGGAGCAACGGCCGTACCTGCTGCGCTTCAAGAACTACCAGCCGATCACCGGCCGCGAAGATTTCATGTACCAGAACACCACGTTGTTTCCCTTGCGCTCGACCAATAACAAAATTGGTCATATCTGCCTGGTGATCTACGACGTGACCGACGTGGCCAACAACCGTCGGCAGTTGCTTTCGGCCAACGCCGAGCTGCAAAAACTTTCCAGCACCGACCGCCTCACCGGCCTGTACAACCGCGGTCACTGGGAAGAAAGCCTGCAAAAAGAACATGCCCGCCATCGTCGCTACGACACCAAGGCGACGCTGATCATGCTCGACATCGACCACTTCAAACGCATCAACGATACCTACGGCCACCAAGCCGGCGACAAGGCCATTCAGCGCGTAGCCGACGCCATTCGTGAGTTGATTCGCGATGTAGATGTAGCCGGCCGCTATGGCGGTGAAGAGTTTGTGATTCTGCTGCCCGACACCTCCAGAGAAGGCGGCCGCGTGTTTGCCGAACGCTTGCGCCAGCATGTGGCGGCGCTGCGCATCGAACATGCCGGTGAAAAGCTGCAAATGACCATCAGCCTGGGCGTGGCTGACCTGGCAACGTCACCCGACCACCACGAAGAATGGATTCGCTGGGCGGATGAGGCGTTGTATGCCTCGAAGGAAGATGGCCGTAATCGGGTGACGGTTTACGGCTAACCAGGGTGCGCTAGCGAACGCCTAACGCGCGCAAACCCCCGTCGTCCCCGCGCAGGCGGGGATCCAGAATCGCCACATAGACACCGGTACCTGACGCACTCTAGATTCCCGCCTGCGCGGGAATGACGGCGGATTTACTGAGGTTATTTGGTTGCAGACCGATACCCGCCTGTCTCCGGTTGAACCGGCCCGTGTGGTGAGCGCAGCGAAGCCCAACAGGCCGTGTACATGGAGACGCTACAGCGTTTCGATATGCCGGTAATCAGCGTCTAATTGCTCGGCCAACACGCTTGCGCGCCCTAAGCGAATCGGCCCGCTTTCGATATCCACCAACACCGTGGGGCAAGCCATCGGCGCCAAGGCTGGCCATTCGCGCAAGCGCCCATCGGTAATCACCAACACGCGCTGCTGTTCGGCCGGCTTACTGCGTTGGCGCTGCGCCAGCCATTGGCCGGTCTGCACTAACCCATCAATCAACGGCGTACCGCCGCCGGCGCCGAGTTCATTCAGCCACGCCAACATCGCCGCCGAGCTTTTCTGCCCTTGAAAGTGCCACTGCGCCTGCATGCCTGTGGCGTGTAAAACCGCCAGGCGTACGCGCTGTTGATAGGCCTGTAGCAACACCGTGCCGAGTAGCCCTTTGGCTTGGCTTAAAGCGCCATGCCGACGGGTTGAGGCTGAGGCATCGACCACCAATACCCACAGCTCGCTGGGGCGACGACTGCGCGGTTTGCGTTGCAGCTCGCTGGCGCGTTGCGGTCGGCCGCGCAGCAAGGTTGCCAGCCAATCGATAGCGCCCGTCTGCCCCGGTCGGGACGCACCATGACGGCCGCCGCCAAGCGGGCCGGGTCGGGGTCTGGCATCCGCGCCAGTGACCTGTCGCGGGCGGATGCTTAGGGCTTTTTTGGCCAGCGCGGCAGTTCGCGGGCCGCCCCGGTGGGCATGGCTTGCGCCGGCAGTTCGCCCCATTGGCCTTCGCCGCTGCTGCTGCCGGCCGGTGGCGACGATGGCGGCTTGGACTGCGGTGGCTGAGAGGCTGGTGGCGCTGGTGCTTGGCGGCGGCGGTGTTCGAGGGCGAACGCCTCAACCGCGTCGATATCTTCTGTGCTTATCCCGCGGTCACCCCGCCACGCGGCATGGGCACGGGCAGCGCGCAGCCAGACCAGATCAGCGCGCAGGCCATCGACGCCCGCAGCGTAACAACGCTCGGCAATCTGGTTAACGCTGGCATCGTCCAGGGCGATCTGGCTGAGCAGCTCACGGGCCGCCAGGCAACGCTCACGCAGGGCTTGCTGCAGCGGTTGCCACTGCTCCACGAAGCCTTGTGGGTCAGCATCAAAGGCCAGGCGGCGGCGGACGATTTCGGCCCGCGCCGCCGGTTGCGGCTGGGCGTCGAGAATCACCTTAAGGCCAAAGCGATCCAGCAGCTGCGGGCGCAGTTGGCCCTCTTCCGGGTTCATGGTGCCGATCAGCACAAAGCGTGCGGCATGCTGATGAGAAATGCCGTCGCGCTCGATATGGTTGACGCCACTGGCGGCTACATCCAGCAGCAGGTCCACCAGGTGATCGGGCAGCAGATTCACTTCATCCACATACAGCACACCGCCGTCGGCTTTGGCCAACAAGCCTGGGGAAAACTGCGCGCGGCCCTCACCCAGTGCGGCATCCAGATCGAGGGTGCCGACGATGCGTTCCTCGCTGGCGCCCAGGGGCAGGGTGACGAATTGGCCGCCCGGCAGCAGCTGCGCCACGCCGCGCGCCAGGGTCGACTTGGCCATGCCGCGCGGCCCTTCAATCAACACGCCACCAATGGCCGGATCGATGGCCGCCAGGCACAGCGCTAGTTTCAGCGAGTCAGCGGCAACGACAGCGGCGAGGGGGAATTGAGGGGTCATGACTGGGCTCGCAATGGCGGGATGGGGGATCGCTGGGTGCGCACAGCACACCCTACTCTTCGCTGTCGATCAACAGGTTTTCCAGGGCGTCGCGGTACTCGCCGGGCTCTTGCCACAGGCCGCGTTGCTGGGCTTCAAGCAGGCGCTCGGTGATATCGCGCAGGGCACCGGGGTTGTGTTGCTGGATAAACTCGCGGGTGTCTTTGTCGAGCAAATAGGCATCGGTGAGCAGCTGGTATTGGTGGTCGTCGATCAATTCGCTGGTGGCGTCGAAGGCGCACAAATAGTCGACGGTGGCGGCCAGTTCAAAGGCGCCTTTGTAGCCGTGGCGCTTCATGCCTTCAATCCACTTGGGGTTGGCCGCACGGGCGCGCACCACGCGGTTGAGTTCTTCTTTCAGGGTGCGAATACGGGGGTTATCCGGTTGGCTGTTATCACCGTGGTAACTGGCCACGCTGCTGCCGCGCAGGGTTTCCACGGCAGCCAACATGCCGCCCTGGAATTGGTAGTAATCGTTGGAGTCGAGGATGTCGTGTTCGCGGTTGTCCTGGTTATGCAGCACTGCCTGTAAACGTTCCAGGCGCTGCACAAACTGCTCGCGCGCTGGTGTGCCGCTGTCGCTGGCGCCATAGGCGTAGCTGCCCCAGTTCAGATAGACCTCGGCCAAGTCGGCACGGGTTTGCCACAGGCGCTCTTCGATGGCGTTCTGGATGCCGGCGCCATACGCACCGGGCTTGCTGCCAAACACCCGCCAACCGGCTTCACGACGGGCTTGTTCGGCGGCCATGCCTTGGCTCTGCAGACGCTGGTTTTCAAGGCGCACGCGGGCCGCCAGCGGGTTCATCTCGTCCGGCTCATCGAGCTCGGCCACGGCTTGCACGGCGGCGTCGAACAGGCGGATCAGGTTGCTAAAGGCGTCGCGGAAAAACCCGGACACGCGCAGGGTGACGTCCACCCGTGGCCGGTCGAGCAACGACAGCGGCAAGATTTCGAAGTCTTCCACACGCTGGCTGCCGGCCTGCCACACCGGGCGCACGCCCATCAGCGCCATGGCCTGGGCCATATCGTCGCCACCGGTGCGCATGGTGGCGGTGCCCCATACCGACAAGCCGAGCTGGCGCAGGTGGTCGCCGTGGTCTTGTAGATGGCGCTCCAGCAGCAGGCTGGCGGATTGGAAGCCAATGCGCCAGGCGGTGGGCGTGGGCAAATTGCGCACATCCACCGAATAGAAATTGCGCCCGGTAGGCAGCACATCCAGGCGCCCACGACTGGGCGCGCCGCTCGGCCCGGCCGGCACAAAGGCGCCGCGCAGGGCGCTGAGCAGGCCGTGCATTTCCGCTGGGCCGCAGGCGTCCAGGGTTGGCGCGACCTGTTCCTGTAGCGCTTGTAGAACGGCCTGGGTGTGCTCGCCGCAAACCGGCGCTGCGCCATTCAGGGCCGTTTCGATCAACTGCACCGCATGCAGCTCCAGGCGTTCACGGGTATCGCCGAGGGTGCGCCAGCTGTCGCTGCTGACGGTCTGCAATGCCGCAGGTCGTGGCCCTTGCCACAGCGCTGCCATCTCGCAGTTGAGCGGGTTGAAGCCCAGCTCCAGGTCTTTGGCCAACGCCTGCAACAAGCTGGCGTTGCGGCCTTTGCCATCGCCGCGGGGAATGCGCAGCAGCGCCAGCAACGTGTCCAAACGCAGGCGCCCGGCCGGCGATTCACCGAACACATGCAGGCCATCGCGAATCTGCGATTCCTTTAAATCACACAGGTAGGCGTCCAGCTGTGGCAGCCAGGAATTGGGGTCTTCGTTGATCTGCAGCTTCAGCTCACGGTCGAGCTGAGTGACGCGCACCAGGTCAAGAATCTCAGTGCGTAGCTCCAGGGCACGGCGTTCGTCGAGCAGCGAGGCGTCGTAGTACTCGTCGGCCAAACGCTCGATATCGCGCAGCGGGCCGTAGCTTTCGGCACGGGTTAACGGCGGCATCAGGTGGTCGATGATCACTGCCTGGGTACGTCGTTTAGCCTGCGCGCCTTCGCCAGGGTCGTTGACGATAAAGGGGTACACGTTGGGCGTAGGGCCAAGGATCGCGTCGGGCCAGCAGGTGTCCGACAGGCCAACGCTTTTGCCCGGCAGCCATTCCAGGTTGCCGTGTTTGCCGACATGCACCACGGCGTTCATGGCGAAGGTGTGGCGTAGCCAGAAGTAGAACGCCAGGTAGCCGTGGGGCGGCACCAGATCGGGGTCGTGGTACACGGCGCTGGCGTCGAGCTGATAGCCACGGGCGGGTTGGATGCCGACAAAGGTCAGGCCGTAGCGCAGGCCGGCAATCATCATGCGGCCGCTGCGGAACATCGGGTCTTGCTGCGGTTCGCCCCAGCGTTCGCTAACGGCTTGCCGGTTGGCCTCGGGCAACTGGGCGTGGTAGTCGTCCAGGGCCAGGCTTTGCGCACACGGGCGCAGATCAAGGTTGTCGAGGTCGTTGGTGACGCCGCCTAGCAGCCCATGGATCAGCGCGGTGCCGGTGTCGGGCAACCCTTCTACGGGGTAACCCTCGGCTTGCAGCGCGCGCAAAATATTCAGCGCGGCGGCTGGGGTGTCCAGGCCGACGCCATTGCCGATACGGCCGTCGCGGGTCGGGTAGTTGGCCAGCACCAGGGCGATGCGTTTTTCCGCATTGGGCACCCGCGCCAGCTCGACCCAACGGCGCGCCAGCTCGGCGACAAAATCCATCCGCCCCAGGTCCGCTTCGTAACACACCACATCGCTCTGACTGCGCTCGCTGCGCCAGGCCAGGCCTTTAAAGCTGATGGGGCGGGTGATGATGCGCCCGTCCAATTCCGGCAGGGCGATATGCATAGCCAAATCGCGTGAGCCCAGGCCCTGCGGGTTGGCCAGCCACAGCGGTTGGTTATCCAGGGCGCAGATGGCTTGCAGCACCGGCACATCGCGGCGGAACGGGCGCAGGTTGGGCTGCTCGGGGTTGGACTGGGCAAAGCCGGTGGTGTTGATGATCAGGCTGGCGGCGCTTTCATCGAGCAAGTCTTCCACCACGGCAAAGCACGCGGCTTCTTTCAAACTGGCGACCGCGATGGGCAGCGGGTTAAGGCCTTGGGCGTTCAGGCGTTCGCAGAAGCTGTGGATAAACGCGGTGTTCGCCGACTGCACATGGGTGCGGTAGAACAGCAGGCCGATCACCGGCTGACCCTTTACCCAGCTGGCTTGCCAGTCAGCCAGCGACGAATTGGCGCTGCTCGGGTGATAAACGCCCACGCGCGGCAACGGCTTGGGCTCAACCCAGGGGTAATCGCCCTTGAGCCAGGTGCTGGCCAGGTAATGGAACAGCTGCTGGGCGTTATCCACACCGCCTTGGCGCAGGTACTGCCACAGGCGCTCGGCCTGCTCGGCCGGCACATTGCCTAAGCGAGTCAGTTCGGGATCAGGGCTGTCATCGCCGGGCACCAGAATCAGCGTGGCGCCCCGCTCAGCCAACTCGATCAGGCGCTCAATGCCGTAGCGCCAATAGCTCAGGCCGCCATGCACCGACACCAGAATCACCTTGGCGTGTTGCAGCACCTCTTCGACGTAGAGGTCCACCGAGGCGTGGTTCTGCAACTGTGCGGGGCTGGCCAGGCGCAGGCTGGGGTAGTGCTCCGGGAGGTTTTGCGCGGCGGCGGCGAGCAAGGACAAGTGCGAATCGCCGGTGCACAGAATCACCACATCCGCAGGGGTTTGCGCCAGATGGGCAATGCCATCAGCGGGAACGAAACCACCGGGTTGGGTGCGTAGGAGATGCAAAACAGAGTCAGCCGCTGTGCATCCCTCTCCCGCTTGCGGGAGAGGGACCGAGGGTGAGGGGCTTTTGCGTGTTCAGCATTTGCAAGGGTAAAGAGCCAAAATCGCCCTCACCCCAGCCCTCTCGCCTTAGCGAGAGAGGGGGCAACAGCAAGAGCGGAGCGCGGCAGGCTGTCACGCCAGCGCCGTACGCAGTTCGTTGCTAATCACGGCCTGATCCAATTCCTGGCCGATGATCACCAAATGGCTGGCGCGTGCTTCATCGCTGCGCCAGGCGCGGTCGAAGTGTTTGTCGAAGCGCTTGCCCACGCCTTGAATCAACAGGCGCATGGGTTTGTTCGGGATGGCGGCAAAGCCCTTGATACGCAGCACGCCATGGCGCTCGACCAGACCGTTAAGGGCGGCCAGCAACTGCGCCTCGTGCACTTCGGGAAGCTCGACGGAGAAGGAGTCGAACTCGTCGTGGTCGTGCTCTTCGTGGTCTTCCAGGTCGTGGTGGGTTTTGCGGCTGTCGATATGCAGCTCGGTTTCCGAGTTCAAACCGAGCAATACCGACAGCGGCAGCACACCGCTGCGCGCTTCGATCACTTTCACCGCTGGCGGCAGCTCTTCAGCCACTTCGGCGCGCACGGCGGCGAGGGCTTCGGGGCTGAGCAGGTCGGCTTTGTTGAGGATTACCAAGTCGGCGCTGGCCAGTTGGTCGGCGAACAGCTCGTGCAGTGGCGACTCGTGGTCCAGGTTGGGGTCTTCGCGACGCTGGGCGTCTACTTGATCCGGGAACGCGGCAAAGGTGCCAGCGGCCACGGCCGGGCTGTCGACCACGGTGATGACGGCGTCGACGGTGCAGGCGTTGCGGATTTCCGGCCAGTTAAAGGCCTGTACCAGCGGCTTGGGCAGGGCCAGCCCCGAGGTTTCGATAAGGATTTGGTCGAGGTCGCCGCGGCGCGCCACCAGCTCGCGCATCACCGGGAAAAACTCTTCCTGCACGGTGCAGCACAGGCAGCCGTTGGCCAGCTCATAGACGCGGCCATTGGCTTCTTCTTCGCTGCAGCCGATGGTGCATTGCTTGAGAATTTCACCGTCGATGCCCAGCTCGCCAAATTCATTGACGATTACCGCAATACGGCGGCCTTCAGCGTTGTCGAGCATATGGCGCAGCAAGGTGGTTTTGCCGGCGCCGAGAAAGCCGGTAACGATGGTGACGGGAAGTTTGGCCAAGCTTTTCATCGGTTGCAGCCCTGTTTGATACGCGCGAAATCGGATCGGCGGGCAGCGGCGGGGACTGCAGCGAGCAAGGGCCCGCATCAGGCGTTCGCCACCGGATCACCCCGCCCGGTTGAATGCAGTTTCAAGGCAGGTCTCCTGGCTCACGACGTGGTCTCTGACCGGTTTACCGGGAGGCCGCTTTCTTCGCCTTCCCGCTGGAGCAGTGGCATTGGAAGAAAGACTGTCGTTCACAGTTGCGGGGGCAGCCGCGGTTTTGGCTGTGACACAGCGCACCGCGTTCCCTCTTAGCTCTGGCGCTGGCGCGCAGAGAACCTTGAAGCAAGCAAGGCTACGCAGTGCGGGGGGATGGGTCAAATTGGCGTGCACCGCATTAAATTGCGGTAAATTTAGTGCCTAGATGGGTTTTGCCGCATTTTAATGCGGGTTTTTCTTCATTAACGCTGTAATTGCCGCATTAAATTGCGGTATTTGCGCCTGAACGCTATAGTTTGCCGCACTATAATGCGGTGAGTGCTTGACGTGGAACTGACCCTCCAATTGTTTGACCAAGGTGAATGGCATGATGCCGTGCAACTGCGCTTTCCAGACCCGCAACGCGGTTTCCAAGGTGGTTGTCACTTTGGCTATTTGAATGAATATATTTGGCCGAACGTCGAGTTTCTCGACTCACCGTTTGCCAAGTCGGTAAGCGTGCGCGCGCCGCTGTCGTTCGACCAATACCGCTCCAAGCTCGCCCCGGCTTTTCTGTATGACATTGCCCCTGCTGGCGCCGCTCGCCGTTCGCTCATGAAACGCTTGGGAAGCAGCAAGCCGGCCAAGCTGGCGGAAGATATTTTTTTGCTGGCTCGTTCCACTCCTGCCCCCGTTGGCCATTTGCGAGTCAAGGAGTCGATGGCCTATTTCGAGGCCCATGTGGGAGGGCATCCGGGGTTCACTCGGCAGGACATCATCGAACGCGATACCGGCTTTATCGAATACGCCTACGAAATGGGTGCGGCCATTGGTGGGGCAAGTGGTGCTGGCGGTGCCGCGCCGAAACTGCTGATGAGCGAAGACCGGCAGGGGCGGCTGCACCCGGATGCTGTATTGAATGATCAGGATGTCGTTCAGCACTGGTTTGTGAAGTTCCCACGCAACAATGGCAACAGGCGCGACCAAGAAATTCTTGCCAGCGAGTTTTGCTACTACAAAGCGCTGCACGTGCTGGGTATCGACACCGTCGCCCAATCCGGTTTGGCGTTGGAAGAGGGCATGGGGCCAAGCCTGTGGATGCAGCGTTTTGATCGTGTTGTCACGACTCAAGGTGTCGAGCGCTTTGCGCTTGAGTCGGTGTATTCGGTGGCGGGCGAAACTGAAGCCGGCGCGTACATGGAGCACAACACGGTGATCGACCTGCTGGCCAAGCTGTGGATAAACGCCGGGCAAGAGCAGCAGGTGGATGAGCTGATTGACGAGTACCTGCGCCGCGACTTGCTCAACAAAATTCTCGGTAACTCCGATAATCACGGGCGTAATACGTCGATTATTCGCGGTACCTCCTCGTTTCGCCTGGCGCCGGTGTATGACCTGGCGCCGATGGTGATGGATGACGAAGGCATCACTCGCACGACCAAATGGGCACAGCCTATCGAGCGGGGCGGCGAGGTGGATTGGCGGCTGGCCTGTGCGTCGCTCAGCCAGTGGACCAATGCGGATGATGCATTCGACCGCCTGCGTGCCCAGGCTCGTGAGTTGCTTGCCTTGCCAGACATCCTCGCCAACCTGCCGCTGCCAGCGGCGACTTGGAGCCATCCTGGGGTGCATCTGAAAGACCTGAAGGGCTACCTGAACAAAGGCGGTTTGCTATGAAAAACATGGACGTTGAAGAGCGCGGCAACCTGATCCGCGCCATTCATGCCGCGTTGGACGAGGGCAGCATCACGCTGGGCCAAGCGGTTATCCGTCTGCGCTTGGAGATCACCGGAATGAGTCAGGCCAAGTTCGCCAAGATGTGCAAGATTTCCGAGCGCTCGTTGCTGCAGCTTGAGCAAGACGCGGGCAACCCGACGGTTAAATCGCTGAACAAGGTGATGCGGCCGTTTGGGCTTACTGTTGGGATTGTGGCGATTAGGCGCGAGTAGTTAGTTGGCCCCTACTTGCGTAGGCGGTTCGACGATTCGCCATTCAGACTGATCAGGATTGCAGTGCTCGCCGGGAAACTCTGGGTCCCCGCCGGCGCTGGGACGACGGTAGGTTGGCGGGCGTATGCGTCCACGTACCGCTATCGGGCGATCCAACGTTGACCTTTGCCGGCGGAAATGGTGTTCTAGCGCGCTGTTTCAGGTGTCTTGCGTCGTCGTGCGCAAGGTGAAACGGGAAGTCGGTGCCGCTTTCAACAGCCAGTCCGACGCTGCCCCCGCAACGGTAGGCGTGTGTTGAAACCTTCAACAACGCGAGCCCGGAGACCGGCCTGAATTCATCCAGTTTGGCAAAACCCGCGGTGGGCGGGCGCAAGCCGGAAGTCTGATTGCTCTCGCATTCGGCTCCTCGTGCGTTCCCTTCTGCTACGTTTTCATTTCCAGTTCAGAGGGAACGGTCATGTCCAGTAGCACCCTTACACATTCTGCCGAGGCCAGTGCCTCGCTGTCGCAGCGCCTGACCTTGGCAATTGGCGCCGGCCTACTCGGTGCCTTGCTGGTGTATTTCGCCGGCTTTTCGCATATCGAGGCGGTGCACAACGCTGCCCACGATACCCGTCACAGTGCCGCGTTTCCGTGCCACTAAGGGGTCGCTGTGATGATTAAGCGAGTTGCACAAACTGCCGGTTTTGCTGGCCTGGCTGCTGCCCTGTTTCTGACCCTGTTGCAAAGCTTCTGGGTGGCGCCGCTGATTCTCAAGGGTGAAACCTTTGAAAACGCTGAGCCTGCTACTGAGCAAGTAGTGGCTGAACACAGCCATGAAGCGGG
>LNAP01003674.1_pt1 | contig 14592 bp, 16 predicted proteins | sample 602601 | NCBI WGS metagenome assembly LNAP01 (sample SAMN02440304, study PRJNA202911) | soil metagenome | biome: Subtropical and temperate rainforests or woodlands; isolation source: soil samples (1 kg each in a 20% v/v slurry with milli Q water) were... ...
TGCTGAATATAAGGTACAGTTAGATCACAATATATGCAGCCTATATAATCACGCCTGGACCGATGTCATTGTATCAGTCCACAGTCGCCAATAGACTGCTACTACAACTCTTGTAGGTTCTATCTTCAACGAACAACACGTAACGGTATGCCGAACACGTACTTATATCATTTCGACAACGTACAGTTCGACATTACCGTAGGAGGTGGAATATTCTTATGATGCGCTCAACATCGCAATAGTCTTATTTTATTTATTAACCGCTCATGAGTTTTATTGACTTTCTTTTGGTATTCTTTACGACGTTTCTTTGACATATCACATGTGTGCATTAAAATTCCCGGACGGTTGGTTGCTTTGCGATCGTTGCAAGCACACCTTTGCGCAAAAGATACGATCTGACCTTTGTGTGCGGTCAAGACGATAACTTGCAATTATGTTCGCGTTTCCTAGCAAAGAATCTCCCACATCATTGGGCAGTGTAAGCCAAAAGCTGCAGTTCCCGGCCAAACCTAAACCGCAGTCTCCGTATGGCCTGCACAGATTTTCTTACACCAATGAGCACAACGTGCCACAAACAGCACTCATTCGCACTCCTTCGCCAAACAAAGAATTTCGTAAAGTATCTTCTCAGCACAATGTTCTCGAATCTCCTGCCCAGTCACCGAACAATGCGCAGCAGACACGTCCTCGAGCCATGTCAGCTGGTTCCGTTAGATCTGCCAGAACAGTAAATACACAGAATACAACAGAAACCGCACAGACAAACAATTCTGGAAACACTACTAACTCTAGAGCATCTGCAAATATATCTCTGGCTGCTTCTACCTCTGAAGGGGCAGTAAATCGAGATCTAAGCAAGTGGTTCCAAACGAGCACCAAGGACCCCAAAATTGCTTTCATGCAGAGCAGTCTGATCAGTGTGCTCAAAACAACTTCCAGAAGTTCGACCCCTACTCGGTCACTAACATCCAATTCTTCGTTTATGAGCACCAACAAATCTTCTGCTTCGGTTCTGTCCTCAGGAGAGCGGCGCCTGCCACTGTCCACCCCACACGCTTCTTCAGCATGGCGTGAGCATTACCAGGAAAGAGGGAAAGAGCGCGTGGAAGAGTTCATGCAAGTTGATTATTTGGATTATCTGGGGCTGGCCGAGCTGGCTGCCTCATCGTTATCAAGGAAGCCCACGGCAGACCAGAGTGTAGACGGGGCGACTGCCGACGGAGGCGATATGAGCTCTTCTGGCACCTACAATAATGATGGGGAAAGCGGGCAACTGACATTGGACCAGCAGCGGAGCTTGAAGGACGCACAGGATGGATTGATGTCTCTGCAAGCGATGGGAGACGCCATGCTGCTGGGAGGAAGAGCTTCCCAAACACAAAGCAACATAAACAATATTAACAGCGGTGGCGGCAGTCTCAGTCCTCAGAGCCTTCTCGGCCTAGGTGAGTATTTTTGCGGTAACTGATTTGTATTCTTACTGGTGTGCTCAGATTTGTGATTTATTCCGAACCACTTTCTATCTTGTGTATGACAGGTGCCGATCAAGCACAGGAAATGTTGAAGCGCCGTCAGCGACGCATCTTGCAGCTGGTGAAGGACTTCCGAAATAATAACACGGTTAACCTCGCCAATATACTCAGCTCACAGGTATAGTACTGTATTGTGTCTATTTTTTGTGATCAAGTATTAACTGCGTCGTTTTTCATGTACCGGTATGATACCAGGAAAATGAATCTGGCACAATGCGTCGGCACCAATTGATTGTCGCTGCGAAAGAGGCGATCGGAGAGGCCGCGCGCAGTTACAACGAACATACCGCAGATGCTGCAGCGCAACTAGCAGAATACGAAAGTGTTTTGAGTGAGCAAAACACTCATTATTTTGACCTGCAGCAGCAGCTGGTGGAGAGCGAATTGCAACTGGCCGAAGAGGGAGAACAGCATCGCCAGCTACTGACGGTTATGCAGAAAGCAGTCAGACATGCAGAGGATAGAGTTGGTAAAGGGAAGGTGGCGCCTCTTGTCAACAGGTAACTATTGTTGGTCATACTTCTTCTTCGATATTGATAAACAATAGTATCATATTTTACTTCGCATTGCGTTTCTACGCAGGTACCCTCAATCGTGGTTCGATCCCAACCAGCAGCAACATGGCAATAATTATCTTCACACCGACGATACCGATATGGACAGCGTGTTCATGCATCTGAACCATCATCAACACAACAATACTGGGAGACGCAATAGTTTCAGCAGCAATGCAAGCATGAGCGAGCTCAGCACTCACACTCGTCATACCCACAACAATAACTACATAAATAATAACTTTTATAACAATAAGAATCAGTATTCTGACACTGGGCATGCTCCACAGAATCTCAATAGTCCGAAACATGGTAATCGGATGCCCTCTGCGCAGTTGTTTTCTGAACCCTGGGTATACAATGTGAACCCTTCAGTAGTGACCGCTCTGACCAGCCCAACCTCCTCTGCAGGTATAATGTTGAACATAAACTTCTCTTGACATGCTGATTTCATCGTGCTAATGTATTGTTCATTGTTAATGTGTACAATACTACTCTATACAGGTCACAGAATGTATGGTCCTTCCTTCGTGGAACGTCGCGCTGCCTCTCCTAACCCTCCTCCGCGCACCACAAGCCACACGAATAGCAATCACCACAGCAATGTTCATTCAAGCGACAGTGTGGTGAGTCGCTCCACCAGCGCCTCGCGCAGCCGATCGGCGACGATTAATCGACGAAACAGCAACGACGAAGTAACTGCCAATGGTCGCAGCGACAGCAGAGGTCGCAGTAGATATGCGACAATTAATGGTCCTGTTTCTCCATGCAGTGCGACCAACAGCAGACAGAGGTCTGTCTCTACTGAGCGTCGACGCAGAAGTACCTTGGATAACAACGATGGTGATATAAGGGAGGAAGATCCGTACCCTACGCTTACCGGTAGCAGCGAAAATGACAGTGCAAGCATCGGCAGAGCCATCAACAAGCTGGAATCCAGCCGGAACGAATTGCACGCACAGAGCAGTCCGAAATTCCAAAATCGCAATGCTAGGTCGAACTTTAATAGCGGCCCCGTGAGTCTGTTGAAGCAAGAAGCAGATAGTACCGATGCTTCCTATGGTAATAATAATAACATCTATGCTGCGTCTGCTCTAAGTAAAGATAGAAAGGCTGTAGGGGGAAGTAATCCTACTGGCAATACTGTTTCAAATGGTAGAAGAGGCAGTTACGACACGGTACACAGCACAGACAGTACCATGTCGCATCTCTCTGTGTCAACGGTCAGCAGCCACAGGAATCGCCCAAACAATAGTGCTAATCACCCTACTCATAATGTAAGTAATAACGTCAACACGTATCCATCTGAGAGACCCATGTCCACAGTAGGATTGCAACGCTCCCCACCACTCTCTGCCGCCTCCCACCGGCACAGGAACCAATATGACAATAATAGCCCTAGCAATCGCGATGCGAATAGGCGTCGCTACAGTGAGGTTACAGACAGCACAGACGCCAATTATTCCAGTATTCGTCACCATGAGTATAATTTGGAGGATATAAATACTGATCCCACCCGCCCTCCTGTGTATGCTACTGAGCCGTATGTTGCTAATATTAATATTACTAGTGCTGGACAACCTGTGCAAGGTGATACGCAGTTTTACCCTATTCACTACTTGGATGCTGAGAGTGTTGGAAGAGAAGTGAGCAATGGGGTGATTATTGAAGGCAAAAACAAAATCAACAACAACAGGCGTGGCACTGACAGCAGTCGAGTTAGAAGTCCGAAGGTGAGCAAGCCAGATGAGGGGCATATCAGTAGCAGCAGCTCCAGCGCCAATGATCGTGACGTTCCTTATTCTAACGAGAAGAATGAACGCGCCTTCCACGTGCAGAAAAATAGCAATGACCAAGATCCAGACTCTTTTATGGAAATGAAGGCGCTGGACTACATAAATCGCTATTACCGCGGCGACAACACAGGGAACAGCAGCACCGGCAACTTTTCCCATGCTGACAATGCACAGAAAAAGATTATCAAGACAAACCAACAGCAGGCTCCCACGCCGTGGACTTTGTCCAAATACAATACTGTTCCTAACAGCAGCAGCACCAGTAACAATAATATTAGCAGCAGCAGCAGGCCGAACGCCAACAGCAACAGCAAAAGCAAAGGCGATGCTGGTAATAGTAAAAGAACCAAAACGCCACAGCTTGCCGTGTACCGAGGGCGCGGTGCGAGTACCGACATGACAGAGGAGACAACTGCACGGATTTCACAGAATGCGGTTACCAACATACGCGCTTCCATCCCGAAGGTGCCAGTCCCGTCCGTGGAAGCTGTTCCGCAAATCAAGGAGCCCGTGTACCACAATGCCGCGCAGGCAGATATGGCTGGGTATATTGAGAGCATGCGCAGAAGGAAAGTTTAAAATGTTTTTGTGCTGTCTATGGGTAATTGAACTGTATAATTACAGTATTACATACAATGCGATTATTCCACTGCAAGAAAACAGAACACATCTTACACAACAATGTTATTATTAATTGGATTGTTGGCGGTAATTCACCGTCGAACTCCAGCAAACAGAGTTTGGTGAAATGAATAGATTTCAGGCGGATGAGGGCACCCGTTTGATGCCGAAGCTGAACATTGGCAAGTCTTTTCCAGAGCCTTTGTCTCTGACATGGCGCGTCAATCACACGATTCCCTATTTGCTCGGTGGCACCACCTTCTTGCTTGGATCTTACCAATATCTTCCAGCAGTAAGTAATTTTGTGCTTGGTGGCTGGCTCTTTACAATTGGAAGCACCGGCTTTCTATACGCTGACCTGTGTGAGTGGTGGAAGAACAACCGTGTGGGCTGCGCTTTCGACGAGGAGTTCAGAGACGATTACGAGGCTCAGTTCGCTTCATATTATGACTCTCCTTCTTCCGCCAGTGGCAAATATCAACGTGCTGAGAATGGCTTGAACTTTGCATTCTCTGCGTTTGGCTCACTTCTGTATTTGATCGGCAGCATTATGTTCATTCCAGACCTGAATCTGATGGTCCAAGGGACAGTGATCTTCATCCCCGGCAGCGCGGTCATCTTTCTCTCCCAGATGATCAAGCTGTACCGTGCCGGATGTGCAGCGCCTCCTGGCAAGTTTCATCAATTTCAGTATCGTTCTTTTGCCTTGGGCAACCTTTCGCAGGATCTGTCTGGCGTGGGAGTGGATTTATGCGCCGGTTTGGGCGGATTTGCATACATGATTGGCAGCTACCTGTTCCTCCCTTCCATAGCGGTGACTCCGGAAGAGGTGATCCGTGCTGCAGTGTGGTTTCTGTTTGGTGGCGCGTTCTTCACGCTCAGTGGTCTCTTCATCGTGTACAGATACTTCTGCACGCTGAACTTTGCGCACTAAATTATATGATACTTCACTTTGTGGCATCTTATATTTAAAGGTGTGTCAATTCTGTTATTTTGCGATATCAATGGTATGATACCAGTACTTTTATATATCCTTGCGCTTTTGTTGAGATGTGGAAAACGCTAAGAATAAAGTACCTGTGGGTGTACTGAAGTTTTTGTGGTTTTTTATAATTAAACAGAAGGGTAATACTCAGGCCAATGAAAAGGAATGTAAGCCAACACCACGGCATGCTCATAGTAGGTAGCTCTGTCGATCACACTTTTGCTCAGATATCCCACTGCCCCGCCTTTTTGTTTTGAATTAGATAATCCGAATACCTGATCGTCCGCATGACCCAATTCCATCCCACTGTTTACCACGAGATCCCTAATTTTAGGAGGCAATCCAAAAGAAGCGGTGCGGGAATAGCCTACTTTGGCGCCATCAAATACAGCAATCCACGCGAAACACTCGAGTTCGTTCTCTGGTGTCAACTGGACACCTCCCTCGAGACCCAAAGAAAATGAGGGGCCTTTGCCATGCAGCAATTCATACTCTTTATACGCTGCCTTCGCTCGGTTCAATGCTCCAAGTTTGGTTTCGGCATCGGTCATGGGTTGGTCGCTAATGCCACTAGGTACGTCAAAACCCTCGCCAGTTATAGAATCGTTTTCCAATGCTCTTTTGGTCCCGTTTATAGCAGCATTCAGCTTCACCGGATTCTTAGAGCCAACTGCAAGTGTGATCATCGTATTCGTCAGATTGGTATGCACGTCAATTCGATAGGAAGCTAAAAACAGCAAGCAACAAATTTCAAATTTGAAACCATGTTATAAAAGAGCCATTTCGCATAAAATGGATGAGCCACAAAATTGACATTTTTCGCATTCAAACGGAGTTGAACATCCAACGTGCTGTTGAGATCCACCTAGATCTATCGGTACAGTTCTCCAGTAAACTATGTCCATAAAGCTTGAAAGCATCAAAGAAGACGCACCTGAGTCTGTCTGGTTGTCTGCGTTTGCAGCTGTGCTTCAAGAGTACGAACATCCACACTCTTCGACAGAGACTCCGAGCAACGCCGACATCGTCGTAGCTTTTGACCTAATCCATGCAAAGTTAGCAGCTTTTGAGCAAGGTAAGAATATATTGATAACGAATTTTTGTATAATTTCATGTACGCTAATCGCTCTCAACATTCCTGTGGTAGGTGATGACAAGCTAATCCTCTTACTGCTGGACACGTTGCGGGTGTTGCTGCGATTTCGAGAAAATGTGGGGACAACACTCACGCTAAAGCTGATGCGTACTTTACTGAAGCTTTGTTTCTTTGAAAACCAAAATGCTGCAGCCCAGCTGGCGGCACGCTGTCTGATTAACCTTCTCTTTGACAATCCGCCGAACGTCGAAATGTTTCTGTCGGTCGAGGTCGACGGCATTGCCAAGATTGCGCATATCTTGGAGAGGCATTACGCCGAAGCTCACCTGATGGTCGACACGAGAGATGTTGACTGCTTGCACCACCATTTGGTGCGAGCGCTGCACATGATTGTTTGTCAGAGGTACGTATTCTATTTCACATCTTCTCAATCCAGTCCAGAGAAAGCTCAGCATTTCATGTGCAATGTTTATATCTCATATGTATTCCAATCTTGTATTCTTTCTAACAGTGAGAGTGCTCGCGACGAGCTGCGTCCTGTCGACAAACCTCATCCTCTCACGTACTCTTTGGTCCGCGCTCTGATACAGCGGTTACACTTGTGTGTCGCTCCCAACAGGGAAATCCAGTCAAGTCCCGCACATTTTCCACGCAGCGAGGTGATAGGTAAATTGTACGTAGAAACTGCTCGGCTGCTGTGTGTGTTGGATTGGCATGTGGTTCTGCATGTACATTCCACTGTACACAGTGGCACCAGCCATTCAACATTAGCTGACAGCAACGGCGCGCACAGTGTGTTGAGCAGACAACTGCTAATTACCATCATATCTGCCATTGTCAAGAGTTCTGTGCCATATTCTGCACTTGGTGATACTGAACCAGTGCATGCTTTGAGTGGGTTGAGAGATCAGTGTCAGGACGTCAGTGTGCAGCTGGCTATGTTTCTGCCTACTGAGTGTTACAGTGACCATGCTGTGCTCACAGAGCTGTCTGCACTTGTGCATGGTTCGGATAAGGCAAGTCCAGGAAATGTAGCATCCACTGTGGATACAGCAGGCAAAGCTAAAGCTGATTCAAACATTGCTTCCATGCATATCGACACTATGACTCGCATTGCCCTTCATTTGGTGTCCGTGCTGCACCGACAGCTGCAGAAAGTGTACAACGAGTACCCATCTACTGACCCTAATATGATTGATAGCAGCAGTCGCGTGATGAAACCCGTCGAGCAATGTGCGTTACTCTCTCCAGTGTTGGTAAGCTTGGCGCACATTTTTCTGCTTCCTTTTCTTGCTACCTTTTCTTGCTGATAATAAGGGCTCTACTGACTAGTTTTCTCTATCAACATTTTCTATTTTCTCGCATCTGATAGATGGTGCTGACTAGTTTGTGCACGCACAATAGCACTGCTTTAGACGCAGTGAAAAGTGCCGTTTTCCCCCACGCCTACCAGCCTCTGTCCGGTGCGGGCGACATAAACCAGACGAAAATGGATCCCACGGACGTACCCCCAGGCACACTTCGTTGTTATTTAACCAAGCTCATGATCTCCCTGGACAGCCAGCTGAAGCGCTGCGTGGCTGAATTTCTGTTTGTGCTGTGCTTGGAGGACGGTGAGTGTATGCGTGGGATGTGTGGTGTGAACATGGACTGCATACTCGTTATCTTCGTGGCCCATTATACTTTCATTTTATTTGCTTTTCGCTAAACGACTGTTTTCTTTCGTCCCTTGCAGCGGATGAATTTACGGCGAGGACTGGTTTTGGCAATGCTGTGGCGCTGCTCCAGCTCAAGGGATTGTGCTAGTTTCTTATGAAATACAAATCAATCATTCTTATTTTTGTTTGCACCTGCCCGTAACTTCGTCTTGTTGTATCGGTTCCTGTGGTTGTGAAGTGTTATGCCCTCTTCGTTTCTTCTTTTCTTCTGTTTTTAACTGTTAACCGGTATGCATAAATCTTTGACTTCATGCTGATACCGAGAGACGAAAACGGTTGGTGGACACTGTTGTTCATTAAATCCATCGCTCAAACAACGTCAACATGCCTCACACTACGACAAAAGTACAGCGTTTGAAACGCCCGGACTATAGACCTAATGAGAAAATGAGAAGGAAAATGCAAAAGGAAGTGGAGGACGCGAAAACCATTCAGGATTTGCGCATCACGAGCGTCCAGAAAGGAGCGAAGAAACAGCGTGTTGCGCAAGTGACGCCCTTGAGAACGATTGGAAAGAATGAAAAAGTTCTTCGGGCTCTTAGAAAGAAACTGAACTCGATCAATGACTTGATGGAAAAGGAAAAGAACGGCGTCGAGTTGGACGAACAGCAGTTGCAGAAGGTGGCTAGCTTGGAGGAAGTTATGGCTCAATTGAGTGAGTTTGTTGACAAGAACGACAAGAAAGGTAGAAAGAGAAGTTTAGCTGGGTCTGATGATGAGAGCGAGCAGGAATCAGGCGAAGAAGATTGAGTATCAAATGGAAGTTGTATGCATTATGGGATGTTGATGGATGTTGTATTGCAGTGTAAATAAGATGAGAGTGCTTCTTTAATCCTTTTCTCCGTGCTATTAAGTACCTTTGAATTGAATTGATGACTTCTTTAAATACGAACATGCTTTCATTTGAAGAGAAGAAGAGGAAGAGTCGTACCATCTTAAGCTGAACGTCCATCGCATGTACGATTAACGAAAACAAAAGTTATACCCGTATGATTACATTTATTTACAAAATCTTCAATAACATTCATCTATTACAACGTATATAGAAACAACAATACGCACAATTACGATAAGTTGTATCGTACATACATTGCTACAGCGTAATGTCACCCACAACCTTAAAAACATACAAACGGAAGACTAATGTCCCGCACACACCCACTGTGGCCCCTGGGTACTTAACTGTGCGTTTAACTCCCGCTCCCCAGCCTCACTAGCGCTGCTGCACTGGCAGCAATACGCGCACTTTTCGGCACTGCGTGTGAGTTTAACTGACAGTTTTGCTTCGTTGGGGACGGTGTTGCGGAGGAACATGTAGTCCACCGAGGCATCCCACTCGCTGCCCGTGAAACAGTGCACCTGCGTGTATGATAAGGTAACGTGAGGTAAGCAGAAGGAAATAATAATAAACGGAACAAAAAGATTCAATCAGAAAGAGGCGTGAGAGAATAAAAAAAGTAACAAGGTCCGTATATCCATTACAACCTCCAACAGTCAAAAGACTGTCAGTGTAAATGCAATAATGGTCGAGCAACGTCGATAAGTAAATATAGTACCTTGAAATTGCACTGCAAGCAGCGAAGATTGTTGCACGCAAAGTGTGCAAAAGCTGATGTTTTCCTCCCTCGCGGGATGCTGACTCCCCCGATAACTACTCGGCTGCATCTACAAAAAAGAACAAAAATATGAAAGAAACGCACACGGTTAGAGAAGGATTGCCGAACATGTAAATAGAATGAACACAAGGCACAACTTACTTCTGTTTTGCACCGTTACTGCTGTTGTTGTTGCCATTGGTTGTGTTCAAACCATTGGCAGCGTTGCTCACAACCGTGGTAGCGTTGATACTGGTAGGTAAGAAATGGGACGCTTTACTCTCACCTTTTGGCTCGCCGTGTGCCTTAAATACAGCATTTTGGGAGGTAAAAGTGGCCGTGTTGCCTTTCGAAAAGAGAGCGCTGCTATTGTGATTGTTATTGTTGTGGTCTTGAGTATAAGTTGCGCTGGAGTGTGCATTACTGTGGCTGGCGTGTGCTCCACCAAACAAGGTACCATTGACACCACTCCCACTTTTGCCCGTAGCCGCAGGACTGCCGTTCATAGCGTTGTATATGCTAGGCACTTTGTTGTTACTACTGTTGTTATTGTTATTGTCGGAGGACTCCACACTGTCAAAGGAGTTCGCTAAATAAGACGGCGACATGAGTGGATGGTTGTTGTTATTAGCACTCATGTTGAACATGCTCACGCTGTGCGCAAAGTTACTCGTATTCTGAACAGTTTGTAGTGATTTTTGTGCGCTGCCGTGGCTGCTGGGCGAGTCGAATGGCGACGATATATTGGAATCTGCTGTGATGTACTTGGTCGTATTGTAGGCACCAGAAGTGTTGTATGTATTTGAGTCCGTGGTATTCGTGTTTGCGGTGGTGTACGCGCTCTGGTCGTGCATGTTATTCATGGAAGGAAACTTCCCGTTATGGCCAGCGTTACCATTCGTTCCGGATTTAGCAGATTCGAGAAAGAACTGGCTGTTCAGCGGCGATGTTATTGTTGACGCTTGGTTGTTGTATGTGAATGCCGATCCAGTGTTTGGCTGCGCTTTGGAAGCGTTCGGGGCAAGCTGCGGTTGCGAAGGTGAGCCCATGAGATTCAATAGGTTGTCGATCGAATTCTCGTCGGCATCATGAAGAGACAACTTCCCCTGGCTGCTCGAAGGAGCCACAGCGGAGGAGTGTGGTTGCTGCGGCTTTTCAGGTGAGCCGTAAGCAAACCTGTTGCTGTTTCTTGTGTTGTCTTGGTTGTTTGGCGCTTCTGGTGATGTTGCGGCGGACGAAGGATCTACTGCAAAGCGATTCTTCGGATTAAAAGTCGTGGTCTGAAAAAAGCGTTTAAGGTAAATTTTAACTACGCTTCAAAAATAGTGAAGTGCAGCGGGTCACTTACGTGAGATGCATTCTTGTCCTTGGCAGGTGGATGGGGCACAAACTTTATCGTGCCGCCACGATTCGATGGTGGCTTCGGGGACTGCACTACTTCGTCCAGGTCTTCAAGAAGAGAGTCCAACGAAAAATGATCTTCCGCCATAACTTCAAATCAACGAGTTCGTCGTACGCGGTGCAGTAGTCTATCTGTTTCGTGGAAATGAGCTTGAAAAAAAAATCGAGTCTTGGGTCAACGTCGTCTGCTGATTATAAGGCACTTGTTATTTCAGCGGGGGATTAAGATTTTCTTATTTATGAGCACATGGAAGCAACTGCAATTCTTAATCCAACCTACTCAAAGGCACAAAGTGAAACTGATGACCGTTTAGCAAGGTTGGTTTGCTGACTGGCTGATCGCCAATAAATTGCAAACTGACATTACACTTCGGCTTGAAGCCTTTCAAAGAGTGTTTTTGGTCTTGTGTTGCTCGTTTTCGTCGGTTACTTTAAACTCGCAATTGACACTTCTGATCGAACCTGACTCAGCTAAAGTGATCTGTTGTTCAATCATTGGTCCAGACAATAAAAACAATACGAGCTAAGTCAACAATGTTAAAAATAAAGATTGCAGATGGAGCTGAAGGAGTGGATGGTCTGGCTTCGCCATTATCATCCGACGGCCTCGTACCTAAGCCTGGTCGGCAAAATCACCATGTACTTCAGAAGTTCAGCTGGTTTCTGAATTTCAAGGACCCCAAAGACGGAGAACTGTACACGAATGCCTTGCGTGATCTGTTCTATTTCCCTACGTTTGTGCCGATTGTGCTCGTCATCATAGTGTTTGCCTTTGTGTTGGGAGACCAAAAGGAGCTGGGCCATGCTTTAAGAAACGGCTGGGCAATGGCATGGCTTTCCATTGTGTCTTCATTAAGTTCGTTTCTGCTCCTCATCGTGTTTGCCTTCGCACAGATGTGTGATTATATTGACATACAACGACCCATACCGCCTGCACTCTATCGGTTCGCCAGCTATCTTTTGCGGAATTTTATGTTCGGCCGGGTCCCAGATGCAATCTTGCTGTTTAGTGCGTTTGGCCAGGGCTTCGGCTTTCTGATGGTGGCCGTGGGCAACTTCTGTGCAGGCTGTGGCGACTTCTACACAATAGAACTATGTGGTGCCAATTCCATACGCTACTATCCGTGGCAGAAAGTGTTCTTTTCGTACACCATCCAGTTAATCCTGCCGATTTTTTTGAAATCGACGCACCGCTATTCCTCCGCCTTGTCAATGATTGTAATCACAACATTTATGATTATTGCCTTAACGGTGGGAGAGTACCAGTTCAGCAGCCAATTGATCGTGGTGGTGGTGATCTTCAATGTGAGTATGTTCGAGTTTGAAAGATACCGAATGACCTCGTTTTTACTCTCGAAAGAAGCCCTAACGCTGGAACAAAGCAAACAAGAGAAAACAAAAGCAGAAGCGAACGCGCAGCTAGAGCGGCGAATGAACCAAGCGCTACTTCAGCAGGTAAGAAACTTCATCTGTTTTCTTGCCATTTTATTTGTTGTCATTTTATTTTATATAATTGCCTCCGTTTTGTGTTTGTTTCGTGTAGATTTTGCCGCCCCAAGTAGCAAAACAGCTGTTGAGTGGTCAAAAAGTGGCCCCAGAGCAGTTCGAAGAGGTAAGATATGGCATTTTGATTTTTTTTTATTATTTCGATTGTGCTCACACAATACTGTTTCTGTTTGTCACATTCTTTTTCCTTTCTTCAGGTGACGATATTTTTCTCGGATGTGGTGGGCTTCACGAACATCTGTGCGGCTGTGACGCCGATTCAGGTGGTGAAGATGCTCAACGAATTGTACACCGTCATGGACTATTGTACATCCCATTTTCCCCTCTACAAAGTCGAAACCATCGGGGACGCCTATATGCTGGTGGGGGGCCTGCCGGTACGCGACACGCACCACGCGCAGCAAATCGCTGATTTTGCACTCCTTGTGAGCACGGCGGTGCAGGCGGTGAAAAGCCCCGTTGACGGCACACCCATCAATATCCGCATTGGTAAGCGTGCTTCTTTTTGTCTTTTTGTTTGTTTGTGAATGCGACTGCTTTTTTCATTTGTTTTTGTGTGTTGCATTTCTTTTTAGATTATGCAATTAAAGTCTCTCCTTTTCCCCTCATTGGCCATTTCTTTATTCTTTTTTCTTTTTGCATTATTTGTAACAGGTATTCACAGTGGCTCGTGCATGGCCGGCGTCGTGGGCAATCTAATGCCCCGGTACTGTTTATTCGGAGACACTGTCAACACCGCCAGTCGGATGGAGAGCAACGGCGAACCTGGTGAGTTCAAAAGAATGACTGTATATAATGATGTGTATTATTGGCATACTCGTACGATCTAACCACCGCCATATCTATTTCCACTCCTTTTCTTCAGGCAAGATTCATTTATCTTCCACGGTCGCCGACATTCTCCAAAAGACCGGAAAGTATATTATCAGTGAACGAGGCGCTATCCCAATTAAAGGTAAACCTTGTTGTTCTTTTTTTCTTGTGTCTTCGTGTGCCGTGTCCTGATTTCACATCAATAAGAGCGATGGATATCACTCTGTTTTCAAGTTCTTATTTACTCATATTTTGCGCTTTTATCCATGTTTAGGCAAGGGCATTATGACAACCTACTGGCTGGACAAAGCGCACGAATCGAATACAAACAGGTACTTTTCCTACCTTCATGTTGCGTCTATGGTGTTGGCTTTCGTCTTTTTCCAATAAACCAGACCTCACAACCATGTATGCTTGTATCTTCATCAATAACATAATGTCTGTGTTGTTACAGTAATGAGCTGGCGATCGCGAAGCTAGAGGTGATGGTGCAGGAGATCCTGCAATCAAATGAACAGGAAGAACTGCAGCGCGACTATGACAACAATGGGGGCGGCAGCGACAACGGTATGTATGCTACTACGTGTGTCTTAAATGCAGTTATTTCGACATGATTCTTACCAAATTAACACTTCTGCACACAGAGTATGATATGGAGGACATGAGTGTAAACAGCAGGGCCCACGTCGTGGATGAAACGAACCTTTTTACCTCCGAGCTGGGGGTCATTAAGGAGCACCAATCGAGCAAGAGCAAAATGGATGTATTTAACATCGAAGGAGGCGCCGGGGCGGGTGTTGACAACGCGATTCACGGTACAGTGAGCGACCTGCAACCACAAGGGCAGACGAAGACGCCCAAGGGTAGCAGGGACGGAAGCTCCACCCCCAACAGCCAAAGTACCTATCGCCAGAGGGCCCACAGCTCGCCAGACCGCGCGCACAACCGGTCAAGCAACAGCGTCGTCTCTCC
>LNAP01003675.1_pt1 | contig 14588 bp, 14 predicted proteins | sample 602601 | NCBI WGS metagenome assembly LNAP01 (sample SAMN02440304, study PRJNA202911) | soil metagenome | biome: Subtropical and temperate rainforests or woodlands; isolation source: soil samples (1 kg each in a 20% v/v slurry with milli Q water) were... ...
ACCAACTCGAAGCGCTCACCACCCCGCAACAGCTTTCGCTTCGGTCGACACACCTGGCGGCGAGCCTGCATCTGCTGCTGGGCCGCGTGGGCCGAGTAGGAGGGTGTAGACAAAATAAAGTAAGCTGCTTGTCCCTTGCCTACACAGCATTGCACCATGCCTAAAACCGGACGCCCGCCCGTAATCGCTGCGGAGCATTACCCTCTGCTGACCAGACTCGCTCATGCGCAACCCTATTCCAGCCAAGCCGAACTGGCGCAAGCATTCCATGCTGAAACGGGTATCACCGCTCATCCCGACACCTTTGCCAAAGCACTCAAGCTGGCCGGGATCGTTCGTGTAAAGGAACGAGCCAAAGGTAGCTTCCAGCCACCCGAGCCTCGTAAGTCTTATGGTTACACCGAGGCCCATCGGCGTCAGTTGCCGGAACAGCGCTACCCCAGTTGTCTGACGGACGCAGAATGGACGCTGGTCGCTGATTTGTTTGAAGTCTCGGGAGGCCGTGGCGTGCCGCCTCGTCACTCCCGACGGACGCTTTTGGAAGCGTGCTGCTATGTCGTGCGCACGGGATGCTCATGGCGAATGCTGCCTCATGAGTTTCCGCATTGGGACAACGTCTATAAAACCTTTCGATGGTGGAGCTGCCTGCTGTGTTCGGGTTGGACGCCGCTGGCACCGTGGTATCGGTTGGCCGCTCTGTGAAGGATTTCAAGGAAGGTGATCGGGTGTATGTCAATCCAGGACTGAGTTGCGGTAGCTGCAAACAGTGCCTGGCCGGGCTTCCGACGCGGTGTGCTAGCTACACCTTCATGGGCTATTTCGGATTTAGCCCGTCGTCGAAAGAGGTATTCCGCGAGTATCGCCATGCAGGGGACGCCCAGTATCTCCGAGCACCTGCACGTAACCTGATCACGTTGGCTGATGACTTGCCGTTTGAAGTAGCCACGCGTCTTGGATACCTAGGTACTGCTTACTCTGCGTTGAAAAAGCTCGAACTCACACCAGGTAAGAGCTTGCTGATACTGGGGGCCTCTGGAACCTTGGGTATCGGTGCGACTCTTGCCGCAGTGGCGATGGGCGTGACGGACGTCATTGTGGCAGCACGAGATGGGGCTGTACTCGAACGACTTCGCCAACTGGCGGCAAAGCGCATTCGCACCCTCGCACCCTGCAGATCACGAATACCGATTTGTACCCAAGCATTCGTGAAATGTCTCCGTTTGGAGTTGATGCCATTGTTGATACGCTTAGCGCGAGGACTCCTGCGGACCTATTCCGATCGATCCACACCCGTTCATGTGCACCCAGCTTCAGTACATCGGCTCCCTATGGTTCACCACGGCTGAAGCTCAGGAGTTGATGGCGTTGATCAGAGCAGGTTTGCTCGACACCAATCAGTGGGTACCTCGCCCCTACACATTGGACCAGCTCAACCAAGCCCTTGAAGACATCCAAACCGATGCGAACGGCTTCTTGAACTACCACATCGTGCACGAGTAACGGCGAAGCATGGCGACGACACAGATCGTCGCCATGACGTTGTTCTCAACTCGCTTTTGTTCTAGGTTGCTCGTATAAGTCATTGCCGTTTTCGAGGGCGTTCCATGGCCTGGCCCAATGTCGCGCCGTTCATACCTCCTGATCAGATCCTAGCGGATTTCAGCGTATGCGAGTCGTCCGACCTAGAGCAGGCGGTGCTGTGCGGTGAGCGGATGTTCTGCAAGAACCGGCTTGAGAAAAAGGGAGCAGACTTCAAAGCTCGATTTTTTCATCGATCAGCCGGCGAGGCTGGGGTTGCCAGAATGTCCTTCGGGGGAGAGGTCGCGATCAATCCAGGGAAGCTGGATGACATCGTACTGGTCCAGTCGGTCCTCACTGGACATGAGCACGTGATCAGTGATCAGTTGCGCCTCACCTGCAACCCGGGACATGGCACTGTTTTCAACTACCACCAGCACACCTTCTTCAATCATTTTCCTGGCACTGACAAGCTGCTCGTGCGCATAGACCGAACGCTGCTGGAAACCATGCTTCAACGTCAGCTGGGGAGGAGTATCAAGCAAGACATTTACTTTCAGCCGCATCTGCCCACGGATACTTTAGCCGGTCAGAATTGGCTGCAGACACTGGGCTGGGCTTACAGCCAGCTATCGTCCAAGTCATTACTTTCATCTTATCTGGAAAGGCAAATTGGTGAGGTGCTGGCCTCTTCTTTGCTCGAGTTTCATGAAAGTAACCACAGCCAGGCGCTGCGTGAGTCGGCAGAAAAGAAAGTAGTCCCTGCGGTTGTTCGGATGATTGAGGAGTTCATGGAAGAGCATGCGCAAGAGCCCCTTACGATCTCCCAAATTGCAACTCACGCTGGCGTGACTGCTCGAACAGTTCAGCTGAGCTTTCAACGTTGTCGTGGGCTATCGCCTATGCAATGGTTAAAGGAAATTCGCCTGCAACGCGTTCGTGTCGAGCTCGAAGCTAAGCAGCTTTTTGGGGGGGAGGTGTCGTCCACGGCATTGAAATGGGGATTTACTCATCTCGGTCGATTTTCCGCTGAATATAAACAGCGATTCGGAGAATCACCGTCCATGACGCTCAGGCGGCGAGGGAGCTAATGAGCTCTGCTCCATATTTTTCATCACCAACTTCTAAGGTTAACCCTGCGCCTTGTTTGCAGGAGGGTATTTATCGAGTACGTTAACAGGCGTATCGATAGTCACTATTAGTAGGTTCGATTTCACAGGTTAGAGGCTTTCCATTATTGTGGTTCTCGATGAAGTGAGGCCCGGTTTCCCTCTTTGTACCAGCCGAGTGTCCTTCATTTGCCCCTTTGGTGTTGCCGCTTGCCTGCAGGCGGCTTTTTTCCAAAATCTATCTAGTCATTGCGTCTTCAAATAGCACGTAATGGCCTCTTGGTTCCTTGGGCTGGAATAAAAACCTCCCTTTACTATGGCCGTTAGGCCATAGTTTTTTTCGTCCCCGTTTTTTCAGAAGCTGAAATTGTCTACAAAGTAGCGTTTGATATGCCTAGTGAATAGGCATTATCCAATGCGCTGTGCATCCAGTGTAGCAAGCGCTTCTTGCAAGGTGTGGAATGCAGGCTCTAGAGTGATGGCGAGCTGATCGGCCCGCTTTGTTGGTATCCAAGCGCGCCTGCCCAGAAAAAGCTCGTCGCCAAATCGTTTGCGAAGCTTGGCTATAGTGTTACTGATTGCTGGCTGCTTCACCCCCAAACGTTCAGAAGCTCTTGTTACACCGCCCTCACGATAAACCACCAAAAAAGTGATCAGGCTATGCAGATCTGCTTCCAGCAAAATTTTCTCAAGGTTCTGCATGTTGACCCCGCATATTGGTTTCCATAAATAAGGATCTAAAGGAGATGCTTCGGCAATTGGATGTCAAGCACTCCATCAGCGTTGTGAAACTAGAGCTTGAGAATTGTTCTATCATATGTTCTTGATCATTCCAAAAGCCGCTTATGATCATCGAGCTGAAATTTTTGTGTAGCGCAATTATTGAATGGTTCATGCAGCCCGGCTCTGTTCGGAGCACATTGACCAGCTCGTCAATGACTAGAAGAACATCATCGTCAGGACGGTTGTCAAAGCGGATTTCTAATGCGCTTACTGATATCAACTCCATTGCTATTCCTCTCGAATAAAAATTGGTGATGACTCACCACTTTGGATCGAAAAAGCGTTTAAGTATTTTCTTGAAAGACGGGCAGCGCTATAGCAAGTCGCTGCCCATAATTTCAGTTTTGGCTCATATGCCAGCCGCCACCAAGCGCTTTATAAAGTTGCACTTCACTGTTGATTTGATCAAGCTGGTCGTTTAACAGCTTCTGCTGTGAGGCGAATAGCTCGCGCTGAGCATCCAATACAGTCAAATAGCTATCAATACCCTGGTCATATCGCTGCTGAGCTAGGTCAAAGTATGATTTATAGTTATCGACTAGCTCGCGTTGGGCGCTAAGTTGCTTGCCAAATGTTCCCCTCGCAGCGAGTCCATCGGCCACCTCTCGAAAAGCTGTTTGGATACTCTTTTCGTAGGTCGCAACATTCACATCTTTCTGAATTTCTGCGTAATCGAGATTGGCTCGCAACTTTCCTGCATTGAAGATCGGCACACTAATTTGTGGAGCGAAGCTCCAGTTGTCGGATCCGCCGTTGAACAAGCCGTCCAGATCGCTGCTTGCTGAACCCACTGAAGCTGTCAGGCTAATGCGGGGAAAGAAGGTCGCACGAGCCGCGCCGATATTGGCATTTGCGGCCAGAAGTTGATGTTCAGCGGCACGAATGTCTGGTCTGTTGAGCAGCAGATCCGCTGGTAGCCCCGCTGGAACCTTACTTAGGGCGCTCATGGCCAATGGCGAGCCGTGCGGCAAATCAGATGGAATCTTGCTGCCCAGCAACAATTGCAGTGCGTTCACATCCTGCGCGATACGTCGGGTGTACAAGGCCTGCTGAGCCTGGGCTTGGTTAACCAAAGTCCTGGCCTGTCGAACATCTAGCTCAGACGAAGTGCCTGCTGCTGCACTGGAGTCGATCATTGCCAAGCTTTCAACATAGCTGGTCAGCGTGGCGTCCGTCAGCTCTAAAAGCGCTTGGTCAGTTCGCCACAGAAAATAAGTGGTAGCCACATCGCTTATGAGGGCGATCTGAACGCTGCGCTGCGCTTCCTCTGTAGCCAGATACTTCTCAAGCGCTTGGCTCGATAAGCTTTGGATACGGCCAAACAAGTCCAGCTCATAGGCAGTTACCAGGCCAACTTGGTACTGGCTGTCGATACGAGAGTCGCCTGTGGAGGACAAGTCGTCCGGTAAACGGGTTCGATTTCCGGATGCATCGCCATCAAGCGTGGGAAACCGCTCCGCTCTCTGGATGCGGTAGAGCGCCCTGTAAGATTCAACATTTTTGGCAGCGATCCGAAGATCTCTGTTGTTATCAAGCGCCACACCTAAGAGGCGGACCAGCGCTGGATCTTTGAAGAACTCCTTTGTCTGTGGAAGAGCCGCTGCGACACCCCGCTGATCCTCTTGTCCTTCGTAAGCCTGACCCGCAGGCCATTGCGCCTGTACAGGTGAGGCTGGCTGCTGATAGTCGGGGATCAAGCTGCATCCGCCGAGCATCAGCAACGCAAACACGGGGAGCGACTTAAACTTCATGAGTCACCTCCTTCGTTTGTGACTTTCGTTTCATGAACCCTTCAAACAACTTGACTACCACCACATAGAACAGTGGAACAAAGAAGACGGCCAGTACGGTTGCGGTGATCATTCCTCCGACCACGCCCGTAGCAATCGAATGCTGACTACCAGCCCCTGCACCGGAGGCGATGGCCATCGGAAGCACACCAAAGGTGAATGCTAGCGAGGTCATCAGAATCGGACGCAGACGCAGCTTGGCGGCCTCAATCGCAGCCTTGACGATCGGATAGCCTTCCTTCTCGTACAGCTCTTTCGCGAATTCCACGATCAAAATGGCGTTCTTAGCCGACAGACCAACAGTGGTCATCAAGCCGACCTGGAAGTAAACATCCGCGGTCAGGTCGCGCCACAGCGTCGCCAATACCGCACCCAATATGCCCAGAGGAACGACCATGATCACCGAGACCGGTACCGACCAGCTTTCATACAGTGCGGCGAGGCACAGGAACACAATGAGCACAGTCAATCCGTAGAGCAAAGGTGCCTGATCCCCAGTTTGGATTTCCTCATAAGACAGACCGGTGTAGCTCAGGCCGATGCCTGCTGGCAGCTGCTGCATGATTTCAGCGATGGCAATCATCGCGTCACCAGTGCTGTATCCAGGGGCTGGTTCACCGAGGATGTTCAGGGAGGATATGCCGCCGTAGCGCTCCAGTTTTGGTGAACCGTTCACCCACTCACCGGTTGCAAACGCCGAGAACGGAACCATCTGGCCAAGGCTGTTGCGCACGTACCATTTATCGAAGTCTTCAGGGGAGATTCGGGAGATATCTTCGCCCTGGACGTAAACCCGCTTAACCCGGCCGCGGTCGATGAAGTCGTTGACGTACATCGAGCCCCAGGCTGCCGACATCGTTTCGTTGATTGCCGCGATGCTCACTTGCAGCGCACGGGCCTTCTCGTCGTCGATGTTTACCTGGAACTGCGGCTCGTCGTCCTTACCGTTTGGACGCACTGCTTGGAGATTGGGGTTTTCGCTTGCCAGCTGCAGGAATTGGTTGCGAGCGTTCATCAACGCTTCGTGGCCAAGACCAAGGTTGTCCTGGAGGTACAAGTTGAAGCCCATTGCGTTGCCCATCTCCAGAATGGCAGGGGGCACGAACGCCATGACGCTGGCATCTTTGATCTTTGCAAAATGCTGGTTAGCCCGTTGCGCGATGCTGAATACGTCTTGGCCAGCGCCGTGACGATCCTTCCAATCCTTGAAGGTGATCAGCACCAGACCCGAGTTTTGACCACGACCAGCGAAGTTGAAACCATTCACTGTCATGAAGTGCTCAACCAACGCCCCTTCATCATTAGCCAGGTAGTCTCGGACCTCTTGAAGTACACCCTCGGTGCGCTCCGCAGAAGCGTTCGCCGGTGTGCGTACTTCGATCATCATCAAGCCCTGATCCTCATTGGGCAAAAATGCCTTCGGGATCTGAGTGAACAGATAGCCCGTTCCTCCAGTGATGAGCAAGAACGCAAGCAGGTATCTACCGCGCCCCTTCAGCATTGCGCCGACCCCTCGTTCGAAGCGCAGCGTGCCGCGGTCAAAGATTCGGTTAAACCAGCCGAAGAAGCCCTTTTTCTCGTGGTGGTGATCGCCTTCTGGAGCCTTGAGGATGGTCACGCAAAGTGCTGGGGTGAACACAAGAGCAACAAAGATCGACAATCCCATGCAGACCACGATGGTGATCGCGAACTGTTGGTAGATGATGCCAGCGGAGCCACCAAAGAAAGCCATCGGCACGAATACAGCCGACAGCACCATGCCGATACCCACCAAGGCCCCGGAGATCTGGTCCATCGACTTGCGTGTAGCCTCAAGGGGCGTCAAGCGCTCGTCGTGCATGAGCCGCTCTACGTTCTCGACCACGACGATCGCATCGTCGACCAGCAAGCCGATGGCAAGCACCATGGCGTACATGGTGAGTACGTTGATATTGAGGCCGAAGTACGGCAGAAGCGCGAATGTGGCGAGTAGCACCACAGGAACTGCCAAGGTTGGAATCAGTGTTGCCCGGAAGCTCTGCAGGAACAGATACATGACCAGGAAGACCAGTACCACTGCCTCGAAGATGGTGTGCACTACCGACTCAATTGAAGCATCCACGACGGGTGTTGTGTCATATGGATAAATGACCTCTACACCGTCTGGCAGATAGGCTTTTTGCTGCTCCATCAGCTTCTTGACCGCTTCTACAGTCTCCAGCAAGTTGCCACCGGTGGACAAACGAAGCGCCAGGCTTGCGGTTGGCGAGTCCTTGTATTGTGCAGAAATGGCGAAGCTGTCAGCCCCCAGTTCCGCGCGCCCGACGTCCTTCACTCGTACCTGGGAGCCGTCCGCGTTCACCTTGACCAGAATCTCATCGAACTGGCTCGGCGTTGTCATACGCGTTTTGCCGAGAACGGTCGCATTCAGTTGCACGCCTGAGCGAGTTGGTAAACCACCCAGCTGGCCCGAGGAAACCTGGACGTTCTGCTCTCGAATGGCATTGGCGACGTCGGTAGGTGTCAGTTGGTAGCTGTTGAGCTTGCCAGGATCCAACCAGATACGCATCGCGTAAGGGGAACCAAACAGCTGGAAATCGCCAACCCCAGGGATGCGCGAAATTGGATCCTGAAGCTGTGAAGCAATCAGGTTACCCAGATCGAAGTTATCGAGCTTGCCGGAGCGATCCACCAAGCTCATGACGAGGAAGAAGTTCATCTGGTACTTCACCACGCGAAGACCCTGACGCTGAACCTCCTCCGGCAAACGGGGTGTCGCCAGCTGCAGCTTGTTTTGCACCTGAACCTGAGCGATATCCGGATCGGTTCCTTGTTCAAAGGTCACGATGATGGTCATGCTACCGTCAGAGGCACTCTCAGCCGACATATATCGGAATCCATCGAGACCACTAAGCTGTTGCTCAATAACCTGAACCACCGTGTCCTGAACGGTTTGTGCAGACGCACCAGGGTAACTGACTTGAATCGACACGGCAGGGGCCGCGATGTTTGGATATTGGCTAATCGGCATCTTGGCCAGCGACAGCGCGCCGGCAAGCATGGCTACGATAGCGAGAACCCAGGCGAAAATCGGCCTGTCGATGAAAAAACGAGACATGAATCGTGCCCCCTCAGTTAGCCGAGGCTTCAGTGATAGCGGCGAAGCCGTCTGTCAAATTGACATTTTTGGCCTCTACCGCATTGACGGCGATGCCGCTGCGGACTCGTTGAACACCCTCGGTCACGATTCGTTCTCCTTCGGTCACGCCTTTGCTGATCAGCCAAGCGTTGCCCACAGTTCGGAGTGTCTGAACCTCACGAGACTCGACGGTATTGTCGGCGTTCACTACCCAGACGCTTGGCACCCCTCGCGTGTCTCGGCTGATGGCTTGCTGCGGTACCAGGATCGCAGCCTTCTGCACACCCTCCTTCAGCAGAGCATGAACAAACATGCCTGGCAGTAACTTGCGATTAGGATTTGGAAACTCAGCGCGAAGGGTCACAGAACCTGTTGTGGGATCAACGCTGACCTCTGAAAACTTCAGAGTCCCCTGCAACGGATACGCGCTTCCGTCATCCAAAGTCAGGCTCACCTCAGCCTGGTTTTCGCCTGTGTTCTGAAGACGACCTGACTCCAATGCCTTCTGCAACCCAAGAAGCTTTGTGATCGGCTGTGTGACGTCTACATAAATGGGGTCCAGTTGAGTAACGGTGGCGAGCGATTGTGCTTGGCCGTTAGTAACGAGGGCACCCTCAGTGACTGTCGAGCGACCGATGCGGCCTGATATCGGTGAAAGCACTCGGGTGTACTGAACGTCGATGCGAGCGATCTGGTAGTCGGCTTCCGCTTGTTTCCATGCGGCAAGCGCATCGTCGTACTGCTGCTTGCTGACCGCCTTGGTCTTCAACAGCGTTTCATAGCGTCGAGCCAGGTTTTCTGCACTCGTTCGATTCGCTTCTGCGCGACGCAACTGCGCCTCATAAGTCCGCGGGTCAATCTGGTAGAGCTGCTGACCAAGCTTGACTTCAGTTCCCTCAATAAACGATCGCTTTTGAAGTATTCCCGACACCTGTGGGCGTACTTCCGCTACCCGGAAGGCAGAGGTTCGACCTGGCAGGTCAGTCGTCAGGGTCAGAGGCTGTGAACGCACGGTGTACACGCCCACGTCAGGTGGAGGAGTTACCGAGCTCACCTTTTCTTTTTCATCACATCCCGTAATCAGCAACAGCGCGGTTAGAGGAATTATGTGCAATGCACGCGAAGGTCGTTTTTGTCTCACCGTTTGGCTCCATCTCTCCGCCCCTATGACAGGGCTTTTTGATTTCTGAATCATGATGCGGGAGAGTGTATCATTATGCGATACTGCAGATGCAAGCGAGCATAGAAGACCGTTGGTCGAGGTTTACCGATGTAGGCGTTTCAGATGTGTGGCTGGCTAGCCGAGGCTGGGAGCTCTAAAGTGGCGGCCATAGAGAAGGTCGCAGCTGTGCGCGCAGAGGAGAGATATGAATCAATCAGATGAAATTGTTGGCAAGGCAGGAGGCATTCAAGTCATTGCCAGAGCAGCCTCGATCATGCGAGCGCTTGGCAGTCACCCGCACGGATTGAGCTTGGCGGCTATTGCGCAAGTGGTCGGGCTACCGCGATCGACCGTCCAGAGAATCATCAACGCTCTGGAGGAAGAGTTCCTGGTTGAGGCTCTGGGTCCTGGCGGAGGCTTCCGGCTTGGCCCTGCCCTTGGCCAGCTTATAAATCAGGCCCAATCAGACATTCTTTCTTTGGTGAAACCGTACTTGCGCTCACTGGCTGAAGAGCTTGATGAGTCGGTCTGCTTGGCTTCTCTAGCCGGCGATAAAATCTATGTGCTGGATCGCATCGTGTCAGAGCGAGAGCTGCGGGTGGTTTTCCCGATTGGCATTAATGTGCCCGCAACTGCGACCGCTGCCGGTAAAGTTCTGTTGGCAGCGTTGCCAGAGGAATCACTGGCAACAGCGCTCGGTGATCAACTTCCAGTGTTCACACCAAAAACGCTAGGACGGCAGGCGCTTATCAAACAGCTGAGTGAAGTCAGGGCGAGCGGCGTGGCAAGCGATCTGGATGAGCATATTGACGGTGTTTGCTCATTCGCAACGCTCTTGGATACCTACCTTGGCTACTATTCTCTCGCAGTCGTGATGCCGAGTTCTCGGGCGAGCAAGCAGCCTGAAACGATCAAAAAAGCTCTGCTTTTGAACAAGCAAAACATTGAGCGCGCTATCGGTCGCGCGTCAAAAAAGACGCCCTAGATAACATGGCCAGGAAGACGTCAGCCGAGGCGGAGGAAACCCGACAGCGCATCATTGATGCGGCTGTTGAGGTGTTCGCTGCTCAAGGAGTTCCAGACGCTACGCTAGACCAAATAGCTCGGATGGCAGGCGTCACTCGTGGCGCCGTCTACTGGCATTTCAACGGGAAGCAAGAGGTGCTTCAAGCAGTGCTGTCATCTCGGCAGCATCCACTTGAACTGGAGTTCTCTGGGGAGGAGGGGATCGAACTCTCGTGGGAGGCAGTTGTTACAGCCACGCTTGAAGCTGTTCATAGCCCCCAATCGAAGCAGTTCTCGGAGATTTTGATTTATCAGGCAGTGGACGAGTCAGGTCTGATCCATGGCCGACTTGTGCAAGCAAGGAACCGATTCCTGCAGTACATTCATCAAGTGCTTCGGCGTGCGATTGCTCAGGGTGAACTGCCGTCAACTCTAGACCTTCACACCTCGATCGCCGTCTTCAAGGGGTTGATCACAGGGCTCCTCTATGAGGGGCTACGAAGCCATGACCAACCGCCTCAAGTCATCCAGATCGCATTGAGATCATTCCTGGCGTTACTCAAGGAGCCTCCTCGCCACTTGCAGTGCGAGGAGGTTCAAGGTTCGCAAGCCTAACCACAACAGAGTGTCGCTAGCCGTAGCGCCATTGCTGCGACCAATTAGATCGCCAGCGCCCGCTCGCGCAGCTCGCTGTTGAGGATGCGGTCGTTCTCGCTGTAGTCGACCGGGCAGTCGATGATGTGAACGCCAGGATTAGCAATGCAGTGATCCAGCAGCGGCAGCAAGGCATCCGCGCTTTCCACACGGTAGCCATTGGCACCGTAGGCCTCGGCGTATTTGACGAAGTCCGGGTTGCCATAGTCTAGGCCGAAATCGGTGAAGCCCATGTTGGCCTGCTTCCAGCGAATCATGCCGTAGCCATCGTCGCGCAGGATCACCACGGTGATGTGCATGTTTAGGCGCACCGCGGTCTCAAGTTCCTGACTGTTCATCATGAAGCCGCCGTCGCCGCACACGGAAATTACCGGGCGATCCGGGTACACCAGGTGCGCGGCCATGGCCGACGGCAGGCCGGCGCCCATGGTCGCCAGGGCGTTGTCGAGCAGCACGGTGTTGGGCTTGTGCGCCTTGTAGTTACGGGCGAACCAGATCTTGTAGATGCCGTTGTCCAGGGTCACGATGCCTTCGGACGGCAGCACGCGACGGATGTCGGCGACCAGGCGCTGCGGGTAGACCGGGAAGCGGTTGTCGTCGGCGCCTTCGGCGATCTGCGCTTCGTTGGCTTCACGGATGGCCATCAGGCGGGTGAAGTCCCAGTGCGAGGTATCGCCCAGGCCTTCGGCGATCTGCCAGACGGCGTTGGCGATGTCGCCGATCACTTCGACCTGCGGGAAGTACACGGCATCGACTTCGGCGGAGCGGAAGCTGATGTGAATGACTTCGGTGCCGCCACGGACCATGAAGAACGGCGGCTTCTCGATCACGTCGTGGCCGATGTTGATGATCAGGTCGGCCGCTTCGATCGCGCGGTGGACGAAGTCACCCGACGACAGCGCGGCGTTGCCCAGGAAGTGCGGGCTGCGCTCGTCGACCACACCCTTGCCCAGCTGGGTGGTGACAAACGGGATGCCGGTCTCGTCGATCAGCTGATTGAGGACCTTGGCGGTCATCTTGCGGTTGGCGCCGGCACCGATCACCAGGATCGGACTGCGTGCGGTGCGCAGTTTTTCGATGGCGGCTTCGATGGCCACATGCTCGGCCAGCGGGCGGCGGTGCAGGCTGCGCGGGATCGGTATGGCATCGGTCTGCTCGGCAGCGATGTCTTCCGGCAGCTCCAGGTGCACGGCACCCGGCTTTTCTTCTTCGGCCAGGCGGAAGGCTTCACGCATCCGCGAAGGGATGTTGTCGGCCGAGGCGAACTGGTGGGTGTACTTGGTGATGGGCGCCATCATCCCGCACACGTCAATGATCTGGAAGCGGCCCTGTTTGGACTTTTTGATCGGCTTCTGGCCAGTGATCATCATCATCGGCATGCCGCCCAGTTAGGCGTACGCACTGGCGGTCACCAGGTTGGTCGCGCCAGGGCCCAGGGTCGACAGGCTGACGCCGGTCTTGCCGATCAGGCGGCCATAGGTGGCGGCCATGAAGCCCGCGGATTGCTCGTGGCGGGTCAGTACCAGCTTGATCTTCGACTTGCGCAGGGATTCCAGCAGGTCGAGGTTTTCCTCGCCAGGAATGCCGAACACATCCACGGGAGCGCCGGATCGGGATGCTGTAGTACAGCGTTGATCCGTCGAACCTTGTTCTGGCTGCGTTTGCTGTAGTGCCAGGCCACGATGGGTTCCAGCACATTGCCCCAGTACAGCGGGCTTTCCTCATCGTGAGGATCGGCCTTCGGTAGCCCTGCATCGCGACCGGTCTTCTCTAGCCACAGCTCCAACTGCGACTTGTAGGGGTTCAGACCCACTGCAGCGGCGGCATCCGAACTGCCGATGCCTTTCTTGCGGATCTGCAACCAGTCCTCGCGGGGCAGCTCCTTGGTGTTGACCAGGCGCAGGGCAGGGCGTTTCTTAGGGGTGTTACTATTCAATGACGTTGCTTTCATCGTCTTTACCTGTTGGCATAAAAAACGCCCGACCAGCACAAGGCTGACCGGGCGCGAGGATTGATGTGAGTGAGGGTTAGGCGGCGAGCTGCAGAGCGGCATCCAGGGCGCGTTGCTTGATCTGCGCCCCCTGACCGAACCATGCCGAGTCCAGGCGGTACTCGTTACTGCGGGCACGGCGCTCGTGGTCGACATACTCGGTCACGGCATTCAGCAGGCCCCAAGCGGTGCCGCGTGCCGACTCTAGCTGACTGCCCCGACCACGCCCTTCGTACAAGTCCTGCACCTTGCGCAGGGCTCGCTCATTGGGGAGTTGCTCCGGCAGAGCACCGGTTGGGCTGGTCTCACACATCACGTTCATGAAGAAACCCAGCGCCTCATGCCACTGCACCTTGCGTTCAGCCAAAGCCCTCATGCGATACATAAATTCGTCCCAGCCAGAGACGGCGATGCCCAGTTGCTTCTTCACCGTCTTCGGTTCAAAGCGAGTGTTGTGGGGCACCTTGATGGCGCGGCTGCTGCCGTCCAAGGCGATGGTCAGGGTGTTGTTGCACACCACACGCACGGTGGTTGGCGTTGCTGTGGTAGCCAGTGTGCCGTCACAGGAGGTGGCGAGCAGGAGGTAGCCGTTGACCTGGTCGTTACCCTTGAGCGTTGCGCCTTGCCCGGTGCGCGCCAGCGCCCAGAACTTGCCACCACCCTTGAGCACGCCCGCCGTTTCCAACTCGTAGCCGGAGACCTCGGTGAGATCGCGGTAGAACTCCAGCACCTCTCTCGGCTGCACGGTGTGGTAACGCTGCGAGACCACCGACAGAGGGGCCTTGGTGTCGGAGCGGTAGAGCACTTTCTGCTCGGGGAAGGAATGGATGGTGCCCAGGTGGCCGATGGCGTCAGACTTAAAATGGACCGGACTTTCCTGAATCTCCCAGTCCATGCCGGCTTCACGCTGCCAGACCTCAATAGGTTGTTTGCGGGGCAGGTTGTTGCCCAGGCCATGCCAGGGAGTGTCCACTGGGACTGGGCAAGATCAGATATGCGATGGTCGTCTAGTCTGGTCAGAAGATAGACAAAAAACTGCCCGCTTTTTGCGGGCTTTTTTTGGAAGGAGGAGGACAGGTGGATAGCATCTCCTTGCAATAGTGGCGTTTCAGCCTATCCGGCCGGCCAACACATCTTCCTGATGCAACCGCCGAAGGCCATGGTGTCCGCCTGAAGTGTGCACCATTCCTGGCCCGTGAAGCGGATTTTCCATGCACCCTCAGCGCCGTACCTACAGCAAATCTTTCAAAGCCCAGGTCATCCACGAGTGCTCCAAGCCCGGCGCCTGTATCGCAAACATCGCCTTGGGCTACAGCCTCAATGCCAACCTCGCCACAAGTGGATTCGGCTGCACAATCAAAATGAATCGCCCCTGGTTTCGTAGACACCTCCAAGCCTCATAATGAGGCCCAAATAGGAGGTGCCATGAGTCGTCAGCGTTACCCCGAAGAATTCAAGA
>LNAP01003676.1_pt1 | contig 14583 bp, 14 predicted proteins | sample 602601 | NCBI WGS metagenome assembly LNAP01 (sample SAMN02440304, study PRJNA202911) | soil metagenome | biome: Subtropical and temperate rainforests or woodlands; isolation source: soil samples (1 kg each in a 20% v/v slurry with milli Q water) were... ...
AGACGGCGGTGGAGCCGCTGCCACGCCGCCAGCCACTGCCGGCGCATCAACCGTTGTTGCAGGCCGAGGGGCTGGTCAAGCGCTTCGGCGGCCTAGTGGCCAACAACAACATGGGTCTGACGGTGAATAGCGGTGAGATCACTGCGCTGATCGGCCCCAACGGGGCCGGCAAGTCGACCCTGTTCAACCTGCTGAGCGGCGTGCTGCCACTGACCAGCGGCGAGATCCTCGGCCTGATCGGCCCGAACGGCTGCGGCAAGTCGACCCTGTTCAACTGCATCCTCGGCCAGCTCACGCCATCCGGCGGCGAGGTCAAGCTCGACGGCAGGCTCGTCACGGGCCTGCGCCCCGCGGAGCTCAACAAGCTCGGCGTCAGCCGCACCTTCCAGCACGTGCGCCTGCTGCCACAGATGAGCGTGCTGGAGAACGTCGCCCTCGGTGCGCACATGCGTGGCTCGGCGGGCTTGCTGCGCTCCAGCCTGCATCTCGACCGCGCGGAGGAGGCACGCCTGCTCGCCGAGGCCGCTCGGCAGATCGAGCGCGTAGGCCTCGCTGAACACCTGTTCGATGCCGCCGGTAGCCTGCCGCTGGGCAAGCAGCGCATCGTCGAGATCGCTCGTGCGCTGTGTGCCGATCCTTATCTGCTGTTGCTCGATGAGCCGGCCGCTGGCCTGCGCCACTTGGAGAAGCAGGCGCTGGCCGAGCTGCTGCAGAAGCTGCGCGAGGAGGGGATGGGCGTGCTGCTGGTGGAGCACGACATGGACTTCGTCATGGGCATGGCTGACCAGGTGGTGGTGATGGAGTTCGGCGAGAAGCTGGCCGAGGGCCTGCCGCAGGACGTACAGGAAAATCCGGCGGTGCTGGCCGCCTACCTGGGAGGTGTGGAATGAACGCGCGCAATCCATTGCTCGAAGTCGAGCGGCTGTCGGTCTGCTACGGCAAGGTGACCGCCGTGCGCGAGGTTAGCCTGCGCATCGGCGAGGGCCAGATCGTCAGCGTCATCGGCCCCAACGGCGCCGGCAAGACCACCTTGCTCGGCGCGCTGATGGGCGTGTTGCCGGGGCAGGGCGACGTGCGCTACCTGGGCACCGCGCTGCAGCGTCATCACGATGTCGCCAAGCGCGTCGGCCATGGCCTCAACCTGGTGCCGGAAAGCCGCGAGCTGTTCAGCCCCATGAGCGTAGAGGACAACTTGCGCCTGGGTGCCTTCAGCCGTCATCGCCAGGGCCATCGTGACCACGGCCTGACGCTGCTCGAGGTGTTCGAGCTGTTTCCGCGGCTCAAGGAGCGTCGCCGCCAGGCGGCTGGCACCTTGTCCGGCGGCGAGCGGCAGATGCTGGCCATGGGCCGAGCCCTGATGGCCAAGCCCAGGCTGCTGATGCTCGACGAACCCAGCCTTGGCCTGGCGCCAAAGGTGATCGGCGAGATCTTCCGGATCATCACCGAGCTGCGCAGTACCGGTGTCTCCATCCTGCTGGTCGAGCAGAACGCCCGCGCTGCACTCAGGTGCTCGGACTACGGCTACGTGCTGGAGAACGGCGAGGTGGCGCTGCACGGTCCGGCCGCCGAGCTGGCCGACAACCCCAGGGTCATCGAGACCTACCTGGGCCGCAAGGCGGCCGTGGTGGAGCCAGGCGCCGCCAGGGCGCTGGCCCACTGAGCCCGACACGAGAGTTTCCCACAACAACAACAATGCCCTGGAGGCATCCATGAAACGTCTGTCTGCACTACTGTTTCTTCCCCTGCTGGCGGCTCCGGTCCACGCGGATCTGAACGTCGGTATTTCCGTGTCCACCACCGGGCCCGGCGCTTCGCTGGGTATCCCGGAGCGCAACACAGTGCGTCTGCTGCCCACGGAAATCGCCGGCGAGAAGGTCAACTACATCCTCCTCGACGACGCCACCGACAGCACCGCCGCGGCGAAGAACGCGCGCAAGCTGGTGAGCGAGAACAAGGTCGACCTGCTGATCGGTTCCAGCACGGTGCCAACGTCCAGCGCCATGGCCCAGGTGGCCCGGGAAAGCTCGACGCCACTGATCGTCCTCGCCCCGCTGGCACCTCAGGGAGAGGAAAAGGCCTGGGTTTTCACCGTGCCGCAGACCAACGAGCTGATGGCTGGCGCGCTGATCGAACACATGCAGGCCAATGATGTGAAGACCCTCGGCTTCATCGGCTACAGCGACGCCTGGGGTGACGACTGGCATCGGGTGCTCGCTGAACTGGGCTCGGCCGCCGGCATCCGCCTGAGCAGCAACGAGCGCTTCAATCGCACCGACGCCTCGGTCAGTGGTCAGGCGCTCAAGGTGATCGCCTCCCGTCCCGACGCCGTGCTGATCGGCGCCACCGGTACCCCGGCCGCATTGCCGCACACCGAACTGCGCCGGCTCGGCTTCCGAGGCACCATCTACCACACCCATGGCGCGGCCAACCAAGCGTTCCTGCGCATCGGTGGCAAGGCCCTGGACGGGGCCATCCTGCCGGTGGGCCCGGTGGTGGTGTGGGACGAACTGCCGGACTCGCACCCGTCCAAGGCTATCGCCGGCGAGTACGCCCAGGCTTACGAGGAGGTGCACGGCCCGAACAGCTTGTCGCCCTTCGGTGCCTACATGTACGACGCCGTGCAACTGTTCAAGGCTGCCACTCCCAAGGCCCTGGAGCAGGCCCAGCCGGGTAGCGCCGAATTCCGCAGCGCGTTGCGCGAGGCCATGGAGAACGCCCGCGACGTGGTCGGCACCCATGGCGTCTACAACCTCTCGCCGGACGATCACTTCGGTCATGACGAGCGCGGCCGTGCCCTGGTTCGCGTCGAAGATCAGAAGTGGGTGCTGCTCGAACAGGCGGACTGATTCCCGCCGGGTAACAACGCTCTGAAAGAACCGAACCCGGGTCAGGCTCCACCCTGGCCCAGGACGGGATTGCTTTGTCCGAAAAACGCATACCGAACACAAAAACAACAAGAGGATGTTCCATGAATACTGTTTCCAATCGCCAGGTCATCGCTGGTGCCACGGCTTTCACCCTGTCGCTGCTGGCCTGTTCCGTCCAGGCCGCCGGCTTCATCGAGGACAGCAAGGCCAGCCTGACCCTGCGCAACTACTACTTCGACCGGGACTACAAAGGCACGTCCGCGCAGTCCGCCACGCGGGAGTGGGCTCAGGGCTTCATTTTCAAATACACCTCGGGCTTCACCGAGGGGCCGGTGGGTTTTGGCCTCGACGCCCAGGCCATGCTCGGTCTCAAGCTCGACTCCTCTCCGGATCGCACCGGTACCGGCCTGCTGCCGTTTGACGCCAGTGACCGCGAGCCGCGTGACGATTACTCCGAACTGGGCCTGACGGCCAAGGTGAAGGTCTCCAAGACCGAATTGCAGGCGGGCACCATCAGCACGTTCCTGCCGATCGCCTTCGCTAGCCCGACCCGTCTGCTGCCGCAAACATTCCGTGGTACCTACCTGCGTTCGCAGGACATCGACGGTCTTACCCTGCATGCCGGCTGGATGGATCGCATGAACCAGCGCGACTCCACCAACTACCAGAAGATGTCCGTCGCCGCACCTAACGGTCGCTTCAACGGTGCGGTGCAGTCGGATCGCTTCATGTTCATCGGTGGCGACTACCAGTGGTCGGACGCCCTGACCCTGAAGTACTACCACGCGGAGTTGGACGACATGTACCGCAAGGACTACTTCGGCTTCGTCGACAACCGCGCGGTGGGCCCCGGCAAGCTGAAGAGCGACTTCCGCTACTTCATCACCGACGAGGACGGCGCCGGCCGGGCAGGGCCGGTACCCAGTTCGGTCAGCGGCAGGTAGTTGCCGCCGCCGAGATTCAAATGCCCTTCGTGGAAGTGAAGATCCGAGTGGCAGAGACCGCATGTATGAATGCGCACGAGCACCTCTCTGCCCGCCGGGGGAGGCAGTTCGGATACTCGCTCTTGCAGAGGCGCCCCAAACTCTATGACGGTCTGGGCTTTGACAACCTGGGTTTTCATTTCTCATCTCCTGTGCATATGCAGCCGGAACGCCATCTCGATCAGCCTCCAGGACTGATGTCGGAGCACGTGCGGCACGGTGTCGCAGCAATGGTAGGGACAAGGGGGCAAGGCATCTCGCCATTGCGTGCAGCGCGTCTGCCAATATGTGCAAAGTCGATGTAACCCCGGCATATGTTGGGAGGCATCCGTGAATGCGAGTGTCGATGACCAGTGTGGGATGAGGCCTTGTGTTCGAGGAGTTATGCCGCGGGCGCGGCAAAACATGCCCCCATATTCCGGGCGAGGGAGGGCGGGATTCTTTTGCGATCGAGAGGATGCGTCGCCGGGTATCAATCGACCCGATTGGGCGAGGAGTCGGCGTTTCTATATTCGGTGGGCGTCATGCCGAACCGCTGGCGGAACAGGCGCGAGAAGTGGGGCGGATCGGCGAAGCCCGATTCCAGGGCGATATCCGTCACGCTCTTGTGGCGTTGGGCCTCGTCCCTGAGTGCTCTGCAGCTTGCGTCAAGTCGATATTGCTGGATGGCCTTGTAGGGGGTTCTGTCTTTCGTTTTGAGTGCGTTGTACACACTCCGTCGTGAGACGTGCAGGGTCTCGGCAAGGCTGTCGATCGTGAAGTCAGGATCAGTGAAGCAAGCGCGGATGTGCTGGTCTATTCGCGCAAGGAGGAAGGCGTCACGTCGTGGCACATCTGGTGCGCTTGTGGCTCCCATATGTCGAACCACGCTCGAAGCGATCAGTGTCAGGATGGCCTGCCCTGTCGCAGCAAGTTCGTCTTCATCATTCACGTGCCCATTCAGGCAAAACGTGATCGCGTCCAGTGCGAGACGCATGTTGCCGATAATGGGATAGGCACAATCGAAGGGGGGCAGATCGAAAGCGGGGAGCTGGCCGGCGGGTACTGCAACCGCCACACATTCAAAAAGCCCCGTCGAGTCAATGCGGTATGGACGGGTCGGGTCATACATCACCCAGGTTCCTGCGGTCAGGGTCAGTTGCTGGCCGTCCTGCCAGATCCGGCTTTGGCCGTTGGTCACAAAGAGGATTTTCAGGTAGTGACCGCGTCTCGAGCTACCACGGCGAGGCATTGCGATGAGCCCATCCACGGAAAGCCCGGCCACTTTCAGCGCCGAGATCTTGCGGAAATTTGCGTCGTATCGTGGTGGCCGGCGCAGGCCGTCTTCGGCGAGCGCGAGTGATATGGGGAGAAGCCCTCGGGATGTCGCCGTTTCCCATACGGGTAACTCTGGAAGTTCCATGCTCATCACCGCAGCAATTCACGTTTAGATCATGTTCGCCCTACCTGGGCGTGTCTCGAGGCTGAGCGCGTGCCTGGCCCGTACAAGATTCAACGGCCAGAGTTGCTTTATCTCATTTCATGACACATCATGCAATTCTAATTGATGACATATCATGTAAATGAGCATGGGTAACGATGGAGCACAAGCTGATGAAAACCAATCAGTGGGCTGACATGGGGCCACGCCTGCCGGCAGTAGGGCAGGCCTGGAGGCGTGTGCTGGGCCAGCGTCTCGGGGACGAAGGACTGTCAGACGCAACGGCGCTACCGATCATGGAGATTTTCCGTGCCGGCAAGAAGCTGATGCGTCAGCGCGAACTGGCACAGCGGCTGGGGCTGGAGGACTCCGCCGTGGTCAGGGTATTGGACACTCTGGAAAACAGCGGTTTCCTGCGTCGCCTGGAAGATCCTGCCGATCGAAGGGCCAAGCTGCTGGAGTTGACCGATGAAGGGCGCGCTCTCGGGCTGCGAGTCGAAAAGGTCGCGGCTGTACTCCGGGCGGAACTTCTGGGCGGTCTGGAACCGGCCGACATCGATGCGACGCTGAGGGTTCTCACCCATATGGCCGCCATCCTCGAGGAGCTACAGGTCAAACCGAGGCGGTCATGAGCGCGGCCAAGACCCTGGCCGCCGGAGATGTGGTTTTCTCGTTGAAGACTTTCGCCGCGGCCATGCTTGCCTACGGGATTGCCCTGTACTTCGGGCTGGAGCAACCATTCTGGTCGATGGGGACGGTCTACATTGTGGCCCACCCGCTATCCGGTGCAACCACCTCCAAGGCCGTCTACCGCCTGGCGGGGACGCTGCTGGGCGCCTCGGCCACCGTTGTGCTGGTGCCCAACCTGGTTTCCTCGCGGGAGTTGCTGGCGCTGGGCATGGCGCTGTGGACCGGCGCCTGCCTGTTCATCAGCATGCTCGATCGGACGCCACGCAGCTACGTCTTCATGCTGGCCGGGTACACCGCCGTTCTGGTGGGAACCCCGATGGTCGATAACCCCCAGGCCACTTTCGATACGGCGATCGCGCGTGTTCAGGAAATTCTCGTGGGAATTCTGTGCGTCGCGCTGGTGGGGCGTGCGTTCTGGCCACAGCGCACGGGCGTGGTGCTGTCCCATCGCGTGGATGGCTGGCTGGACAACGTGGCGGGACTGATGCGCGACGTACTGGCGGGAGCCGGTAATGGCGAGCGCGCCATGCGGGCGCGCCAGGCGCTAGCAGCGGATGCCGTCGACTTGCGGAGTTTCACCACCCATGTGGGATACGAGACCCGGGACGATCAGATACTGGCCGAGCGCATGACTTCCCTGCAAGAGCGCATGGTGGCGCTCCTGCCCTTGCTTTCCGAGATTACCGACATTGTCACAGCACTCGACCGCAGCGAAGGTGGACGTGGAGTGGAAGGACAATGGCTCGAGGAGGTATCGACCTGGATCGACGCGTACCGGGCCGAGGCACCGGGCGATGCCGATTACCTGCTGGTCGAGCTCGCCCGGGCGCAGCAGAACCAGGGGCCGGCAGCCAACTGGCGCAGTTTGATTTCGGTACGCCTGGCCAAGCGTCTGTACGACCTGGTCAATGTCTGGCGCGATTGCCACGATCTACGCTCGGACATGGCCGGCGGCACCGTCCATGCGCTGCACCTGAAGCGGCGTAGCGCCGGTCCGCAGAGGCTGGTCAGCCTGCACACCGACTACGGCATGGCGGCGCTGTCGGCGTTCGCCGTGGTCGTGGCCATTCTGCTCGCCTGCGCGCTGTGGGTGGTTGGCGCATGGCCCTACGGCGGATACGCCGTGCAAATGGCGAGCATTCTGTGTTGTGTACTGGCGACCATGGACGATGCCATCCCTACGCTGCGCAAGGTACTGTGGATGGTGATCGCCGCTCTGGGCGTGGCTTTCATCTACCAGTTCGGCATCCTGCCGATGGTCGACGGATTCTTCCCGCTCGTTTTCGCACTGGGATTGTTCCTCATTCCGGTCGGCGTGCTTCTCGCGATCCCGGCGCGTTGGCTGTTGGGCTTCCAATTGAGCGTGAATCTGGTCTACATGCTGCAATTGCATGACCGGCCGTCGCTGGATTTCAGTGCGTTCATCAATACTGGCCTGGCCACGCTGATCGGCGTCATCATCGCCATGATGAGCCTGTCGACGATTCGCTCGATCGGCGCCGAAGCCAGTGTACGGAGGCTGCTGCATGCCGGCTGGGGCATGATCATCGAAGTGGCGACGCCCCGGCCAAGCGGAGTCGGTGAAATCATGATGCACCGCATGCTCGACCAGGTCGGGCTGCTGGTGCCTCGCCTGGCGGCCATCCCACCCGGTTCCGAACTGAGGGGGGCGGACGTCCTGCGCGATCTGCGCGTCGGTCTGAGCATCCTGAAAATCCAGCGCAACAAGATGGCCCTGCCTGCCGTCCATCGCGAGGCGCTAGAGCGCCTGCTGGCGCGGGTGGTCGAGTACTACCACGCCAAGCGCCGCGGTTGGCCGAGCACATTCAGCGCCCTGCTTGATGAGGTGGATGCATGCCTTGCGCAGATGCTCGATGCCGCCGACAGCATCGAAGCGGAACGCATCCGCGATGCGCTGGTCGGTCTGCGCACTGCGCTGTCGCCCGACACGCTGGAGGTGGCGCCGGCATGAGACCTGAGATCGATATCTACGGCGTCTTCATCCCGACTTTCGCGGTCATCCTGCTGGGATGTTTCCTGCTGTTCAAAGTGGTGCATTGGCTGCTGTCCTACGCAGGCTTCTACCAGTATGTCTGGCACCAGGCCTTGTTCAACATCGCCCTGTATTTCTCGTTGCTTGGCGTTTCCGCCTTCGTTCTGGAGAGTTTCTTTCGATGACCCCGTTCAGAGCCCAGTGGGGCCGAATTTTGCTGACGGTCTCCATGCTGATCTGTGCCGTACTGCTTGGCCGCCACCTGTGGGACTACTACATGAATGCTCCCTGGACACGGGACGGGCGAGTCAGTGCCGACGTGGTTCGGATCGCACCGGAGGTTTCCGGCACCATCGTCGCGGTCGAGGTCGTGGACAACCAGTTCGTGCGGCGTGGCGACGTGCTTTACCGGATCGACCCCGAGCGCTTCCAGTTTGCCCTGGATCAGGCCCGTAGCGACCTGGATGCCAAGGCGCAGTCCCGGGCCCTGAGGCAGTCGACTGCACGGCGTCGCACCGCCTTGCAGGGCAGCGGGGCGGAAACCGCGGAGAACATCGAGCAGGCGAGTCGTGAAGCTTCGATTGCCGACGCCGAATACCGCAGCGCGCAAGTGGCCTTGAGCCTCGCCAAGCTCGACCTGGAACGCAGCACGGTACGTTCTCCGGTAGACGGCTACGTCACCAACCTGCATTTGCGCCCGGGTGACTACGCCACGGCTGGCGAGGCCAAGGTTGCCATTCTCGATGCCGACAGTTTCCGCGTGATCGGATATTTCCAGGAGACGCAACTGAGTCGGATACGGTTGGGTGATAGGGTGCAGATTCGCCTGATGGGCTTCCAGTCTCCACTGGATGGGCATATCGAGAGTTTCGGCCGCGGCATCGCCGACAGTAACAGAACCGCAGATCCGCTCGGTCTGCCCAGTGTCGACCCGGTATTCAACTGGGTTCGGCTGGCGCAGCGCATTCCGGTACGTATCCAGATCGACCGAGTGCCGGATGGCATCAAACTGGCTTCTGGTATGACGGCCAGCCTGTACGTCCTGGACGATATCCGCGAGCAGCGAGAAGTGCCTGGTGAATGGGGCGCAGGGGTGGCGCGATGAGGTTTGCACCTGTTTCGACGTTGGCTCTGCTAGTGATCCTGGGCGGGTGTACGAGCTTGCGGCCGATCTACGAGCGACCGGCTTTGCCGGTGTCCAGCCAGTGGGGAGGACACCCGTCTCCGACGAAGCCTGGCCAGGCAGACGCGACGGAGATTCCCTGGACGACTTTTATCGCCGATCCCGCTCTACACAGGCTGATTCGTGGGGCGCTGGAGAACAACCGCGACCTGCGGCTTGCCGCTCTCGCTGTCGAGAAGGCGCGAGCGCAGTACGACATCCGGCGCTCCGACTTGTTGCCCAGCGTTGATGTCAGCGCCTACGAAACTATACAGCGCACGCCGGCTTCGTTGTCCTCCACTGGTTCAGCTGTCGTTGCGCATGACTATGCGGTGAGTGTAGGCGTTAGTGCCTACGAGCTTGACTTGTTCGAGCGGGTGCGCAGCCTGAGGGATGACGCCCTGCAGCAGTACCTGGCAACGGACGAGGCTCGGCGCAGCGCTCATCTGAGTCTGGTCGCCACGATAAGCGTCACTTATCTGAACTGGGCTGCGAATGCGGAGAGAATGCTCCTGGCCGAGGCTACGCTGCGCAGCCGGCAGTCATCCTACGATTTGCAACGGCAGCTCTTTCAGGTCGGCAGAGCGACCCAATTGAGCGTGCGGCAGGCCGAAGGGGAGTTGGAAGCAGCACGAGGTCAGGTGCTGGTAGCCACGGCAGCTCTGGCCACCGACCGTAATGCGCTGGAACTTCTGGTGGGGCATCCGCTGGCTGCCGATCTGCGCCCGGCCGAGTCCGTCGATGGTGTGTTGGCAGCGCAGGAGCTTCCAGCAGGCCTACCCTCGGATTTGCTGTCACAGCGCCCCGATATTCTGACTGCCGAGCATCGGTTGATCGGCGCCAATGCCAATATTGGCGCCGCCCGTGCCGCGTTTTTCCCCAGCGTCACGCTGACGGGGGGCGCCGGCCTCGCCAGCGACGGATTGTCGGATCTATTCAGGGGTTCCAGCTTCGCCTGGAGCTTCGTGCCGCGAATCAGCCTTCCGATCTTTACCGGCGGCCGTCTGCGCGCGGGCCTTGAAGTCGCCGAGGTGGCGCGAGATCAGGCCGTGGCTGAGTACGAGCGAAGTATCCAGTCGGCGTTCCGCGAGGTGTCCGATGGGCTGGTGCTGCGTGGCAGCCTGAACGAGCAGAGGCGGGTAGCACAGAGGCAGGTCGATGCTGCGGCAGAGGCTTACGAGATGGTCGAGCGTCGTTATCGCGCCGGTGTGGCAACTTACCTTGAGGTTTTGGATGCGCAGAGGACACTGCTGGCGAGTCAGCAATCGCTGATCTCGATCAGGCTATCGCGCCAGACCAACCTGGTGAGCCTCTACAAGGCATTGGGTGGTGGTTGGAAGGTTGCCGATGGCGTTGCCGACATCCGCGTCGACAACGACTCCGGCTGAGTCCGCTCGGGCTGTGCATGGCACTTGTCGTTGGCAGTATTATGGCACTGCCATTGGCTACCTGATCGCCGATTGGCGACTGGCAGTTTGCAGATGTTTTTGCGGCTAGAGCTCGATAGTTTCGGTAGTGCAGCACTGAAAGGTGGAACGGTAAACTACCGGCACCAGTTTCTGTAGGTTCTCTGATGACGCTCACTAATGCCACTCTTGCGTTGCTGTTGGCAGCGCGGATACACGGAACCGATGCTGCGGTCAGAGCAACGGCGAAGCGTTGCGTGAAGTTGCTGCCGCGCAGCAAGCGCGACCTGATCTATAAGGTGGTTGATAGCCGAAGCCCGCTCGAGTTGGTGGGCCTCATGGCCCGTGGCCTTGATCTATGACTGCTTGAAACCGACTATCTCCAAATCCACGTTCCCACTCGCACACGAATTATTGTGGTGCTAGCAGAACCAGATAGGGGTTGTTTGGTGGCGGGACGTCGAACAGATGTCCCGGGGTGGTCAGCAAATAGCCATGCAGCTTCCGCGACTTGCGCGGGCCCGTTACCTCACACGTCCAGATGTTCAGACCATTGTCTTGCTTGCGGTGCAGTTGCAGTTTCTCGAAGCGCTTTTGTACCCACTGCCAGTCAGCTACCTGATCAAGCTTGGCGAGCGCGGCCGTTTGCGGGTGCTCCTGTGCATAGCGCTGGAACACGCCCGGGCTGACCAGAAACACCGTGTCGGCCACGGTATGCACCAAGGCCCTGGCGTCATTGATGATGAGTCTGCGGCTCTGGATGCGCTGCTGCAGCCAGGTCATGAAGTGTTCGCCGTCCACTGCGGTTGCATGCACAGGGACTGGCGATGGTGTTGAGTCGCTGGCCTGGTAAGGCGCGGGCAACTCATTGCTGCAGGTTGCCGGTGTCGGTTCAATTTCCTGCTTCTGCGGAGGTGGTTCGCTATCTGAGGTGCCGAGCAATGCCAGCAGTGCGTCGACGCTATCGGCTGCGGGGGCTGCAGACGGTGCAGGTGTGGTGTCGGTCGTCGGTGAGCTGTCGACGCTATCGGTTGACGGCGCTGCGGGTGCGTCGTTGGGCTCCAGATCCACTCCGATGGTGCCGGTGAACGGTGCCGGCCGATCATCTCCTTCCCAGATCAAGGCCGGCGCCAGCCGCAGAAACGTGAACGTGTGCGACCAGCCAGTGGTAGTCATGACGGTCGCTCGCCAGATTGCGTTGCCATCTGGAGTAGGCTGGAGCATTCCGTGGTCTTGCAGTACGTTGAAAACCGCCGTGTTGTTCGCCGGAATGCCTTCGATGCCCTGGGACAACAGATAGGCGCGCAGTTTATCGGAGACGGTTTTACTCACTAACCACAACGCATCCTCTGTCAGCCAGCCATCCGCCGGGCCTGCCTGGTTGAGCTTCAGTTCTTCTTTCAGCAAGTAGCGCAGGCCGTCGAGCAACTTGCGCTGCAGTGCGTGTTTCGGGGCTGCCATGGCTCGCGCAGGATCGCCGCCCAAGGCCTGGGCGACCGAAGCTCGGTCGGCCTGAACCACCAGTTCGCCGAGGACGCCGGCGTGTTCGTACTGACCTGCCAGTACGTACAGCAGCGCAGACCAGAGCGGGGGATAAGTGCTGAGCCAGTCGAGGATCTTGTCATCGAGCACCTGCCGGTACAGCAGCCCTGTCGCCGCGCTGTGCAACCGATACTCGCGATCCTGGCGATAGCGGAAGCGATAAGGTCTCATCAGCGGGCCGTGCCAGGGATGCCAGCGACTGCCATCGTCTTGTTCGACATGCAGATCGACAGCAATCTTGCCGATATCATGCAGTAACGCGGCGTAAGCGATGCCTGCGCTCCAGGCCTCGGCCTGCACGACCTGATCCTCGGGGCTGCTGCCAGTGGGTAGCAGGTGGGGCTGCCGTAGCTTGAGCGCATACGCGACAATTTCGAGGCCGTGGTCGAGCATGCCCCCGGGATACGCGTGATGGTGGTTCTCGGATGCAGGGAACTGCTGAACCAGCCAGGCGTAGCGTTCCAGCGGAGCCTGGTACAACGAGGCGAACTGCTTGCGCGAGAGGGAAGTGCGCTGCCAGATGTGCTCCAGCAGGCGTTGCCTACGTGGGGTGGACAGCAGGGCGGTGGCCGACTCCGGCCGAATCAGCCCTTTGCCCTTGTCGCCGGCCTGGGGCGCCGCCGGCGAGAGGCGTTTTTGTTGGAACAGTGCGAGCATCGATGACACCAGGGATTGCGGCAGGTGAAGAGCCTTTTTCCTTTTCCAGATAGATCCATTTCCCTTGAGCCCCATTCCCTTGTCCCCTTGCTGGAATCCTTTGATATAGCGGACGCCTGTAATCCGCAGCGAGCTTCAATGTGCAATGGGCGTTTTCCTTTTGGCGCCGGTATCCGCCGCTACCCCCTGTCGTAGGGCGGTTGTAGTGGCGTCTGCGTACCTGACATCGCGGAACCAAAGCACTTTGGGGACTGAGGTGAGTGAGGCCGGTATGGCGATGGCGTGCTGTCTTCCGATCCCTTGTCGATGGATGTGATCCGTTGAAAGAAAAGAGCCGCGCGATGCGCGGCTCAAATGGTCAGGCATTCAACGAATGCTGAATCCTCCGCAATCCCGAAGGAATACTTCGAACTCGCGTACGTTCTCGGCCGAGAACGGGTAGTGCGTCGCGAAGTGCGGTCTGCGGCCAGTGCCTTCGCAGCCGTTGCACGGCAGAGTGCGGGCGTCGGTATGCGGCCCGGCGCGCTTGCCAGTGCCTGCGCAGGTGGTACAGGGCTCGTCGGGAAGCGCTGCGAGGAAGCCCGCGTAGTCTTGCGCGTACTGCTCCACCTGGCCGGACTGCAGTGCGGCGGCAAGTCGGTTGGCCAGTTCGAGCGAGGCTGGGCCGTCGAGACCCCAACCATCGTTGTAGTGGCCGAGGTTGTCGCTTGGGATGAGATCCGGGGCGAGACGCTCGCAGTATTCCCACAAGGGATGCCACCACCAGACATTGTTGCGGAAGTATTCGCCGCGTTCGGAGAAAGGGGCCTGTCCTAAAACGTCCATACCCATGGTCGATGCTCCTGGTACGGGGAGCAGCCGTCAGGGACGGGCGGATATGGCCGCCCGGAAGGATAGGGTTGATAAAGACGGATGCTCCGGTTTGACGAAACGGGACATCCGGGCCGGTGGGGCACGAATGCCCCACTAGGGGAGAACAACGCTTCCGGAAACCCGCTTGGGCGGGTCGCAGCTACGCCGGATGGCGCCGGATAAAGCCACTCAGGGCGCCGCCTGGATAGCGGCGAAAGGCTCGCGAGGAGCGAACCGAACTGCAGGGCCATCAGAGCATGTCGAGAGGGCGCGGTGATCCGTCAATGGGGCACGCGACCGCGCCGGATTCCGGGCAGCGACTCGGAACCGGAATGCAACAGTCAATGCGAGGTGGCCCAGTTCGGATTATCTAGGGAAGGAAGGCTGTTCCAGTCCTACCTTGAGGGCCTCCGATGGACGATCAGGGTGGACGCAATGATGAATTTTAACCATAATGACCATATCGGTCATATTGACCATTATGGTTCGAGGTGTGTGATGATCACCGAAGTCAGCGCCGTAAGCTTCCGGCAGAACCTGGGCGAGATGCTCAACCAGGTCCAGTACCGCAATGACAGCATCGTCATCAACAAGGATGGCAAGCCGGTCGCGGCTCTGGTGGATGCCGAGTTGTTCGCCCGCATTCGGCGCATGCAGGAGCGTTTCGAGGCGCTGAGCGGCCGGATCAGCGAGGCCTATGCCGGTGTGCCGGTCGAAGAGGGCCTGGCCGAGATCGAGGCTGCAATTGCGGCCGAGCGGAAGCGGGACTGATGGCGGGGCTGCGCGTCGTGCTCGATACCAACGTGCTGGTGTCGGGCCTGGCGTATCCGGGTAGCGTGCCGGGGAGAATTGTGGCGACCTGGCGCCAGGGCGGCCTGGATGTCGTACTGTCGCACTACATTCTGGACGAGCTCGCCAGGGTGTTGCCGCGCTTGCCCAGGATCGGTATGACGCCCGGTGAGATCCGCGATCTGGTCGACAGCCTGATGTTCCTGGTCGATATCGTCGAAC